>Ga0114966_10002705_pt1 | contig 15741 bp, 15 predicted proteins | sample M_130207_XF_Meta_FD_87029 | JGI IMG/M metagenome (GOLD analysis project Ga0114966, IMG submission 87029) | Freshwater microbial communities from Lake Montjoie, Canada to study carbon cycling - M_130207_XF_MetaG | ecosystem: Environmental > Aquatic > Freshwater > Lake | place: Lake Montjoie... | reverse complement strand
TAGCTGATTCTGTTCTTTTTTGAGCACTTCTATACTTACGTTTAGTTCAAACCCAATGAGTAAAATTAGGGCGTTGATATACACCAAGGTCATTACCACCAGCACTGTTCCAATGGATCCGTAAATTTTATTGTAACTACTAAAGTGATTAACCCAATAGGAAAATCCTAAGGTAGTAAGTAACATAAGTAAGGTAGACAACAAAGCTCCTGGCGACATCAAGGACCATTTTTCTTTTATAAGTGGTGCGTACTTGTAAATAAATGCGTTTCCAAAAAACAACAATAAAATAATCACGCTCCATCTTACTGAATTCCAATAGGGGATTATGGTTTTTCTTTTGATATCAAATACTTCTCTTAATAAAGTGGTCAATTGATCCTGTCCTATCAATACCAGTAAGCTTGCAAAAACCAATAAGATTAAAATAATGGTGAGTCGAATGGCCCTCATTCTTTGGTGCAAGAAAAAAGGTTTGTTTTGCATAATAGACTTGTCAAAACTTCTTATAATGCCAGTCATGGCATTGGAGGCATAAAATAGTAAGAGTAAAAATCCAAAAGAAAAAATACCCACATGCTGACTAAGTAAATCATTGATTATTTCTAAAATGAATTTATAAGTACTAGAGTTGGGGGCAATATCTTTGAAAACAGAAAGAATTTGTTTTTTTACTTTAAATGTGGAGGGAAAATATGGGATAATAGAAAACAAGAAAAGAAACCCTGCAGGTAAAGCCATAATTAAATTAAAGGAGATAGCTGAGGCTCGGTCGTATAAGCCTAATGTATTTAATTGCTTGAATAAAAATTTAAGTACCTGATATAAATTAACGCGCTCGAATCCTGGGATGTAAATAACTTTAGCCTTACGTTTTAAAAATAAAAACGGTGGATTGGCGAATAGAAAAAAAACGGATCTAATTTGTTTTAATAAATTCAAGGAGGCAATTATTTAAGTATAAATTTACAATTTTATGGTTCATTTTGCTTCTTCTTCGCTTGGTATTCGTCTAGTTTAAGCTGATATTCTTTAGCAAATTTCATATGTTCGGCATAATTGGAACTAAAATGATGGTAGCCACTAAAATCGGCTTTGGCAACAAAATAAATATAATTGGTGTTGGGAGCATCTAACACTAAGTCAATGGTGTTGGGCGCAGGAGTGCCTATAGGACCCGGGGGCAATCCTTTATTTCTATAAGTATTGTAGGGGGAAGGGTTGCTTAAATATTTATCATAGATTCTAGTTAAAGTAAAATCCTGCATGGCATATTTGATGGTGGGGCAAGCTTGCAATGGCATATTTATTTTAAGTCTGTTTTGATACACACTTGCAATAATGGTTTTGTCAGAATCATTATTGGTTTCTTCTTCAACAATAGAGGCCAAAGTATACACTTCATTTGGAGAGAGTCCTAATGCTTTGGCTTTTTGCATACGATTGTTATTGCTCCAGAATACATCGGCAGCCGCTTTCATTTTTTGCAATATTTTAGTGATAGGGGTAGACCAATAAAACTCATAGGTATTCGGAATAAACAAACTGAGTAATTGAGTAGTATCTGTTTCGAATTTTGCTAAAGAGTCGTTGCTATTTAAATAAGTAGCGCAGGTGGAACTGTCGGTGGAAAAAGTAGCAGCAATTAATTTGGCTAATTCTGCTCTAGTGCGCACTTTATTTAAAACAAATTTTACGCTTGCTTGATGATTGTTTCGAAGCATGCGAAGTAAGGTTAATAGGCTCGTGTTTTTTAATACTAAAAACCTACCCGGTTTAAGTTTGTCTTCTACTTGTAAAATTTTTGCAAAAATTAAAAAGCTAGGTTTATCTAAAATAATTTTTTTTGCCACTAAAGTATCTGCTAAATCAGAAAGGCCTGTTTTGGTATAAACAAAATTGGTCTTGTCACCTGAAAAATGAGTGGTTCTCAAGAATAAATTGTAACTGGTATAGACCAATGCAAAAATCAAGACTAAGTAAAATATCTTTTTCATATTTGGCTCTGTACACTTACTTTAAAAAGTACATTCAATAATACAATAAAAATCCCTCCCGATTGTTGGGGAGGGATAAAATATTTTTTAAAAGGAGTAGTTGTTTATTTCTTTTGTTGAGCTGGGGTAGCTGCTGGAGCAGTAGCAGGGGCATTCGCAGGAGCAGCTACTGGAGCTGGGGTGGCTGTAGGGGCAGTGATAGAAGTATTTACTTTATTCAATATTCCTTTATCGCCATCGCTTCCACCAGATTTTAAAAATAGCGTAGAAGTCATAGCCAAAACTGCAATAACAGCAGCAAATATCCAAGTGCCTTTTTCAAGTACATCAGTGGTTTGTTTAACGCCCATGAAATTATTGGTTAAACCGCCCACATTGGCATTTAAACCGCCGCCCTTTGGGTTTTGAATTAAAACCATAAATCCAAGGCCAGCACAAGCAGCAATAATTAATATTAAGTAGAGTGTTATCATTTTCTTTGTTTTAGTTGTTCTATTCTTGACGCAAAATAAACGGATTTTTCAGGAAAAATAAAACTTAATTTAGAATAGACGTCAATTGCCTTACGTTTATTGCCTTGTTTTAGCCAAACCTCAGCCATGGCTTCTGTGATGACATCCGCGGTGGTATTGGCTTTTTCGGCAATGGCAGCGATCACTTTCTCCTGTTCTTCCCCAATTTCAGCAATTTGAGGGCTGCCATCCTTGTTTTTAAGTACTTTAAGCCAGGCAGTAAAGCTCCTTAATTGCTTGGTGAACTTGTCCTGAGGTACTTTAGATAAGTCTATTTCTATGCCCTGAGCAGCAAAATAGTCTCTTTGAAGTGGGGTCATTTCTGCTTCAAAAGCTAATTGTTCCTCTTGTAAGGGTTCCTTAAATTGAGCCAATTGATCTGATAGTAGGCTGACCAATTTTGTTTCCATAGGAGCAGAAAGGACATCTTCCTCCTCCTGCTGCATTAAATGGTGTAATTGTAAATTATTGGGAAAATAAGCGCTTGTCTTTTGTAATTGTGTTGTAAACAATGGAGAGGCGACCATTTCATATTTTTTAGCCAATAATAATTGTAAAACTGGACTATAGGGATGAGTGTTGACCCATTGCTCCAATTCGGAGGTTTCGATGGCTTCTAATGCAGCATGACCTGTCCACTGATTCAATATAGAATTTATATTAGTAGAAGTCATGTATTACCAGTTTGAAAAAATTTGATTGAAAATATCATCTGTTATATTTCTAAGAATGTCATCCATTAACTGACTTTCTGCAGCTTGTAAAGTTAAGTTCGCAGAAAAGTCAAAATTTCGAGTCACATCAAATTCTTGTTCTTTATTTTCTAAAGTCTTTTTTAAAAGTACGTGTACAGTAACAGTTAGTCTATTGGTGCTAGCTTGTTGTGCACTCACCCCAACGGTTTGAGAGGGGTCGTAATTAGTAATGGTAGCAAAAATTTGATAGTGCGCTTCATCACTATTGGTTCTCGAAAGTTTGGTGCCGTTGATAATTTTTTGTAGCAACTTGTCGGTTAATTGCGGAGCCAATTGCGGGTTAATATATCTTGCCTTATTTTCTATGAATGCAATTTTAATTGTTTTGATATTTTCTGGAATTACCGCATCTCTAAAACTATATATACCACAACTAGTCAGTAAGGTACTTGTCAGTGCTGCTATAAAAAAAAGTTTTATAGTCATTACTCTTGTAGGAGCGATTTTGCTTGAAATAATATTATTCTTCAATGTCGTATTCTTTAATTTTTCTGTATAAAGTTCTTTCACTGATGCCTAAATCAGTGGAAGCGTCTTTACGACGTCCACGATGCTTTTTTAAGGCCTTTAAAATTAGTTCTTTTTCCTTATCCATAATGTTTAAGGATTCTTCCACTTCATAATGTCCATTGGATTCATTGTCTAAAAGGATAGGCTGAGGCGAACTAATATGAACAGTTGGATTGTTAGAGTTGGTGTGATGACTCATGCTGCCTGCTGGCTTTAAATCCTCTTTTAATTCATTAATTAAAGATTCTTTGTTAAAATTGGAATGGTTGGTTCCTGAAATAGAAGGGTTTTGTAGTATCTCCAGAAACATTTTTTTTAATTCATTCACATCTTTTTTCATGTCAAAGAAAAGTTTGTACAATATTTCTCTTTCATTGGCAAATTCCCCTACGGGGTTGCTGCCAGTAACCATGGGTACACTATTTACATTTTGAATGGGTAAGAACCCTGCTAATACTTCTGCATTAATGTGTTCCACTTTACTTAGAACCGAAATTTGTTCTGCAATATTTTTTAATTCACGCACATTGCCTGGCCAAGGGTATTCGGTAAGTAGGTTTCGTGCTTCTTCGTCTAAGAAGATGGGTTTTGTTTTATACTTCTCCGAAAAGTCCACTACAAATTTTCTAAACAATAAAGGAATGTCTTCTTTGCGGTCTCTTAAGGAAGGCACTCTAATAGGCACCGTATTTAAACGATAATATAAGTCTTCTCTAAACTTTCCTTTTTGTGTAAACTCTAATAATTCTCTATTGGTAGCAGCCACCACTCTTACATCTGATTTTTGAACCTTGGAGGATCCTACTCTAATAAATTCTCCTGTTTCCAACACACGTAATAAACGAGCTTGTGTACCTAAGGGTAATTCGCCAATTTCATCTAAAAAAATAGTACCTCCACTTACCGTTTCAAAATAACCTTTGCGGCTATCAACGGCACCTGTAAAAGAACCTTTTTCATGTCCAAACAATTCTGAATCAATCGTGCCTTCGGGTATGGCACCACAGTTAACGGCAATAAATGGATTGTGTTTGCGGGCAGATAAGCTATGAATGATTTGTGAAAATACTTCTTTACCTACACCGCTTTCACCCACAATTAATACTGTTAAATCGGTTCCTGCCACTTGTTCTGCGGTATTTAATGCATGGTTAATAGCTGGTGTATTACCAATAATATTAAACCTATTTTTTAAAGATTGTAAGTCCATGTTAATTATTTTTTATGGCACCTATTAAAGTGCCTTTCGTATAATGCGTAATCACAATGTCCACATAGTCTCCTTTTTTAAGAGCAGCATTGCTGTCCTTGTTGGCTTTTGGAAAAACGACTACTTTATTTTGGCTGGTTCTACCCATCCATTCTGAGTCGCTTTTTTTACTATTGCCTTCTATCAATACTTCATAACATTTTCCTAATTCCTTTTTGTTACTTTCATTGGATAAAGTCCATTGCACATCTACAATTTCTTGCAACCTTCTTTTCTTAACGTCTAAGGGCACATCATCTTCGTATCTTTTTTCGGCTAGAGTACCTGGACGTTCCGAATAAAAATACATGTAGCAATAATCATACTCAGATTGTTGCATGATGCTGATGGTGTCTTGATGGTCTTGTTCTGTTTCGGTACAAAAGCCTGCGATGATGTCTGCCGAAATACTACATTCTGGCATCAGCTCTTTGATACGTGCTACTTTAGACAAATACCATTCTCGCGTATAGGTGCGATTCATTAATTGTAAAACGCGGGTGCTACCACTTTGAACCGGTAAATGAATGTATTTACAAATATTAGGGTACTTCATCATAGTAAATAAAACTTCATCAGTAATGTCCTTTGGATGGGAGGTGCTAAATCGAACTCTTAATTGTGGGCTTATTAAAGCAACGCTTTCTAATAGTTGCGCGAAAGTTACTTGTAAGTTAGTTTCTGGATTGTTCCAGTAATAGCTATCTACATTTTGTCCTAATAAAGTAACTTCTTTATAACCTTTTTCAAAAAGGTCTCTACATTCTGCAACTATGGAAAATGCATCTCTACTTCTTTCGCGTCCTCTGGTAAATGGAACCACACAAAAGCTACACATATTATTACAGCCACGCATGATAGAAACAAATCCACTAATGCCATTGCTGTCTAAACGAACTGGAGAGATATCTGAATAAGTTTCGTCACGACTTAATAAAACATTCACTGCTTTTTGACCTGTGCCTGCTTCTATGATTAAATCAGGCAAAGTTCGATAGGCATCTGGGCCCACTACTAAATCCACCAATTTTTCTTCTTCTAATAATTTTGACTTTAATCTTTCCGCCATGCATCCTAAAATACCCACAAGCATGCCTGGCTTTTGCTGTTTATATTTTCTAAATTCTGTTAATCTTTTACGAACAGTGAGTTCTGCTTTTTCGCGAATAGAACAGGTGTTGATTAATATTAAATCGGCTTGTTCAATATTTCGGGTACTTCCAAAGCCATTGTTCTCTAAAATGGAAGCCACCACTTCGCTGTCTGCAAAGTTCATGGCACAGCCATAACTTTCGATATAGAAGTGTTTGGCAAATGGATCTTTCTTTAAGGTTGATACATAGGCTTCCCCCTGTCTCTGTTCATCATGTTCTTTGGTCGCCGTTGTAAATAATTCCATACCGATGGGTTTGAAATGCAAATTTAGTTAAAAAAACAGAATGTGTCAACTTGTCAGCCAATTCTTCTAATTATTTGATTATGAAAGTATTACTAAAAATGGCAACTTGGATCTTAACAATTTATATATAATTAATAATCAATGATTTAGTGATCCCTTCTTATATTTGACTAAAATAAGGGGCATGTTAAAAGGGCTTACATTTTTATTATTGTTGTGTGTCGTTAATTGGTCCTGGGCTCAAAACATAGGGGTGACTAAATTAAGAAGCGAAACTTCTCGAAACATAGTTAAAGCAGCGGATACCGCTTATTATAATTGGAAACAAGGGGGGATGTACAATTTTAATCTTTCCCAAAGTTCTTTAAGCAATTGGGCAGCGGGGGGTGATAATTTCAATATGTCTATTAATAGCTACTTTAATTATTTTGCATATTACCAAAAACCCAGACAAAGTTGGGACAATAATTTTGATGCCAACCTTGGGTTTGTTCAATCTACTAGTTTAGGGGGTCGCAAAAATGACGATCGGGTAGATTTGTTAAGCAAGTATGGTTATAGAATTGATACAACTGGTATGTGGTATTTATCTGCTTTATTTAATTTTCGTTCGCAAGTTTTTGATGGCTATAGTTTCAGTGGAACCAATTCCACTTTTACTTCTTCTTTTTTTGCACCTGCTTATATGATTGTATCTGCCGGATTAGACTTTAAGCCCAATAATAAATTTTCAGTTTTCTTTTCACCCCTCACTTCAAGAACTACTTTATTATTAAATACAAAGCTTTCCAACATAGGAAGCTATGGGGTACCCAAAGGGGATAAAGTATATAAAGAAACTGGTTTGTTTATTACTATTAATTACAACAATGTGATTGCGCCAAATGTTACGTATAAAGGCCGTGCCGATTTTTTCTCCAACTATTATGAAAAGCCAGAGAATATTAATTTGTACATGACCAACATGTTTACTTTTAAAATTAATAAAAACTTTTCTGTGAACTATAGTCTTGATTTAATTTATGACGATAAGATAAAGAATTTTGGGCCCAATAAAAATTCGCCTGGATTACAATTAAAAAGTATAATTGGTGTGGGCTATTTTAAAAATTTGCAGGTAAAGAAAGTAGTGCTTCTGCCCAAGATATAAAACAACAACAGCAAAAATAAATTATTGAGTGATCGCCTTTAGCGTATGCTTAATTTTATTGGCTTTATGGGTTAGTTCTTGATAGTCTTTACTAATAATAGTTACATGTCCCATTTTCCTACCGGGTTTGGTTTGTTTTTTTCCATAAAGATGCACAAACACATTATCCATTGTAAGCACTTCATCTAAGCCTTCGTAATATACCGGGCCAGTGTAACCTTCGGCTCCAATTATATTCACTATTGCCGATGGCAAAATGGCATCGGTATTGCCCATCGGGTAATCTAATAAAATTCGAAGCAACATATCATATTGACTGCTGTAATTAGCTTCAATGGTATGGTGTCCACTATTGTGCACACGAGGGGCAGTTTCATTGACCCAAATTTCACCTTGATTATCTATAAATAATTCTATGGCAAATAAACCAGGGCTATTTAATCCTTTGACCACTTTACGGGCAATGGCTTGCGCCTTCCACAATTTTTTCTCCTCTATGTTTGCTGGGCTAAGTTGATAATCTAATAAATTATAAACGGTATCAAAAACCATTTCTGCTGGAGGATAAATAATAGTTTCTCCTTTGGCATTCATTCCAACAATCAATGAAATTTCGGTGGTTATTTTTACTTTCTTTTCTAAAACAGAGGGCACATTAAAAGCCAATGGAATTTCTTTTTCTGAATTAATTATTTGTACCCCTTTGCCATCATAGCCGCCTTCGCCCATTTTGTGCACTGCTGGTAAGAAATCAATATGCGCTAATACATCAGAAGTATTTTGCGTAATAAAAAAGGGAGCAGTAGGTATTTCATTGTCTTTATAAAATTGTTTTTGAAGCACTTTGTTTTTTATGGTGCGAATAGCTGATGGGGTTGGATATACTTTCACGCCTTCTTTTTCCAATTGTTCTAAAGCATCTACATTCACGGCTTCAATTTCAATGGTAAGGGCGTCTAAGTTTTTACCAAAATTATAGACTGCATCGTAATCTTGAATATTGCCCAAAGTAAAATGATGGCATAAATGTGCGGCAGGGCATTGCGCATCGTTTTCTAGTACATAGGTGGTTACATCAAAATTAGCCGCTGCTTGCAATAACATTCTTCCTAATTGGCCGCCCCCTAATATACCTACTTTCATTATTTGGATACTTTTAACAAAGATAAGGGTCTTGGACAAGTTTTCATTTTGCATAGCGCCCAAAAGCAGTTAAATTTGTTTTTAATTAAGTTGAAATGCCATTAATACCTATCATATCAGTCAAAAATTTGGCAAAATCCTATGGCGATTTTAAAGCAGTGAAGGGCATTAGCTTTGAAGTATTTGAAGGAGAGATTTTTGGATTATTAGGCCCCAATGGCGCAGGAAAATCTACCACATTGGAAATTATAGAAACCCTGAGAGAAAAAACCAGTGGAGAAGTATGGGTGAATGGATTAAATATTGAGGAGTCGCAGGAGGCCATTAAAAAAATTATTGGTGTGCAATTGCAAACAGCTGGATTTTATCCTAATTTAAATTTAACCGAACTCATGCAATTGTTTATTGGGTTGTATCAAACGAATGTTGACCCGATGGCCTTACTTAAAAAAGTGAATTTAGAAGATAAGGCAAAAGCTAAATACAAGCAATTGAGTGGTGGACAGAAACAACGTTTTTCAATTGCCACTACTTTAATCAATCAACCTAAAATTATATTTTTAGATGAACCCACTACAGGGCTTGATCCACAAGCACGAAGAAATTTGTGGGATTTGATTAAAGAAATTAGAGCTAATGGAACCACGGTTATTATTACCACGCATTATATGGATGAAGCAGAAGTATTATGTGATCGAGTAGCTATTATTGATAGTGGAGAAATTGTAGTGATTAACACGCCGAATGAATTGATTGATGAGTTGGTCGCATCTGGTTTTGAAAAAGTGAAAGAAGTAAAGGAAGCCAATTTAGAAGATGTATTTATTCATAAAACTGGTAAGGCCTGGAGAGAAGAATAATTTTTAAAAAATAATTAATAAAATATAAAATTGAATTATATGACACAAGATCCTCGTTATCCCATTGGAAAATTCGAAGCCATGCCTTTTTCTGAAGCCACTAAAAAAAGTTGGATACATGAAATAAGAGTAGCCCCTAGAAATTTAGAATTAACCGTTCAACATCTAGATAAATCGCAATTAGACACTCCTTATAGAGAGGGTGGATGGACTGTACAGCAAGTGATTCACCATATGGCGGATAGTCATATGAATGCATTTATTCGGTTTAAATTGGCTTTAACCGAAGACGTGCCGCCTATTAAAACCTATGATGAAAAAGCTTGGGTAAATACAGCGGATGCATTGTTGACACCTATTAATTATTCAACGACCATTTTACATGCATTGCATGAGCGTTGGGCCAATTTATTAGAATCTATGACTGATGAACAATGGCAAAGAACACTATTTCATCCTGTGCGCAATGCCGAAGTGAGCTTATGGGATATGCTTTCGATTTATTCTTGGCATGGCAAACACCATATTGCACATATCAAAAATTTATTAGACCAGAAGGGCTGGTAGTTAGTTAAATTTTTTTCTATTTACTTCTGCTACTAAATAAACGCTGCCAATGACCAAGATTAAATCTTTGGGCCCGCTGTTTTGTTTTGCTTTTACAATAGCTTGGTTGACGTCGTCATAACAGGCACCAAATAAACCTAAGGCTTCCCCTTTCATAGATAACTCTTTGGCAGCAAGGGCTCTGGGGAGATGTGATTGTGTAAAATAGTAGTTGGCTTTTTGAGGAAGTAGTTTTAATACGGCATCCACATCTTTATCCTTGACCATACCTGTTACAATATGCAATTGCTCGTAAGGGAGTGTTGCTAATTGTTCCAATAAGGCTTGCATGCCATGTTCGTTGTGTGCTACATCTAAAACAATATGGGGGGAGGATTGTAGACATTCCCAACGACCCATCAATCCTGTTGATTTTTTTATTTGACCTAATGCGGTGGTAATGATTGCGGCGTTTATTTTCCAACCCATCATTGCTAAAAGTTGGGTGGCCACTAAAACCCCTTTTAAATTTTTTGATTGATATTTCCCAGGAAGGTCGCAATCGATGGTAAAATCCTTATTAAAAATAGGGGTATTTAATAAGTGAACTAAAGGTTGTGTGAAGGAGAAGTTGGCCCTATGCCAATTGTTTTCAAAATGAGTAAGAGATAAATAATCTTCACTAAAATAAATGGGGGCATTTAAACTTTTGGCTTTTTGTTCAAATACATTGGTGGTTTGATTGATACGCTCACTTATTACAATGGGAACTCCTTGTTTGATAATACCTGCTTTCTCCCCAGCAATAAGTTCCAAGGTATTGCCCAATAAATTCATATGGTCCCAACCTATATTAGTAATGATGCTTAAAATAGGTGTAATAACATTGGTGCTGTCTAATCTACCTCCTAAACCAGTTTCAATGATGGCAATGTCACATTTTTCTTGTGCAAAATAATCAAAAGCCATGCCTACGGTAATTTCAAAAAAAGAGGGTTCTATTTTTTCAATAACTGGTTTAATTTTATTGGTAAAAGCAACCACAAAATCTTCAGTACACATTTCTCCATTGATTTTTATGCGTTCTCTAAAATCATATAAATGAGGAGAAGTATATAAACCAGTTTTATAGCCTGCCGCTTGAAATATAGCGGCTAACATATGACTAGTCGATCCTTTGCCATTGGTTCCTGCTACATGAATGGTTTTTATTTTATGTTGAGGATTGTCTAAGAATTTACAAATCTCTAAGGTATTGTGTAAATCGTTTTTTATGGCTGCGGCGCCTATTCGACTAAATAGCGGTAAGCGACTGTATAAATAGTCGATTGATGCTTGATAAGACATAATGTATTATTGTACTTCGAATTTAAACTTAACAGTGACCATCGAGCTATGGTCTGCTCCGTTGAAGTTTATTTTTGTTAAGTATTCGACGATGGCTTTTTTATATTTAGGATCATTGGAGGAAGACCCTTTTACTATTTGGATAAATCTGCCTTGACCAGCAGGACTAACTTCAATCTCCGCATAAATAGTGGCGGCTTCCACATCTCCATTAAAAGAATAAGCTTTGGTTACATGTCTATCACCTTTGGTTACAAATGGGCCACCTGCACCTGAATAATTTTTCCCATCAATACTTCCATTAGCCACCCCTTGATCTCCTTTACCTCCCGCAATGCCTTGTTCTTTGACATTATTATAGCTGTCTTGATTGTTGCCACCTTTACCATTGCCGCCAGCATATTTTCCCATTAATGCTTTTGGTTTAGGAGCAGGAGGCAAGGGTAAGTTTTTTAAATTGGTCTTTGCTTTAGCAGATCTTATGGCTTCGTCATTGGGGTCGTTTGAATTGACATTAATTTTTACCAACTTATTAATGGCGGTGGCTTTTACTTTTTTACTAGCGCCTACTTCTGGGGCTGGGGCTTGTTTACTTTTTGGAGCAATATCTCCTTGGCCGCTGTTGCTGTTGCCTAAATTCACTTCCATATAAGCAGCTTCGGGAGCAACAATGGTGGGGGCAGTTTGTTGCCAATGCATGACTATAAATAACAAGGACAAGGCAAGACATATCAAGAGGGTGTATACACCCGCTTTAATATTTTTTTCTTGTTCGAAGTTTAATTGCATAGTATAAAATTAATGCAAAAACACATCATAACCCAATCTACAAAGGGTCGCTATCATAACAATTAAAAAGAAGGTTCTTATAAATTTATTGCCTTTCGCAATGGCCATTTTAGAGCCTAAAATTCCTCCTAAGGCATTACAAGCTGCCATAGGTAAAGCGATGCTCCAAATAATGGAACCCTTTAATAAGAATAATAGAATGGAACCTAAGTTGGTGGCCAGATTTACCACTTTAGCATGCGCATTGGCTTGTAAAAAGTCAAAGCCAAGAATACTAATAAATGCCAATACCAATAAGCTGCCAGCCCCTGGGCCAATAAAGCCATCGTAAAATCCAATGACTAAGCAAATGCATGCCCCTTGGTACCATTTAAATTTAAAATTAGCATTTTGTATTTCAAGACCTAAATTTTTCTGGGTGTAAGTGTAAATCGCAATCATTACCAGCACTATAAAAATAACTGGCTTCATGAAGGCATTACTTACCAATGTCAAACAATACGATCCTGTAAAGGCTGCAATAAAAGCGATGCTTGTAAAAAGTAGTAGCCTTGCTTTTGAAATTTTGACGTTCTTTAAATATTGTCTAGCAGCAAAAAAAGTACCTGTGAAGGAAGGAATTTTTAAAGAACCAATGACGCGCGAGATGGGTTCGTTGGGAAATAAAATAATGCCAGCAGGTGTTTGAATAAGACCACCGCCTCCAACAATGGCATCCACAAATCCTGCTAAAAATGCAATACAACATAAAATAAGTGTAATGGAATTCATTTTCAACAATTAGGATTGGTGCACAATGGGTTTAACAGGGCTAGGCCAGGTGTTGATTACAATGCCAGTAATAATAATTAATCCACTTATTATTTGAGCGTTGGAAAATTTTTCTCCTAAAAACAAAACGGCTTCAATCGAACTTAAAAAGGGAATCAAGGTTCCAAATAAGGCTGCTTTTCCTGCGCCAATTTTTTGAATGGCATTGTTCCAAATTAAATAAGAAATGGTGGAGTTGCCGATACCTATGTATAAAACAATCCACAATAATTTAGTATTATACACTACGGGTTGAATATAATTCATTTCAAATAGGGCAACAGGTAGTAATATTATAGCAGCGATAGTAAATAATACCAATAAGAAACTGTTGTTAGAAATACCTTGTGGTTTTTTGCGTACAAACACATTGTAAATTCCAAAACAGATTCCGGCAAGGATCATCCATAAATCACCGAGGCCTATTTCAAAATGTATAATATTAGATAAATGTCCTTTAGTTAATAAGTAAAGCGTGCCAGTTAAACCTAATACAATACCCGTAATATTTTTCCAATGTAATTTTTCATTGACAAAGTAGGCGGCTAATAAAGCGGCAACAATAGGGTGAACGGTAGAGCCAAAAAGTGCCATATTAATAGCAGTGGTATAGTGTCCTGCTGTATAAATTAAACAATTGTAAAAGACACATCCAACTAAACCCATCCAAAAAAAGTAAGCTTTATTTTGTTTAAAAATGTGGATTTCATTTTTAAAATTTTTATAGGCAAATGGGAACATACAAATGGCGGCAACAGTCCATCTAAAAAAAGCTAAGCTAGTAGGGCCAGCTAAATGAATAGCATAGCGTGATACAATGAAATTGCCAGACCAAATGATACTAGAGGTAATGGCTAGTGCTGCGCCTATTTGATTTTGTCTTCTCAATGGTGTGCAAAGTTTTGGGTAAAATCTCCTTTAATTCTTTCAATAGGAGGGTTGAAATAACCAAATTTTAAATTTGGAAATTCTTCTTGAATTAATTCCATCATTTGTTTAATGCCCATCATTTCCCCCATTTCAGTGACACCAATTTTGCCTAAATACCAATCTGGATCAATATTAAAATTACGCCATTGAATCATCTTTAAATCGGTGTCTTTGATAAAGGCTCTTAGTGCTTCATATTCTTCTACACTATCGGTCATTCCAGGAAATACAAAATAATTGATGCTGGTCCATTTTCCAGCAGCCGACATCACCCGAACACTTTCTTTAATATCTGCAAAAGTATAATTGTTAGGACGGTAGTATGCGTTGTAAATATTTTCACGCACCGAATTGGTACTTACTCTTAAACTATCTAGTCCCGCTTCTGCTAAAATTTTTACCGCCACCGGATTAGATCCATTACTATTAATATTGATACTGCCTTTGCTAGTATGTTTACGAATTTCAATAATCGCTTCTTTCATAGTTTCCCACATTAACAAAGGTTCCCCTTCGCAACCTTGTCCAAAACTTACAATTGGAAAAGGAGCTGTCATTAAATGAGGCACAGTATATTCTACTACTTCAGCTGCGGTGGGTTTGAAAACCAAACGTTCTTGATTAGAAATAATTTCTTCCTCGACAGGTTGAAAAGATATACAACCAATACAATTGGCATTGCAGGCAGGTGAAATAGGAATAGGGCATTCCCATCTACCCATGGCAAAATTTCTTGCCGCAGGACAATGATAAGTCATGCAACAGTTTTCCATTAAATGTTTTACTAATCTATTTTTACTATAGGTGGCTAATAATTGATTGGTACCGGTTTCAATTATTTTTTGATCATAACCTTCACAATCTTGTCTGATGTCTTTTTCAATTCTTACAGCAGGCACATAATTTTTTCCATTCTGCCAACCCACTGCCGTGTAACAAAACAATGGAAGGGTGGGTGCATTGGGTAGGGTTTCATAAGCCGCTATGTATAAGCCTGTATGTGCAGGTGGAATAAAGGCAGCCACCGCCCAACCTTTTTCACAAATGCGCATTTCTCCTGTTATCACATCAATGCCTATGCCTCTTCTTTCAGGAAGTTCATACAAACTGCCGCCGTTGGGTAGTTCAATCCAGTCTTCATTAGGTATTGCAAAGGCGTCCCAGCCAGCCCGGCCTGTTACATACAAACTAGTGTCTTCAAATATTTGGCCTTTGCCATCTGAATATAAAATAAAAGGGGAACTAAGTAATGACATGTGACAAAGGTATCTATTAGGAGTTAATTAAAGCGGAATTGACTATTTGTTGTGCACAAAATGAATTGAATTCTTGTGTGATAGCAGCTGTTACAGGCTCATTAATTTCCTTTTGTATAAGTTTATTGTTCTTAAAATCTATGGTAATAAGATCATCCTTAATAAGGGCATTTTGAATACTAGCCCAAGGGTAATGCTTTTTGGGAAAGGTATTGATGACAATACCCGCTGGATCAAAAGCCAATTCGTAAGGAAATTTAACTTGTCTTTCAAACAAGGCGCCTATTAAAAAGATGCCTGAAATAAGTAAGCCGTTGGGCTGTAAAAACCAACCCCAGGAGGCTAAAAGTAAGCCTAAGCGGTAATAGGGAATGACGCCTCTTTTACGTTGAAATAAGCAAAAAATCCACCAACTTACAAAGGATGTCATGATGGCGAAAATCAAGGCTGGCTTGGGGAATAAGCCCAAATAAATGGAATAGGAAAAT
>Ga0114966_10002703_pt1 | contig 15756 bp, 11 predicted proteins | sample M_130207_XF_Meta_FD_87029 | JGI IMG/M metagenome (GOLD analysis project Ga0114966, IMG submission 87029) | Freshwater microbial communities from Lake Montjoie, Canada to study carbon cycling - M_130207_XF_MetaG | ecosystem: Environmental > Aquatic > Freshwater > Lake | place: Lake Montjoie... | reverse complement strand
CAGGAACTGGCTGCCAAAGGTGATCTCGCGGGAGCCAACACGCTGCTGGACAAGCTTTTGTCCGCAGAGGTTGCGCCTAAAGATGCGCGAGTGTTGGCACTTCAGAAGCGCCTGAGCGATCCAGATCGCTTTCCTCCCGCTCTAACGCCAGAGCACGTGGACAACGTCGGGGCAGTGAAGACGCTGTTGATCAAAGCGAACTCGTTCATCGAAATTGGTGACCCAGATAAAGCCATTACGACCTATCAGGATGTGCTGCGCATTGATCCATCTAACAGCGCCGCAAGACGAGGTATGGAGCGTGCGGAACAAGAGAAACAACGCTACTACAAAGCCGCCTACGATCATCAGCGCTCCAAATTGCTGAGCGCGGTGGACAAGACGTGGGAGGATCCAGTGCCGCTGCCGGAACATGATGTCAGCGCCATGTTTGGGGCAGCGCAGAACCAAGTTTATGCTCAAAGCGGACGCGAGGCCATTACCCAGAAGCTACGCACGCTGATGTTTCCAAAGGTGGAATTTGCAGGAGCCACGCTCGATGAAGTGACCGAACTGCTGCGGGTGCGCAGTCGTGACCTTGATCCGCAAGGCAAGGGAGTGAACTTCGTTCTCAGTGTGCCGCCCGAGTCCCGTAACAAGCCTATTAGCCTCAATCTCTTCAATGTGCCAATGGAGGAGGTATTGCGGTATGTGAGCGAAATGTGCGGAGTCACTTACAAGGTGGATGATCATGCGGTGACCTTTGTTTCCATCAGCGAACGCGATAGCACGATCATTTCGCGTTCATTTCGTGTGCCGCCGGATTTTATTCAGAATGCCCCGGCTGGCGATCCGGCTGCCGCAGCTCCGGCTGATCCCTTCGCCGCACAAGCACCCGCTGGCGGTGGTGGAGGCTTAACCATCCGCCGCATGGGAGCCAAAGAATTTCTCGAAGCGCGGGGTGTGACCTTCCCGGAAGGCACGAGCGCTACTTTCAATTCAGCGACGAGCACACTCACCGTTCGCAACTCCATGGCCAACATGGAGATGATTGAGATGTTCGTCGAACAGGCGGCCAAGAATGCCCCGAAAATGGCTGTGGTTACCGTTCGGATGCTGGAAGTGAATCAGGAAAACCTGGAAGAGTTGGGTTATGACTGGCTGATGGGGGGAGTGGGTGCGAATGCTAACAATGTCTTTTTTGGCGGCGGCAAGCCTGGAAATGGCAATGCCTACTCGGCAGCGAACTATCCCTTCCAAGGCAATGCAACGATACCGGCGGTCACAGTCAACGGTCTGCAGGTTTTTCCACAGCAAAACGTTCCATCTGCCCTTGGGGGCAGCACTCCAGTAGGTGTAACACCGGTCAATAGCGGCGGCGGTGGCCCGATAACTTCAGGACTCAGATCTGGAACCTCTGCAGCTGGCGCGGATTCTATCGACACCTTGCTGCGGACGGGTTCTCCTATAGGCAGTCAGAATGTGGCACCTGGAGTATTATCAGTTGCAGGAGTGTTTACCGATCCGCAGTTTCAGTCAGTCTTGCGCGGTCTGTCACAAAAAAAGGGAATCGATGTCAACGCCTCTCCCAGTGTGACTACCAAAAACGGCCTCAAGGCCACGGTGGAGATCACTCGGGAGTTTATTTACCCGACGGAGTTTGACCCACCGCAACTACCGCAGGGTGGTGGTGGTCGTACTTTTACTATTCCAGTGCAACAAATTGCCACTCCAACAACACCTACGGCCTTTGAGATGAGAAAAACAGGCATCCTGCTGGATGTTGAACCCGTGATTTCAGAAGATGGCCGTACCGTTGAGCTTACCATCTCGCCATCATTGACGGAGTTTGAAGGGTTTGTGAATTACGGATCTCCTATTAATGTACCTGCAAGCTTCAGTTTCTCTGCCATTACGCAAACGATCGGGGCCATTACTTCCACTTCTTTTATCCCGACTAGTTCTCCGGAACAGCTCATCACGCCCAACATGATTTTGCAGCCCATCTTTAAATCTCAGAAAGTTTCTACAGCGGTTAAAATTTGGGATGGTGCCACCGTGGTTTTGGGCGGTGCCAAGATTCAAAAACGCACGTTAACGGAGGACAAGGTGCCAATCATTGGCGATCTTCCTTTTGTGGGAAGATTTTTCAAAAACAATGTTACCAAGACAGACACCAAGAACATCATTATCTTTGTCACTGTCGAGGTGGTTGATCCTTCCGGCCGGAAGATTAATCGGGAAACTGCAGCGGTGAGTCGGTGAAGGTTACGGCGGGGTTGCGGGTGCTGATTGAGTACATTCGATTCTTTCGGCCAATGCAAAATCCAGCGCGGTGAGCCCGCCTACACTGTGGGTGGTTAGCCTCACCGTGATTTTGCGCCAGCGCACCAGCATGTCCGGATGATGATTCATAGCCTCAGCGAAAAGGGCAATTTGCTGAACAAACGAAACGCCGGCCAAATAACTGCCAAATCGAAATTCTTTCACCAGTTCACAGCCTTCCGCCTGCCAACTCGGCAGCTTGGTAAGATTGGTTTGGATGGTAACATCGCTCAACAACTCTGGTTTCATCGCAGCAGCATTTGGCATGAAGAAACCGTCTTCAAGCATCGGAATTGCATTTCTCCTGCCGCTGGACTAGATACGCCCTCCCTCTGCCAGCCACCTGAATGTCCATCGCCAACACCCGCAACTTCTCCATCATCGCCCACATCGACCATGGGAAAACCACACTCTCGGACAGGCTGCTGGAGACGACACAGACCATCACGGTGAGGCAACAGCAGGACCAGCTTCTGGATTCCATGGATCTAGAGCGCGAGCGAGGCATCACCATTAAGGCGCACCCGGTGTGCATGAACTACAAGGCCAAGAACGGCCAGATGTACAAGCTCAACCTGCTCGACACCCCGGGACATGTCGATTTTAGCTACGAGGTGAGTCGTTCACTCGCAGCTTGTGAAGGGGCGCTGCTGCTGGTGGATGCCTCACAAGGTGTCGAAGCTCAAACGGTCGCGAATCTCAATCTGGCGCTCGCGCAGAAGCTGCATGTCGTGCCGATCATCAACAAGATCGACCTCCCGAGCGCTGACATTGAAAAGGTTAAGCGCCAGCTTGAGGACCTTCTGCAGCTTTCGGCCGACGAGGCTGTGCCTGCCAGCGCCAAAATGGGCATCGGCATAGTGGACATTCTGGAAGCCATCGTGGCGTTCATTCCGCCGCCGACAGATCCCGGAGATGGCTACCTGCGTGCATCGGTATTCGATTCGATCTTCGATCCTTACCGCGGTGTTGTCAGTTATGTCCGCGTCATGTCTGGCACCATCACACGTGGCCAAAAAGTGCGTCTCATGGCATCGGGCAACGATTCCGAAATCAAAGATCTCGGCACCTTTCGCCCCAAGATGGTTCCCTGTGAAAAGCTGGAAGCTGGCGATGTCGGTTACATCATTGCCAACGTCAAAACCACCGCTGACGTGAAAATCGGTGACACGCTCACCGAGTCCCGCAAACCTGCTCCTGAGCCGTTGCCTGGCTTTAAAGAAATCCATCCGCTCGTCTTCAGTGGCATCTACCCTGTCAGTACGGATGACTTTGAGGCTCTCAAACTCGCCGTCGGCAAGCTGCAGATCAATGACGCCGCCTTCACTTTCATGGCGGAAAGCTCTGCCGCTCTGGGCTTCGGCTTCCGCTGTGGCTTCCTAGGGCTGCTGCACATGGAAATCGTGCAGGAGCGTCTGCGCCGTGAGTTCAACATGGACGTCATTTCGACTTATCCGTCCGTCATTTACGATGTGAGGAAGACCGATGGCACCGAACTCCAGGTGGATAATCCCACCTTCCTGCCGGCGGCGAATGAAATCGACGAGATCCGTGAGCCCATCGTGAAGGTGAACGTCATGATCCCCAACGAGTACATCGGCGACATCATGCAACTCGTCATGGACAAGCGTGGCGCGGTGAACAACACCGAGACCCTTGATGACCGCCGTGTGCTCCTGCACACCGTCATGCCACTAAACGAAATCTTGGTGGACTTTAACGACAAGCTCAAATCCATCACCCGTGGTTACGGCAGCATGGACTATGAGCACGCGGGCACTCAAGCGTCTGAATTGGTCAAGATGGACATTCTCATCGCCAGCGAGCCGGTGGATGCCTTCTCCTGTATCGTGCACCGCTCTAAAGCCGAGAGCCGAGGTCGTCAGCTCTGCGCGAAATTGAAGGAAGTCATTCCCCAGCAACTGTTCGTTGTCGCCATTCAGGCCGCTATTGGTGGCAAAATCATCGCCCGCGAGTCCATCAGTGCCCTGCGTAAGGACGTGACAGCCAAGTGCTATGGCGGTGACATTTCACGCAAACGCAAGCTCCTCGAGAAGCAGAAAGAGGGCAAGAAACGCATGAAATCCATCGGTCGCGTGAATATCCCGCAGGAAGCGTTTATTGAAGTCTTGAAAAACAACTGAGTTCCAAATCTCATTCCCATGTTCTTCCTTACCCCACGCTATCTCAAGCATGCCAAACTCTTGCACAAGGGAGTGACGCGTTTCATCAACTATAAGCGCGATATCCTGCCGCAGGCAAAGCTGGACGAGATCAAGGCGCTGCGCAGTAGCTTGGAGGATGCGATGCGGGCGAAGGACAAGGTGCGCATCGCCATGCTGAACGATGAGATCAACAAAACCTGCGAGAAAGCGCTGCCACATGCGGAACACTCGGACATTGCTGAGAACGTGGAGGTGTTTTTCGTCGCTATTGTGATCGCGCTCGGCATTCGCAGCTACATCGCACAACCGTTCAAGATTCCCACTGGCTCGATGCAGCCGACACTCTATGGAATTGTGGCGAATCACACCGAAGCGGATGTCAGCCCTGGATTTTTCGAGCAGTGCAAAGATTTCGTGACCGGACGCAGCTATATCAATGTGGTAGCGAACCATTCCGGGCGTTTGCGCCGGGAGGAACCATTGACGGAGCATGGATTCATGGGTTTCTTCACCCATTGCCGCCTGCATTTTGATGATGGTCACACGATCTGGATCTGGGCACCGATGTCGCAGCTCACCAACGTGAGATACAATCTGGGCCTCTTTGAATACACTGGAGCGGCGCCGAAAATAGATCTCACTCACACACCTGACAGTAGCGGACACAATTCTGTCTATTCACTCTCTGGACGGGAAATCACGAAAGGTCAGCTTCTAGCATTGGGAACGTTAGACACGGGTGATCATGTGCTGGTGAACAAATTTTCCTACCATTTCCGGTCTCCGGTCCGCGGCGAAGTTTTTGTCTTCACCACCCAGAACATTCGCAGCCCTTACATGAATGTGCCGGTCGAACAAGGTTCTCAGCATTACATCAAGCGCTTAGTTGGCGTGCCAGGTGACCGCTTGGAAGTCAAATCGCCGGTGCTTTGGATCAACGGCAAGCCTGCCGAGGAATTTGGCATGAAGCGTGTGGGTGCCATGGAAGGCCCATACAAGGGCTATGGCAACATCGGCAAGCTGTCAGAGGGAATGGTGCGGGAACTCAGCGCTCGTGACCACGATCGTGAATACTGGGCGATGGGCGACAATAGCTACAATAGCTCAGACAGCCGCTACTGGGGCCCTGTGCCCGAGCGCAATATCGTTGGGCCAGCGTTGTGGTGTTACTTCCCGCTAGGACGTAACTGGGGTGCAATCCGATAGGATTACGCCTTCAGGCCTTCCTGACGCAGGAAGTTTTCCACCCAGGTGATGTCGTATTGACCATTCTGGAAGTCTGAGGTGGTCAGAATCTGGCTTTGCAGCGGAATCGTGGTCTTAATGCCTTCGACTGTGAATTCACCCAAGGCTCGACGCATGCGACGGATGGCGATGTCACGCGTGGCACCAGTGACGATGAGCTTGGCGATCATCGAATCATAATAAGGCGGCACGGAGTAACCGGAATAAACGTGGGTATCGACACGAACGCCGCGACCACCCGAGGTGTACCATAGATTAATCTTGCCGGGGCTGGGGGCGAAGTTGCGGGATGGGTCTTCGGCATTGATGCGGCACTCGATGGCATGTCCGCGTGGTAGGGCATCCACCACGTGTTCACTGAGAGGGAGGCCTGCGGCGATGCGGATCTGCTCCTTGATCAAATCGCAGCCATAAACTTCCTCAGTGATGGGATGTTCCACCTGAATGCGGGTGTTCATCTCCATGAAGTAGAAGTTCTCGCATTTGTTATCGACGAGAAACTCGATGGTGCCGCAGTTTTCGTAACCGATCTCTTTGCAAAGTTTCACGGTGGCGTCGCCCATGCGTTTGCGCAGTTTGGCGGAGATTTTAGGCGAGGGACATTCTTCGATGATCTTCTGATTGCGACGCTGCATGGAGCAATCACGTTCACCGAGGTGAACGACGTTGCCGAGTGAATCGGCGACGACTTGAAACTCGATGTGGTGAGGCTTCTCGACGAGTTTTTCCATGTACATCGAGCCGTCGCCAAAGCATTTCAGAGCTTCGAGGGAGGCAGCCTGAAAACTGGATGCGAGAGCGGCTTCATTGAGCACGGGACGCATGCCACGACCACCACCACCGGCGGTGGCCTTGACCATGACTGGGTAGCCAATCTTGCGTGCCCACTCGAGAGCTTCTTCTTCTGTATGGATAATTCCATCCGAGCCGGGGGTGATTGGCATACCTGCCTTTAGGGCGGTTTCACGTGCAACGTTCTTATCGCCCATCATGCTGATGACACGGGCAGAGGGGCCGATGAACTTGATTTTGCACTTGTCGCAGACTTCGGCGAACTCGGCCTTTTCAGAGAGGAAACCGTAACCGGGGTGGATGGCGTCGACGTTAGCGATTTCGGCCGCACTGATGATGCGGCTCATTTTAAGATAACTCTCAGTGCTCGGACCCGGGCCGATGCAGATGGCTTCATCGGCAAGGTGAACGTGCATTGAATCGACATCAGCCTCGGAATAGACGGCGACGGTTTTGACGTCGAGTTCTTTACAAGCGCGAATGACACGAAGGGCGATTTCACCACGATTGGCGACGAGAACTTTTTTAAACATGCGGGAAACGGGTAAAGGAGTTTCGAGGGTCTTGGCTGACTGTATTTTGGCCCGCTAAAAGGGGCGAAGACGGGTCAAAAAGGCAAGCGTTTGAAGGCGGATGACGATCACGCGTTCAGTTCAAAGAGCGGTTGGCCGTATTGGACCGGCTTGCCGTCTTCCACGAGCACTCGAGCGATGGTGCCACGGGCCTCGGCCTTGATTTCATTCATGACCTTCATGGCCTCGATGATGCAGACATTGCTATTTTCATCCACACTATCGCCGATGCTGGCGAAGGGTTTGTCTCCTGGCGTGGCGCTGCGGTAGAAGGTGCCAACCATCGGCGAATTGATCGTGGGTCCGATTGGCGAATTGGCGGGCGCTGCTGCGCTTGGCGCAGGCGCTGCGGCGGCCGTGGTCGGCACTGCGGCAGCCGCCACCGCAGGAGCGGCGGCATAGGTTACCGGGGAGCCGGAACTTGCAGGCAGACTTTTGAGCAGGTCTTTAAGCGCAGCGATGTCAGAACCGCGGCGGAGTTCGAGTTTAGAGCCTTTTTGCTCGCTGTGGAAATAGGTCAGGTCATTCTCTGCCATGAGGCCCACGATCTCGCGGATCTGCTTCAAGTCGTAAGATGCGGAGGTGGGGGCAGGTGCTGCTGCTGGTTTGGAGGTAGTGCGTTTGGCCATGTCGGGAGGAGTGTGTCAACGGACATGCGATACTACAAACTCTATCGGACGTGGCAACCACAAAGGCGCTCTTGACACTTAAGCGCTGGTTTGATCCGATCGGCGGTGATCAAGGCACTCGCGGGAACTTGGAGAAGTCGGGTTTTCTCTTCTCCACGAAGGCGTTTTTACCCTCTTTGCCTTCTTCACTCATGTAATAGAGCAAGGTGGCATTCCCGGCGAGGTCGAGGAGGCCCATCTGGCCGTCGCAATCTGCGTTGAGGGCGGATTTGAGGCAGCGCAGAGCCAAAGGCGAGTGCTGGAGCATTTCGCGACACCATTTCAGAGTCTCCTGCTCCAGTTGATCCAGCGGGACGACGGTGTTGACCAGTCCCATGTCCAACGCCTGCTGGGCGTCATACTGGCGGCACAGATACCAAATCTCACGTGCCTTCTTCTGGCCGACAATGCGGGCGAGGTAGCTGGAACCGAGACCGCCGTCGAAACTGCCGACCTTGGGGCCGGTCTGGCCGAAGCGGGCATTGTCGGCTGCGATGGTTAAATCGCACACGACATGCAGCACATGGCCGCCGCCGATGGCATAGCCGGCTACCATTGCGACGACGGGCTTCGGGATCGTTCGAATCTTGCGTTGCACATCGAGGATGTTCAGACGCGGCACACCGTCTTCGCCGATGTAACCGGCATCGCCGCGCACTTTTTGATCACCACCGGAGCAGAAGGCGAGGGGACCTTCGCCACAGAGAATGATGGCACCAACTTCACGGTCTTCATGCACGATCTCAAAAGCCTCCAGCATCTCTTTTACCGTCAGCGGACGAAAGGCATTGCGCACCTTAGGCCGGTTGATGGTGATCTTGGCGATGCCGTCGCTGGTTTTCTCCAGCTTGATATCGGTGAAGGTTTTGATCGTCTGCCACATGGGTGCTGATTGGATGATGGTTGCCTGCGATTACACAAACTCAGTGAAGCAGCGCAATTCCGCAATACGTGCCGCAATGTCAGCCTTGGTGACTGTTTGCAGCTTGTGCGTGCTGAAGGCTTCGCAGGTATAGCTGGCGGTGACGCTGCCGTGGACGACGGCGGTCTTCAAATCTTCGAAGGTGGGTTTCGTTTTGCCGTTGGCTGCCAGCCAGCCGGACAAACCACCGAGGAAACTATCGCCAGCGCCGGTGGGATCGAAGACGCTGTGCAGCGGGTAGGCGGAGCAGGCGAAGAAGTCTTCCTTTTTCTCGCCAAAAAGGAAGCTGCCGTGCTCACCGCGCTTCACGATGACGAAACGCGGACCCTTGGCCTGCAGTTTGCGTCCGGCTTCGACGAGATTGGTCGTGCCGGCGAATTCTTTGGCTTCGCCGTCGTTGATGACGAGCAGGTCGATGCGTTTGAGCACATCGTGCAGGCGTTCGTTGGCGATGTTGATCCAGAGATCCATCGTGTCGGCGGTCACGAAGTCAGCTTGGCACTGGTCGAGCATCTGCATTTGGTTGTCTGGGCTCATGTTCGCGGCCACGGCCACTTTTGCCTGCTGTGCGGCTGCAGGAAGCTTTGGCTGCCAGTTTTCCAAGACATTCAATGCCACCTTATGTGTGGTGCGACTGTTCATGTCGTCGTGGTATTCGCCGCTCCAGGTAAAGGATTCGCCGTCGCTGTGTTCCAAGCCGTCCAGCGTAATGCCGCGAGCAGCCAGCATGTCGAGGTGTGGTTTGGGGAAATCGTGGCCGATGACGCCGACGATGTGAATGGGCTGGCAAAAGATACTGGCGGCCAGCGCCGCATAACTGGCGGAGCCGCCAAGCAGGTTTTCCTGCGCATCCTGCGGGGTTTTGACATTATCCAGGGCGACGGTTCCGGCGATGACGACTGACATGAGTGGTGTGTTTGGTTAGATAAGGTGTAACAGTTAATCCTTGCCTCGCGGGCAGCCAACTTTTAACGGTACGTCGGCCAGCGGGGCCGCGATTATCGGTTTCTCCCCCGTTGTGTCAATTGCCACTCATCACACTCTTCCATGCGTCTCAGCCTCGTCTTTTCTATGCTGATCCTGCTGCCGTTGGCAACCGGGGTGCATGCATGGCTGTTTTGCCGCGAGAATCTGCCGGTGCTGACGCAGGAAGCTGTCAGCAGATTAAAGACGGCGGGGGTGCGCAATCCGATCGTTGAAGTGCGCTTCTTTGACGTCGCCATCAGTGGTGAGGCGCCTGATCCGGTGGCACGACAGCAGGCGCTGACCGCTATTCGGCGACTCGTGCCCCTGCGTTTGCAGCCGGGTGCCGATCGATTGCATGTCCTGGCCAGCCTTAAGGCAAAACTAGAGCAGAATACACTGCACATTAGCGGCTGGCTACCTGAGGGCAATGAAGTCACGAACGTGCAGCGCCTGCTCAGCGAGTTGCGCCCTGATCTTGTGCTGCGCACGGTTGATTTGCGCACCGCGCCGGAAGTGCGCTGGCCGGAGGGCATCAGACCACCCATCACCGCTGGCAATGTCATGCTTAAACCGATACTCGAAATGCTGCGAGTACCGGCGGAATTGCACATCACAGCGAAGAATGATTCCTTCGTGCTTTCTGGTCTTCTGGCCACGGCGGAGCTCAAAGAAGAACTGGTCGCCACCCTGGCTGAGATCGCCGGGACGCGGGTGGTTGATCCTTCGGCGCTGAAGGCCAGCCCACATGTGCTTTCCGCCGCGTTCGCGAAACCAGTGCTCTTAGCAGCTTTTGTGCGTGCATTCTTCAATGCACCACCGCCGCGTTCGTTCGACATCAAGAGCGATGGCATCCCTCATCTCGAAGGTATCGCCACGCGGCAGATGGAAAGCGCATGGCTCGCGCTACTACGTCCCATCACGGGCGCAGCGAAGGTGGATGCGCGTTTCACGCTTGTGCCCTCAGTCTATCACTTCCCTGGCTACCAAATTCAATCCAAGCTCTCGCCCGAGACGCTTGAGCCATTGCGTGATTCATTGCGCAGCCTTGCACTCATGTTTGATGCCGGTTCTGCCAGCATTCCGCCGCAGGGACAGACCAAGCTAGCCACCCTTGCGCCAAGACTGCTAGCCGCTGGGCCGGCGTTGGGTTTGGTGATCGGTGCGCATCCCGATCCTGCCGGGCCGGAGAGTGTTGAGAAAAATATTGGCAAGGCACGTGCTGAGGCTGTGCTGTCCTTTCTCATTGATCAGGGCGTGCCTGCCGCCGATATCAGCGCCGTGGTCTTTGACCCCGTTCCCGTTGGTTCGCCTTCGGCCCCATCTCTTCCGCGCAGTGTCGAACTCCTCATCAAATAGCTCTTCATGAAATTCGACTACGAATCCCTGTCCACCGAGCCGCTGTTTTACATGCTCATGCACAGCGGTGCTTTTGTCACTGTGCTGGGGGTGATCTTTTTCATCATCGGGTTGCTGTTTGGTTATGCCACCTGGGGGCGCTATAAGCGCCAGACGCGCGAATTACGTGGTGAAGCCGCCGCCATGAAGGAGGAAATTGCGCAGTTGAAGCGTAAAATCGGCGACCATTCCATCAAGTCAGGCCCCAGTGTCGCGATGGCCACCGAAACCATCCACATGCCTAGCAAAGAGGGCACGACTGCCGCCGCTGCTGTTCCTGCCATTACGGAGGAAACCATTACGACTCGCGACATCCGGCCACCCACTTCGCAATCAAACGTCTCGTCCAAAGGGCGATTGCCAAAATCGCGTGCCAACGTCATCAAAGCCAAAACGGCTGGCAAACCAGCAACTGACGTTGAACCGGCACGCCAAGACGAAATTCCTTCGCCACCACCCACGGAGCCTGCTACCGCCTCTATCTCTCTTGCTGAAAAGCCACCGCCACCCGCTCGTCACGCCTCGCCGCTGGCCGCCATCATTGCGCCGACAGTTGCAGCCGTGAGCCATGAGCAGGAGAGCGCAGTTACGGCACCTGAAGACGATAAAGCCTCAGTCACTGCAGACGCCCTTCCCGTGTTGCCCGAACTTGCAGTGGCACCTTTGCCCGCCCTCGAAATCAAAGCCGTACCCGATCCTAAGCTCGGCCTCATCTATCCGAGTCGGCCTGAGAAAATCGACGACCTCACTGCGCTCAAAGGCATCGCTCAGGTGCTCGAACTGCGTCTCCACGAACTCGGTATCTACACCTATACGCAAATCGCCCATTGGAATGAAGAGAACATCAAAGAGTTCTCCTCACGTCTCGCCTTCAAAGATCGCATCCAACGCGAGCGCTGGGTTGAGCAGGCACAGCAGTTGCTGGCGAAGAAAGCGGCCTGATTCTGCTTACTTTTCCTTCGGCAGATCCCACGCCTTCAGCCATTCGATCTTAGATCGTTTAAAACCCTGCTTGAGCAGTCGCTGCTCCATGTCCGCCAGATGTGCGGCACCGTAGAAAATGGCGAGGCGCTTTTTTCCAGCGGTTATCTCTTTGTTCATGACTTCGAGCGCGACGCGATTGCGCTCACCAACAAGTACGGTGCCGTCACCGGATTCGATCCCAGCCATGATGTCCTCCACACTGTCGAACTCTTGGGCGATCATGCGCTTCAGTTCGGTGCTGCTGTCTTTCATGGTTAGAATTTTCAGCAGCATGACCATGCCGGCGGCGTCGGAACTGACGCCGCGTTTTTCGTTGGCAGCTTTTTGCGCCTGTGTGGCTTTGATGTAGAGGGTGAGAAAGCTCTCTTGCTTCTGGTCCTGTGTTTTCGTGAACTGTGACATGTTCATATCGGCGTGAACGAAATTTTTGGCCTGATAGTCGATGCCTTCGAGCTGGCCGGTGAGTTTCAGTGCGTTCTTCATCATCGTCTGAAGTTGGCCGACCCATTGCAACTTCTGCGCCTCCTTCATAACTTCCGGTTTGTTGCGTTCCTCAATGGAAGGGCCAACCAGTTCATACAGCACGGCCTCGTAGCTTTTGAAACGCGCATTCAGCGCCTCAAAATAGGCTTTGTCGGCGATGTGGATGGCCCCGACGAGATCAACCTTCACCTTCTGCGGCGATTCATAGCTCACCACGGCGGTTTGCAGGCTATCGCTCTTTTCTTCTTCGATGAAGCGAATGAAATCCGTGGATTCCTCTGCCGCGGTCAACCAGCCGCAAACGAGAAGCAATGGCAGCAGTAGGAATCGCTTCATGAGAGTGCCGATCCGAGGATTCAGCCTTCGGCTTTAAAGATACGGGCGAAGAACGCCTTCATCTCTTCCCAAGAGGCCTTATCGGCGGCCTCGTTGTAAGCTGCACCTTTGCTGTTATCATTTCCGGCGGCCTTCTGTGTGAAGGCATGCACAGCACCGGGATAGCTGACCAACTTGTAGTCCACCTTGGCGTCCTTCATCTCCTGCTCAAAGGCCGCGATATCCTTGGCCGGCACAAAAGGATCGTCCGCACCATGCAGCGCCAGAACCTTGCCCTTGATGCTTTTGCCATCCGCAGGCGTGGGCGAATCAAGACCGCCGTGAAAACTCACCACGCCCTTGAGTAGCGCACCACTGCGAGCCAGTTCGATGACGCCGGTGCCACCGAAGCAATAGCCGATGGCCGCCACTTGCGATGGGTTTGTCTGCGGATCCTTGTCGAGCACTTCCAGTGCCGATAGCATCCGCTCACGATAGAGCTTGCGGTTGGATTTGTATTTCCCGGCTTCTTGACCTGCCGCCGGTGGTTGCGGGCGGATGCCTTTGCCATACACATCCGCCACGAAGACGTTGTAGCCGAGCTCGGCCAGCATGCGGGCGCGCATCTTTTCGTTATCGCTCAAGCCAGTCCACTGATGGATGATGAGGACGGCGGTAAGCTTGCCGGTTTTGGCGGTATCGACGACATGCAGCCCTTCGCAAACCACGTCACCCGATTGGTATTCGACGATGGTTTCCTTGATCTCTGCTTGAACGCCGGTGACGAGCAGCAGGGAAAGGATGGCAATGAAGATTTGGTTGGTTTTCATGTTGGGATAGTAGGCATGGTGAAACGTGTTTTCCAACACGTTTCCCGAATGAACTCGAAAGTTCATGCTTACTTCAGTTCCTGGATGCGGATGTTCTTCCACATCACTTCCTTGCCAGCTGCCGCAGCATTCTTACCGATGCCATGCACCTGAAGGGCAATGACGCCCTCCTTCGTCATTTCGTCCGTGAAATCCGCCGCCGGAACGCCATTGAGGAAGGTCTTGATGCTACCGCCCCGGCACTCGATGCGCGCCTTGTTCCACTCGCCCTGCTTGAAGGCCTTGCGTGCTGCTTCGTTATTCTTCAGATCGAAGAGCCAACCGCGACGACCTTCATCATACACACCGCCCGTGTAGGCACGATCACTCGGATCAATCTCAAACTGATAGCCATGCACACGGTCGGCGGGGAATTTCTTCTTCTTTCCCGCGATCTCCACCTCCGTCTCCTGCGTGTAGTAATTGCTGCGGAACTGAATGCCTGAGTTCATCGACGGATCGACCTTGAACTCGACTTCGAGAATGAAGTCCGTGTATTTCTTCGCCGTGCAAAGGAACGAGTTCCCCGTGTCTGGTACCGTTTTGCCGATGATTGTGCCATCTTGCACGCGATACTCCGCCTTACCGCTGTGCTGCTCCCAGCCCGTGAGCGTGGTGCCGTCAAACAGCGGAACAAAGGCATCTTCGGCATGAAGCAGCGAAGCGAAGGAAAGAACGGCGGCGGAGAGCAAGAGACGGTTGGTCATAGGGTGGTGGTAAACGAGCGGACTGACGTTGTCTTTCTAGTGGATGAATCAAGAACAGGCACACCCAGATCAAAACCTTGTCCGGTTTTGACTCGCATGACGGGATGATTCGGCTACAACATCGCAATTCATTCCAACCATCCATGAAGCGCTACTCTCTCGGCATCGACTACGGCACGAATTCCTGCCGCTCTCTCCTCATTGACCTCGACAACGGCGCGGAGGTCGGTTCGACCGTTTTCAACTACCCGAGCGGCGAGATGGGCATCTTGCTGGACCCGAAGGACCCGCATATTGCGCGGCAGAATCCGCAGGACTACCTCGACGGCCTCGAAAGCGTCACGCGGGGTGCTTTGGAGCAGGCGAAGGCCAAGGTGGCAGGTTTTGATCCCGCGCAGGTCGTCGGCATCGGCATCGACACCACGGGCTCGACGCCCATTCCCGTGAACCAGGAAGGCACGCCGCTCGGCCTGCTGCCGGAGTTTAAGGGCAACCTCAACGCGATGGTGTGGCTGTGGAAAGATCACACCGGCCATGCTGAGGCGGCGGAGATTACGAAGCTCGGCCACGAAATGCGGCCGAACATCATCGCCAAATGCGGCGGCATCTATTCCAGCGAATGGTTTTGGAGCAAAATCCTCCGCCTGAGTCGTGTGGACGAGCAGGTCTTTGAGGCGGCGTTCAGCTTCGTGGAGCACTGCGACTGGATCCCGGCTGTACTGACCGGCAACACCGATCCGCTCACGCTGAAGCGCAGTGTGTGTGCTGCGGGCCACAAAGCGATGTTCAGTGCTGAATGGGGCGGTCTGCCGGACAAGGAATTCCTGGCCAAGCTCGATCCCAAGCTCGCTGATCTGCGTGATCGCTTGTATTCCGAGGCTCACACGGCCGATACGAAGGCCGGCGGCCTCTGCGCCGAATGGGCCAAGCGTCTCGGGCTTCAGGAAGGCACCGCGATCTGTGTCGGAGCTTTCGATGCGCACACAGGTGCCGTTGGTGCGGGCATCAAAGAAGGCACGCTCGTGAAGATTCTCGGCACTAGCACCTGCGATCTCATGGTTTCGCCGACAGGCAAACCGCTGGCGGACATCCCCGGCGTGTGCGGCATCGTGAATGGCAGCGTTTTGCCCGGCTACTACGGCATCGAGGCCGGACAGAGCGCCGTGGGGGATCTTTTCCTCTGGCTCGTCAATCACCTCGTTCCCTACAGCTACGGCAAGACCACCGGCGAGAAATTCGTGGCCATGGAAAAGGCCATGGAAGGCCAGAAGCCCGGTGCCACGGGCCTGCTCGCGCTTGATTGGAACAACGGCAACCGCACCATCCTCGTCGATGTGCGTCTCACCGGCCTGCTGCTCGGCCAGACGCT
>Ga0114966_10002702_pt1 | contig 15764 bp, 10 predicted proteins | sample M_130207_XF_Meta_FD_87029 | JGI IMG/M metagenome (GOLD analysis project Ga0114966, IMG submission 87029) | Freshwater microbial communities from Lake Montjoie, Canada to study carbon cycling - M_130207_XF_MetaG | ecosystem: Environmental > Aquatic > Freshwater > Lake | place: Lake Montjoie... | reverse complement strand
GAGGTCAGGTATCTTGGATTTGGTGCTCAAAAGCCAACGGGAATTCTGACCGCGACGGATGTTCCCTCAACAAGCGATACGGTCGGCTTGAAGTCCCGATTCGGAGTCAGTCAGTTGTTGCCGACCGGCGGTCAATGGATTGTTGAGATGGCAAACAACACGCTTTGGCTGTTCTCGGGAGGACAACAATCAACATCAGCGTCCGTACTTTCTTATTCACTCGTCCAACCCCTGTTATTAGGAGCGGGCCGCAAGATCGGTCTCGAAAACCTCACTTTGAGTGAACGTGAATCGCTCTATGACCTCCGCACGCTCGCCCGTTATCGAAAGCTCTTTTTTGCCGACACGGTGACTGGATCAAATGGCGGATTCCTGGATTTGTTAAGGCAGGCACAGGCGATCGACAATCAGAGTGCGTATGTTGCGGGGCTTTACACTCAAACAGAGCGACAACGTCAATTGGTGGCGAAGACGCCGTATCGGCATTTTGCCCCGGGTGCGTTTCCTCCGGGAATTGAATTTCCACCAGACTTAACGCAAAAAATTGAATTTCAGCCAGATCGAGAACTGCTGTATTGGAAAGCCGTAAATCCAATGACACCGGACGAGCTGCGGCAGTTGCTCTTGTTAAGTGATGATGCGGGCTACAAGCGGGAAGTCAAACAGTTATTTGATCTCCTGTTAGTTGGTGGGACAAGCACTGACGTTCTTCAACTGGCAACGCAACTGTCGAGTGCAGAAATTCAACTCCGAGCGTTGCAGCGAAATTACGCAGACGCAGTGGACCGGTACAAGTTGTTTCTCGGCCTACCAACGGACTTGCCAACCACGGTGGATCTGACACTGATCAAGCAATTCCAATTGATTAGTCCGCAGAACCAACAACTGGAGTTGGCCCTTGTGGAATTCGTCAACCAAACGTCTCTGATCGACGACCTGGATCCACCTCTTAAGCAGGTTCGTCTCGCGGCTGACTCATTGTCGAATCTCCTCGAATCTGTGCGGAATTATACTTTCGATGAGGTTCCCGAACTTTTTGAACAGGTCATGGAAAATCTGCCCGTGAGATTGTCGAGACTGAAGTTCGAGAATTCTCGTGAGCAGGTTCAAAAGGCACTCGCCCGCGACCGTGTTCTTTTAGAAATGATTCAGGAGAACGTTGATGGTCCGGAAGGTCAGGCACATACGGACCCGAGTGCTGCGACTCTTTTTCGAATGTCCCAGCGCCTGTTAAAGAAGGAGGATGCCTCAGCAGATGAACGCCGCCGGGCACTCACCGCCATCAATGATACCCGTGAAAAATTGTTTACAGTCGTTCAGAGTTTGAGAGTCATAGAAATTGGGCTTCGTAGTGAATTGATCACGCTTCCAGAATTTGACCTCTCGCTCGAATCGGTGGTATCGATTGCTGTCGAAAATCGACTCGATTTGATGAACTCTCGTGGCCGAGTGATGGATGCACGGCGAGCCATGGAAGTCGTAGCCAATCGGTTGGAAGCCGTGGTCAACCTTGTCGCAGCCGGTGATCTGAACACGCTTGAAAACTCGAACCAGCCTTTCAGTTTTCGTGGAAGTCGCAGTTCTTTCCGATTCGGAGTCCAGATGACGGCCCCCATTGATCAGGTCGCTGAACGAAACGCCTACCGAGCATCCTTAATTTCGTATCAGCGTCTTCGGCGTGACTACATGCGCCAGGAGGACTTGGCCAAGTTTGAGGTGCGGACCCATTGGCGACAATTGAATGTGACTCGCACGAATTTTGAAGTCAGCCGAAAAAACCTTCGCCAAGCCGCATTCCAGCTTGATACAGTGGTGACGAATGCAGAAGACCCGAATCGGTCGCAGGTGGGTCGAGCGGGAATGACGACCTCTACCGGCAATAACGGTCTGAATTTACTGAATGCATTGAACTCCGTATTACAAGCCCAAAACACCTTGATTCAGCTTTGGGTAGATCACGAGCGATCTAGGGTTAACATTTATCGAGATATGGATACAATGCAGATCGATGAGGCAGGTCTTTGGCTCGATCCAGTTTACCAAGATCTGCGATAGACCACCGCCCCACCGCCCCACCGCCCCGATGATCCCACCAATAACGAGCCTTAGCTAATGTCTCACCCCACGAATTCTCAGTTGGTTTCGCCTCTTTCAATCGAGGGAAAGACTCTGCAGAGTTTGCCTGACTCAATTCCGAACCGAGCGGTTTTGAAACGACGAAGTGTCGGGCGTGTTCGGCTGGTTTGCTTGACAGTTGTGACGGGATGTCTTGGTGTCGGGATTGTTTATTGGACGGCGATTGAATCGTATTGGACGCCCACAGCAGCCATGACAGAAGGGCTGGTCTTTGAAACAGTCAAACGAGCTCCATTTCAGTTGATGGTGACTGAAAAGGGGACGATCGACAGCATGCGGAATCTGACGCTGTTGAGTAAAGTTGAAGGGACAACGACAATCATCAACATCGTCCCTGAGGGCTCGTACGTCAAGCAGGGGGATGTTGTCTGCGAGCTAGATTCTTCACTGCTCATTGACAAAGAGACGCTGCAAGAGGTTTTAGTCGTCAAGTCGAGTGCTCTCCTGCGGCAGGCTCAAGAGGATTTATTAATCCGAAAAACTCAAAACGAAAGTGATGTTGAAGCCTCTGAATTGAGGCTTCAACTCGCAACACTCGATCTCGAAATGTTTGTCGAGGGGACATTCCCTCAGCAGATCGCCGCCCTCAATGCCGAAAAAACGACGTCGGAGGCCAATCTGACTCGTTTCACAGAAAGCTGCATTTTCGTTCGCCGACTTGTCCAAAAAGGCCTGCGAAATCAGAATGATCTCGAAGCAGAAGAACTGAATCTTCAGGACGCAAGGCATAAAGCCGAATCGGCAAGAAAGAGGTTCGAAGTTCTCAATTTATTTACGAAAAAGAGGACAGAGTCGGAACTCACAGCCAACAAGCATGAAGCGGAACGCAATCTTGGTCGAGTCAAACGCAGGAATGTGGCGGCCATGGCTCAGTTTGAGGCCGAGTACAAGTCGCGTCAGCTGACTTATGATGTTGAATCGAAGAAACTCGGTCGTCTCAAAAAACAGATTGAAGCCTGTCAGATCAGGGCGGATCAAGATGGACAGGTCGTATACGCTAATGGTCGCGATGGTCGACCTGGCGATGTCTTAATTGAAGTGGGGAGCCAAGTTCGCGAACGTCAGGCGATCATCAACCTTCCCGATCTCGATTCGATGAAAGTCAATGCGCGCATTCACGAATCGCGAATTTCGCTGATTCGTGAAGGACTTTTGGTCAAGATCAAAATTGATGCGTATTCCGAGGACGTGTTCCACGGTGTGGTTCATTCCGTCGCGTCCGTGCCGAGTTCGACAGGTTCCTACAGTCGTGACTTTAAAGAATACGAAGCCGTCGTAAAAATTAGTGACGATGCCGACAAGGTCAATAAGCTGCGGCCCGGTTTGACAGCCACCGTCGAAGTATTGATTGAACGTCGCGAGGACGTGCTGCAGATACCCGTGCAATCAGTTCTTTCATTCGGTGCGAAGCAGTTCGCATTTGTCGCTTCCGTTGACGGTGATGTCGAGCAAAAAGAGATTTCGATTGGACAGACGAATGACCGGACGATCGAGATTCTGACAGGTTTAACGGAGGGTGAAAAGGTGGTGATGAATCCTCGATCCCATTTCCAGAAAGACATTGAAATACTCGAGACGGTGGAAGCGGATCGGCAATCTCAAGGCCATGAATCCCCGACACTGAAGCCGAACGTCTTTCCGCCTCCGTCGGAAAAGGTGCCGCCTACCGGAGACCATTCGCCGTCGGGAGATCAATCCTCTGTGGATTTGGCAGTTCGCTTCAAGGGGCTAGACAAAAATGGTGACGGCCAGTTGGCGAAGCATGAGGTGGATGAGCCGTTGCTTTCCGGTTTCAAGTCCGCCGATGTCAATGGCAACGGGACAATCAGCCAAGAAGAATTAAAAAGGGTGCCGTTGAAGCTCCAGAGTCGATTGCCGACCGCGGCTTCCCGATCTCCAGACGATTCGAAGAGCGGCGGCCTGTAATTGACGCACCCAGAATACTCGGAACGGTTGTGACGCAATCACGCGTTGTGCCGCCACTCAGAAACGTGCGTCGCACTCAGAGCCGTGTTGAGTCCATCGCGGTAGAGACTGTCACTGTATGTACGCTGCTCGCCTGATCGAATTGACGAAGACTTATTTTCTTGGAGACAATGTTGTTCGCGCTTTGCGTGGTATCACGGTGGATATTCCCGCAGGTGACTTTGTGGCGATTATGGGTTCTTCGGGAAGCGGAAAAAGCACCTTACTCAATCTTTTGGGGGCCTTGGATCGACCTACCAGCGGGCACTACGTGTTGTCGGGTCATGACGTTGGGACGCTCAACGATGATCACCTGTCAGAAATTCGGAACCGGCTCATCGGATTCATTTTTCAGTCCTACAATTTAATTCCGCAATACACGGTCCTCGAAAACATTCAGGTGCCACTTCATTATCGCAGTGACTGTCGCACGATCGGTCCGGCAGACATGAATCGGTGTTTAGATCTCGCCAACAAGGTCGGTTTGGGTGATCGACTCGATCACCGGCCGTTTCAGTTGTCAGGGGGACAGCAACAACGCGTGGCGATTGCTCGGGCGTTGATCAATGATCCGGAAATCATTCTGGCAGATGAGCCGACGGGAAATCTGGATTCGGTGACGGAAAAAGAAATTATGGAACTCTTGACCGGGCTGAATCGTGAGGGCCGGACCATCATCATGGTGACACACGAAACCAGCGTTGCTCGTCGGGCACGCCATCAAATTGTGATGCAGGATGGATTGATTGCCAGTGACGGGATGTTCAACAACGATGGGGAATCGAAATAGGCTCAACGCCGAATTGCCACACAGGAGTCCGAGGCCTCTTTACTCATTCCGTGAGTTGTCAGACAATGCCAATCGCCAACACTCTTCGTACGATTCGCTTGGCATTGAAGAGCCTGATGCTGCACAAGCTTCGCTCGGGCCTGACGATGTTGGGAATTGTTTTCGGTGTCTTTTCAGTCATCGCGATGCTGGCGATCGGAGAAGGTGCGAGTATCCAGGCGCAGCAGCAGGTTCTGGCTCTGGGTGCCACGAATATCATTTGCGTGACCGTCAAACCCCCCACCGATTCTTCGCAGTCGCAAGGCGCAGGCCGTAGTGGGTCACGAGGATTTTCCGTCCCCAAATACGGTCTTTTGCGAGCGGATTATGAATTGATGACGAAGACGATTAAGACGATTTCCGGAGCCGTTCGGATGCGAGAAATCGTGAGCGAGGTTCGCTACCTTCAACAGGGGCTTAATGCCAGGCTCGTCGGCTCCACTGCCGAATACGCCGAAATGAACCACCTACATCTGCTGCGGGGACGGTTTTTGTCGGACCAAGACGAAAATGACATGGCGAATGTTGTTGTTCTTGGAGCGTCGGCTGCCGCGACTCTGTTCCCGTTTGATGATCCGATCGGCAACGCGATTCAGATTCGTTCACACCGTTACACGGTCATCGGAGTCACGAAAATGCGAACGGCTTCGGCGTCGATCGGGGGCAGTCTCTCGGGGCAAGATTTCAACAAGGACGTTTACGTTCCGTTGAGCACGTTCCGCTCGCGTATCGGGGATATGGTCGTCACGCGACTCAGCGGAACGTTCAGTGCCGAGGAAGTTGAGCTGAATCAAATCACCTTGAAGGTGACGGATCGTTCAGAGGTGATTCCGACCTCCGAGGTTGTCCGCGAGTCCCTGCGACTGACGCACGGAACTAAGGCCGATTTTGAGGTGATTGTCCCGCTGGAATTGTTGAGACAGGCGGATCAAATTCGGCAGATTTTTAATGTCGTACTCGGTTCCATCGCGGCGATCAGTCTCGTTGTTGGCGGAATTGGAATCATGAACATTATGCTTGCGACAGTCACAGAACGAACCCGCGAAATTGGTATTCGCCGCGCGTTGGGAGCCAGACAGCGTGACATCATTGACCAATTTCTGACTGAAACGATTGTTCTGGCGGGGTCGGGAGGGTTGATCGGCATTTTGCTCGGGCTGGCAACCCCTCTGGCGTTCCAAGGATTGAAAGAGATTGTCCGAAACTTTGTGTTCGATCAGGCTTCGGATGTCTCTCCTATGGGAATGATGTTTTATGGATTGGAACCGCGGATCGCCTGGTGGAGTTTGCCCGTTGCATTTGGCATCTCGGTTGGCATTGGCATTGTCTTCGGCATCTATCCTGCTCGATCTGCAGCGCGTATGGATCCGATCGAAGCGCTCCGACACGTGTAATCGAAACTCCAGGCCGCTGAATGTCAATTCCACCCGACATTGTTAGGGGTGAACGCTCCCGTGGATGCGAGTGCTGCTGACCGGAGCTTAGACGTTTCATCACAACGGGCCCCCAATTGCCACCGACTGCTTAGGAGTGTCTTCCCTTGAACTCTTTGGCATTCGTTGCTGTTTACGTTCAGCGGATTCTTGTAACAGCAATTGAAAATCGGTATTTCGCTCGGCAGACGGTGTTCGATGGGGCCCCCCCGTGCGAATCGTCAGGAAATTTCAATGACCCGTCTGCCCTAGCTGCTCCCGCTGCTGACCGACCGATGTACGACACGCCCGTCGAGGACAAGAACGACCTTCGCATCGGCATCACCCGCGTTCACGTGCCGTTGAGTGATGACGTGTCTGCCAAAGGCTTAAGGAACAGCGAAAGGTTCTGCGGCTAGGAATCAGAGCCTTCATCAATCGGAATCCCAAATATTTAACAACTCGAATCCGGCCGAGGTTTCGAGAACGCCCCAGCAAGTCAGATTCTTACTATTCCTTTGAGTTACGGTCCGAATCGACGATCTTGCTGTTTTGATCACGACGGAGCATCGTTTCGCAATCAACGACAGCACCGCCGTCCCCTGTCCTACCTCTCGGAATTCTTACCGTGACTTCGCTCGTGGTGTGCTGGTATTATCCGTACATGAGCAAGCCATTTGTTACCTGCCGTCGTGTTGAGTTTTGCGATACGGATCTTGCGGGGATCGTGCACTTCTCGAACTACTACCGTTATATGGAAAAAGCGGAGCATGATTACTTCCGTTCGCTCTCATTAAAGATTCATGGGCGACTGCCTGACGGGACCGCCTTTGGATGGCCACGCGTCTCCGCAAGCTGTGTGTTTCGGGCGCCGGCCCGCTATGACGATGAGATCGAAATTCAGGTCGATGTGCTCAACCGCACTGCCCGTTCGTTGACAACCGGCTATGAATTTCGATGTGGCCACACAGTTTTGGCGATCGGGGAGATGAAGACAACCTATTGTGTCATCTCCGCAGAGGGGAGACTGGAATCGACAAATATGCCGGCTGAATACGTTGATCGACTTGGCACATTCTGATGTTGGCGCGATCGCTCCCTCCCCCCCGGGAATGAACGGTTCCGAAAAAAGACGGGATTTTCGATCCGCGGAAGACAGCCGGCAGGAGGGATCGCGCCAAGAACGCTCGCATTCACCAGCGGCATGGCCGCGATCCCTCCTGTTGGCCTCATCGGATTGACAGGCGTTGTCGTCCCCCATAACTCACGAAACAACGGAGGGCTTCCGTTTGACGCGAAGAATGCCACCGGCAACCACTCCAAAAATCAAGACAGCAACGGCACACCAACCGATCATGGACGCGATGTCGACAACATGCTCTGATCGTGGAACGCCAGCGAAGAGGGCAGCGAAACCGAAGCTCCCGAACGCCAGAAGGCCGCCGCCAATCATGGGAAGCAGTGGCCAAAAACGTCTCACACTACCCATCCATCCAATCAGAAAGAGGGCAACGCCAGACCAACGAATCATCGACGCGATGCCGGCATGATGTGCATAGCTCGCGGACATCTCCGGTGTCGGGTCTTGGTAGGGAATCCCAGGGTCGTAGATGCATCCGCCAAACGCGATCAGCATGCCACCAACAATCAGAAGTAGTGGTCTGAATCCTGTCATGGTGCCTGTCCGCCCATCAGAAATGGCTACGCATGGCCAGAGAGATTCGTCATTCGTCCACAGGATCAGAATTGGAATCCGATTCAAATTGGATTGCATATCGTTTTTTGAAGGACTCTCGCCAATTGTCGTCAATGATCTGCTGAAATTCGGAACCGATAAAGTCATAGGGCGTGGGTAGGAAACCCGTGAACTTTTCCATGACGAACTTCGATTGCAATTCGCCGAGTGTTGTAATTCCTTCCGCTTCAGAGCCGGCGGCGTCTCGATCTTGAACCCGCACAGCATAATACGTCTGAGCCGACTGTGAAAACACAACGCCGGTTTCTCCATTGCTCAAATCATCAAAAATAGTCTTCATGAAGGCATAGCCCGGCTGTCCAATTCCTTCGATCGTTGATTCAACCGGCTGTTGGAGCCCGAATTGGGGCAAGCTTTCGGCAACTCTTAACCACGTAAATCGGGGTGTCACAGAGACTACCGCGGGCAACGAATCCACAGTCCCATTGATCGTTTTTCCGGAAATGGCAGCAGGAATATCCGCTTCAGTCGTCTTGATCGCTTCCACGAACTCTTTGGCTCTCTTCTCCGCGAGCGGTCGTGCCTGATCGAGTTTCCAAGCACTTATGACGGACTTTTCTACCGCTTCGTCCTTGGGGTTTGGAATCTGTGCGGGGACTTCGAGGATCTTCCAATAAACGAATCTCGAACCGCGCAATGTGTCGGCGCGACGCGGTGTGTAGACTTGCAGCCGATATCCTCTGCCGGACGAGTCTTGCTCGAAGATTTCTTCGGCCACGGAGGTCTGAGGCCGGCTGGCGCGTGTGCCAACCACAGGATCTGTTGCACTTCCGATTTGCTCGTCGAGCGAGGTCACGAATTCCATTTGAGTCATGGTCTTCGTTTCTTTGTACTCCAAGTGATTGTCCGCAGCGTAAGTTTGCAAAGACTCCGCAAAGGTCTCCGCGAACGTTCCCCGGTTTGGACTTTCGAGCGTCATATGCTTCAGGCTTAATTCCATCATAAATTCAAGCGATTTATCAGACGCCATACCCATTTTAATCAAGGCTTTGTCTCTTAATATTGTCTCGCGGATCTGTTCCTTCAAGTCGTCGTCGAGCTCCTGATATTTGATGGCGGGGGCAGAACTCTGATCGGAAACAGGTGAGGCTTCTGCAACCTTCGACCGATTTGATTGATCCACCTCCTGCCCTGCATTTTTGTTGGGAGGGGTAGTCTCCGTCGCCGCGGATTCCTCGGCGGTTTGGGACGGCGATTGCTCCGAAGGGGTTGATTCCGCTGTGGGGAGCGTTTTCTTTTCAGCCTCTAAGTTCTCGGCTGCCGTCTCGGCCTCGCCAGCGGGTGTTTCTATGTTTGGTGCGGAATTCGTCGGGGGACTTTCACCGGGAATATCCGCATCTTTTTCAATTTCGGTACTTTCAGGTTTTGTCGGATCGGCCGAATCAGCAACGCCTGTCTCGGGCGTTTGTTTCAACTCGGGAAGGCTGCTGGTCGGATCGGCAAGTTCGATCGCACGATAGTTGTTCTTGTTTTTAGAGTAGTAATCGGTCACCTCAGCATCGGTAATTTCAGAAACCTGTTTTTCAAAGGCCTCCAAATTGGATGCGACCAAATACGCTAACTGCACTTTGGGTGGGGTTAGAAAGCCAGGAGTCCCCTGACGGTCTCCATAGTTGTTTTTGTATCGGTCGAAAAAATTCCGCACTTCGGAATCGGTGGGATCAGGGACCAGTTTGACAAAGTCTGTGGCAGGAACCGCAATGACGGAGAGTGCTTGATGAACATGCAACCGGCGATAGTCTTGCCACAACTGCTCGGGGGTCTGTCCAGCAATACGACCGGAGTGCGCGCCTCGGGTGAATTGCGCCATCATTTGATGAGAATCGGCAGGCGCGAATAGGAGTTCCGCGACAAGCTGAACTTCGAGTTCACTACGGACGATATCGAATAACTCACCTTCCGACATGCCTGCATCGCTGAGCGATGCATAGTATTCCTTATTGGTTAACTTCTCCTGAGTCGCCTTGGAGAGGAAGGCATTGACTGCTTCGTCAGTGATCGACACACCCATACGGCGCGCCTCTTTCTGAAGCAGAGAAAACGAAATCATCGAGCCATCATCTAAACCGCCAAACCTCGGTGCCGACGATTCTTTGCCGATTTTTTTAACCGCCGTCATCAGAAAATTTTCCACCTTCATGCGCCGGGATCTGAGCTGATTCAGATTCGAGCGAGTGAGATTGCCGAGTGTTGTTCGAACGACCACAGGCGGGCCGGAAGCGTTGATTCCGATGTAGCCGACGATCGCTCCGACGACCAATCCGCCGATGCCGTACTCGGCAGTCTTTCCACGCTTGTACCCAATGATCGACATGCCGGCAGCGCAAAACACCGCGACAAAAATCATGTTGCCTATCGAGAGCGTTCCCGAATTCCGCACAAGGTCATCGAACACAAAGGAGAACACCGCGAGAATGGTAATGACCACCATCCATTGCTTTTGATTGCGTCGCACAGAATCAGAAAATTTGTTAATCATTATTCAAGGGATCCTTTACCCTATCGTTGACCCTGCTGACGGGTTTCTACAACAGGAGCGACACACTCGCGGTAGGCAACAACGCTTGACAGACCGGCGCAGAATCACCTATTGGAAGTCTCTGCGACGGCGGTTCGCATTGTAGCTAGGCCGATTGACCGCACAAGAGACGTGAAGAAGGTTGGCGACAACTACCACATTATTCTATCGTTTGACACCTCAGTTTTATGTTTGATTCTGACAAACGATCCACTGAATTACTGGCCGCGCGTTGCAGAGACTTCTCTATGTTTGGTGAAGATCTTTTTTCGAGGGATGTTGGCTTGATCCGTCGAGCAAAAATTCGTGGACTCCGTCAATTGTGAAATGATCGGAACCGCACCGGCGGTTGATTGAGTCTCTAAAATCATCGTTGTCCTCTTTTTTATTGGAATTTCTCCCAGTGGCAGGCAAACTAACCAAGCGACTGGTGATTGTCGAATCTCCTGCAAAGGCGAAGAAGATCGGCGGCTATTTGGGCAAAGACTTCATTGTCATGGCGAGCATGGGACACGTTCGTGATCTCCCCTCCAGTGCCAGTGAAATCCCTGCTGAGGTGAAAAAGGAAAGTTGGTCGAATCTGGGTGTCAATGTCACCAGTAGTTTTGAACCGCTTTACATCATCCCCAAAGACAAAAAGAAACTGGTAGGCGAACTGAAGTCCGCTTTAAAGGAGTCCTACGAACTCATTCTCGCGACCGACGAAGACCGCGAGGGGGAAAGTATTGGCTGGCATCTGGCCGAATTGCTTCAGCCAAAAGTTCCCGTCAAGAGGATGGTTTTTTCCGAAATCACCAAGGATGCCATCCAAGAGGCCATTGATCAAACGCGAGCCCTAGACACAAACTTGGTGTCGGCACAGGAAACGCGTCGTGTGATTGATCGGCTGTATGGGTATCGATTGAGTCCTCTTCTTTGGAAAAAGATCGCCCCTGGATTATCCGCCGGACGGGTTCAGTCGGTCGCCGTTCGCATCCTCGTGAAACGGGAGTACGAGCGACTAGCCTTCAAGTCTGGTTCGTATTGGGATCTGAAGTCGAAATTGGCAAAAGATGGTGGGGCCGCCTTCGACGCGTCGTTGAACAGCGTCGGTGGAAGGCGTGTTGCCAGCGGAAAGGACTTCGATGAACATACCGGTCGGCTGAAGGATGATGTCGACTGTATGTTGCTCGACGAACAAACAACTCTGCAACTCCAAGATCGGCTCCAAACGCAACCATGGACGATTGCTGCCGTGGAGACGCGGTTGCAGACCCGCAAGCCCTATGCCCCATTTACGACGAGCACAATGCAGCAGGAGGCAAACCGCAAGTTGAACATGTCGGCCCGGGAGACAATGCAGACCGCACAGCGTCTGTATGAAGAGGGACTCATCACCTATATGCGAACCGATAGCGTGAACTTGTCTCAGGAGGCAATCCAGGCGGCACGCTCGTGCGTCACCAGCAGGTATGGTCTTGAGTACCTCAGCCCTGAGCCTCGGCAGTACGCCACGAAAACAAAAAACGCTCAGGAGGCGCACGAAGCGATTCGTCCAGCGGGGACGGAAATGAGGACGTCCGAGGAACACGGACTGTCCGGGCGTGAAGCGGCACTTTATGGAATGATTTGGAAAAGAACGGTTGCCAGTCAGATGATGGAAGCTCAGCTTCGCTTCCAAACGGCAATCATACATGTCGCGGATGCGGAGTTCCGTGCCACGGGTCGGCATGTCGAATTCGCCGGATTTTTCCGAGCGTATGTGGAAGGCGTTGACGATCCTGAGGCCGCTCTCGACGATACAGAATCGGCGCTTCCGCCCCTTGCAGAGGGCGATACGCTCGATTGCAGCCAACTGGAATCCGTCGGCCATGAAACGAAGCCCCCCGCGCGGTATACCGAAGCGACTTTGGTCCGCGCCCTCGAAGCGGACGGCATCGGTCGACCGAGTACCTACGCTTCTATTATTGGAACAATTCAAGATCGCAAGTACGTGACGAAAGTCGGCAACCAGCTCGTTCCGACCTTCACCGCGTTTGCTGTGACAAAGCTCCTCGAAAACTATTTTCCGCGGCTTGTGGACCTTGGTTTCACGGCAAAGATGGAACAGGATTTGGATGACATCGCCAACGGCGACGGTCACCGGTTGGAATATCTCCAGCAGTTTTATGACGGACAGGAGGGGCTTAACGAACAGGTCAAGACGCAGGAGGCGAATATTGATCCTCGGACAGCGTGTACGCTTGAGTTTGCCGGACTCACACCGCGAATTCGAGTCGGCAAATACGGACCGTATCTCGAAACGGAACGCGATGGCCAGCCGATTACGGTATCACTTCCCCCCGACATGGCCCCTGGTGATGTGACGAATGACGTCGCCGAAAAGCTGATCGATCTCAAGCAACGCGGACCTCAGTCGCTCGGCACACATCCGGAAACAGACCTGCCGATTTTTTTGCTTGTCGGTCCGTTCGGTCCGTACCTGCAATTGGGTGAAGTCGGTGAGGACGGTACGAAACCGAAGCGAGTTTCGATCCCGAAAGGTCGTGACCCCTCATCGTTGACGTTCGACGAGGCCTGCGCCTATCTCCGACTCCCACGCCATTTAGGTGATCATCCCGACACCGGCCACGTTGTGAACGCTGGCGTCGGCATGTACGGTCCCTACGTCAAGCACGAAAAAGTGTTCGCATCGTTGGGGAAAACCGACGATGTTCTCACCGTCGATCTGACACGGGCGCTCGAGTTGATCGCGGCAAAAAAGACAAAAGCTCCGGTACTTCCGTTGAAAGAACTGGGCAAGCACCCCGATGATGAGGAGCCGGTCGGTGTCTATGAAGGCAAGTACGGTGCCTATGTGAAGCACGGCAAGGTGAACGCAACAATCCCCAAAGATCGTGATCCGTTGGAATTCACGATGGAAGAGGCGATTCCGCTGCTGGCCGAGCGGGTTGCCAAGGGGCCGTCCACGAAACGCGGTCGGGGTCGCTTCGCCAAGAAATCGTCACCCGCTTTGGAATCGAAGCCGGTTGTCAAAAAGAAGGCCGGCAAGAAGTCTGTAAAAAAAACCGTCAAGAAAAAAATCGCAAAATGATGCGGAATCCCCCGCCGGAATGACTCTGTCCGATGCCGTTAGTCGCCTTGAGTCAGCAGGCTGGCGGGATTCTGTTCCGCCGAGAGCGGTGTCTCCACTGCGTCGAGGGGAATGCGGGACCAGATGTGCGCCAAGATTGTTGCCGTGAAAACGCACAAAAACGTATAAGCCGCCGTTGGAATTGCCGCCGCTTCGTAATCTTTTCCAGGAAAGAGTTGCAATATCAATGCCGTGCCAAGTCCGCAGTTTTGCATGCCGATTTCCAGTGTCACGGCCCTCGTCATGGAGTCGTTCAATCGTGCGACACGCCCGCCTAGATAGCCCGCCAAATAGCCGAGGATATTGATCAATAGCAACGCGATGAGCAACTTCAACTCGCCGAAGACCAGAACTCCGTCACGAAATCCCAGAACGGATCCGAGTCGATCTCGGTTTAAGCCGACCACGACAGCAATCACCCACAGGATTGCCAGATTGGCTACATGTGAGCCAAAGCGAATCGCGAATCGCTCAAAACGTGGCCATATTCGGCACAGTCCGAACCCCAGCAAGACGGGTAAAACAACTTGGATTAGCAGGGCTTGTGCCGTTTTCCAGAATCGGACTGCGCCGAATATGGCGTCGAATTGCTCGTTGACATTTTTGGTAATATCGAGTGTCAACCACAACGCGAGCGGTACCGCGATCGGCGAAATCATTGTGGCGAGTGTTGTCAACGCCACGGAATAACTCACATTCCCTCCGGCAGCCAGGGTCAGAACATTCGAGGCCATCGCACCAGGAACGCAACCGACCATGATGACGCCAAGCATTGTAACCGAATCGAATCCGAAGGCATGGCCGATGAAATAGGACAGCAATGGCATGGCGGTGAACTGTATCGACGTTCCGTAGATCACAGCTGGCCAACGTCGTCCGACGGCAAGAACTTCCTCCAAACGCAGAAGGCAACCGACGGCAAACATGGCAAGAAAAATGGGTACGTTCAAATAGGGCTTCGTCGCCACGAAGGGATCGAAAGCTCCTGGAAGCAGTTTCACCCAGAAAAAGGCGATTCCAGAAGAGGCCAGCAGCCACAAAAGTAACCAACGTTGAAGCATGTTCGTTTCGATGTTTAATTGAGAAAACTTTGGTCTACGGGACATTAACCCGCCAGCCGTCGAGTGCCAAGTGTGGAAGGGCCTGCCTATAATCGGGGTTGTCCCAGTTCCATCGGATCTCCTTGGCATGACCATGCCGAGACGGACTTCGTATTCATCAAGTGATTTGACCTACCATGCCTCACGAGTTTCTCAGCGATTTTATATCGAAGCTGGAGGATGCCGGCGAACTGGTCCGTATTTCGGCTCCGGTGGATGCGGCACTGGAATTGGCGGTCATTACGGATCGGATTAGCAAATCGCCCGGCGGCGGTCCGGCACTGATCTTTGAAAATGTGAAAAACTGTTCGATTCCGGTGATTACAAATGTGTTGGGAAGTCACGCTCGTTTGTGCCTGGCGTTGGGAGTCGATTCGCTGGACCAGGCATCGGTAGCAATGGACCGTCTGTTGAACAGAGAATTTCAGGGGGGCTGGCTCGATGCACTGAAAATGACGGCGTTGATGACCCCCCCAAATCGATTTGCGCCTCGTCTGATCAAAACGGCTGCCTGCCAACAGGTGGTGAAGATTGGTCGGGACGTCAATTTGTGGGACTTGCCAATTCCGCGTTGCTGGCCCGACGAATCTCATCCTGTGCTCACTGCTGCGCAAACGATAACGAGCCATCCGCTGTCGGGGGCAGTTCATTTCGGGTGGCATCCGCTGCAAGTTGTTGGGTCGAAGGAATTGCTTCCGCATTGGCACCGCTTCCATGATGGTTATCGTCACTGGCAGGCCGCCGTTCGCGAGCGCAAGCAACTTCCTGTGGCGATTTCTCTGGGGGGTGATCCTTTACTCACGCTGATGGCCGCCGCGCCGTTTCCTGGGGGAACTGATCGCAGATTGTTCGGTGGCTTTCTTCGCGGTGGAAGTCTTGATCATGTCGTCGGTCGCTCCGTGGAACTCAATGTTCCTGCGGGGGCGGAGATCATTT
>Ga0114966_10002700_pt1 | contig 15766 bp, 15 predicted proteins | sample M_130207_XF_Meta_FD_87029 | JGI IMG/M metagenome (GOLD analysis project Ga0114966, IMG submission 87029) | Freshwater microbial communities from Lake Montjoie, Canada to study carbon cycling - M_130207_XF_MetaG | ecosystem: Environmental > Aquatic > Freshwater > Lake | place: Lake Montjoie... | reverse complement strand
GCTGGACCCGCGGCCATGGTGCGCTGCCGCATTGCCCAGCAGTATCGCCTTGCGTTCGCCGCCGAGCAGCGAACGCGCAATGGCCTGGGCCTGCGCGCTTGGCTCTGCTGGCACCGGCGCCGCGACTCCTTTTTCAGCGGCGACCGCGGCGGCGATCCCGGCCAGCGCCTGCGCCCAGACCACCGAGTCCGCAAGCATGGTGTTCGCCACCGGCATCGCCCAATCGTCCTGCTGCGCATTGACGACGCTGAGCCTGCAGCCGCCGCGAACCGCCTCGCGCAGGCGCAGCGCAAGAAGCGGGTGGTCCTTGCGCAGATTGGAGCCGACGACCAGCACCCGCTGCAGGTGCGACAGCGACGCGATCGAGGTTCCAAGGTAGCGCGCCGCAGTTGCCTCCGGAAATTCCGCGTGGCGCAGCCGGTAATCGATGTTCTCGCTGCCCAAAGCGCGTATCAGCGCACCGGCCAGGTAGAGCTCCTCGATCGTACTGTGCGGGCTGACCAGCGCGCCGATGGTGTCCGCGCCATGGTCGGTCCTGATCTGCTTGAGTCCGTTGGCCACATACTCCAGCGCCAGCGGCCACTCGACTTCGGACCAGGCGCCGCCCTGCTTGATCATCGGCTTGTGCAGGCGTTGCGCTCCGTTGAGCGCTTCGTAGGAGAAGCGGTCTCGGTCGGCGATCCAGCACTCGTTAACCTCCTCGTTTTCCAGCGGAACGACGCGCATCACCCGGTTATTTTTGACCTGCATGATCAGATTCGCTCCGGTCGAATCGTGCGGGCTGACCGACTTGCGCCGCGACAGCTCCCAAGTGCGCGCGCTGTAACGAAAGGGCTTGCTCGTCAGTGCGCCGACCGGACAGATGTCGATCATGTTGCCCGACAGCTCCGAGTCGACCGACTGGCCCAGAAAACTTTCGATCTCGGCGTGCTCGCCGCGGTGCGACATGCCGAGTTCCATGACGCCGGCCACCTCCTGGCCAAAGCGCACGCAGCGGGTGCAATGGATGCACCGGCTCATCTCCTGCATCGAAATCAGCGGGCCGACCTCCTTGTGGAAGACGACACGTTTTTCCTCTTCATAGCGCGAGCTTGAGCCGCCATAGCCGACCGCGAGGTCCTGCAGTTGGCATTCGCCCCCCTGGTCGCAGATCGGGCAGTCGAGCGGATGGTTGATGAGCAGGAACTCCATCACCGATTGCTGCGCCTTGATCGCCTTGTCGCTCTTCGTGCGGACGACCATCCCCTGCGTGACCGGCGTCGCGCATGCGGGCATGGGCTTTGGCATTTTCTCAACGTCGACCAGACACATCCGGCAGTTGGCCGCGATGCTGAGCTTCTTGTGGTAGCAAAAGTGCGGGATGAAGGTGCCCGCCTTATCGGCAGCATGCATGATCATGCTGCCCTCAACGATGTCGATTTTCTTGCCGTCGAGTTCGATTTCTACCATCTTGGCTTGCCCGTTAGACGTAGGACGGGACCATGCAGGTCTTGTGTTCTACGTGGTACTCAAATTCACGGCGGAAATGCTTGATCATTGCGCGCACCGGCATCGCTGCCGCGTCGCCGAGCGCACAGATGGTGCGGCCCTGTATGTTGTCGGCGACCGAATTGAGCAGGTCCATGTCGCTGGCGCGGCCCATGCCGTTTTCCACCCGGTCCACCATGCGCGATAGCCAGCCAGTACCTTCGCGGCACGGCGTGCACTGCCCGCAGGATTCGTGCATGTAGAAATAGCTCAGGCGCTGCAAAGACTTCACCATGCATCGGCTATCGTCGAGAACGATCACCGCCCCCGAACCCAGCATCGACCCGGCCTTGGCAATCGAGTCGTAGTCCATCGTGCATTCCATCATCACCGCCGCCGGCAGGATAGGCGCTGACGAACCGCCAGGAATCACCGCCTTGAGCGCGCGCCCACCACGCACGCCGCCGGCGATCTCAAGCAGCTTAGCAAAGGGCGTTCCCATCGGAATCTCATAATTGCCCGGCAGCTCGACGTCGCCGCTGATCGAGTAGATCTTGGTGCCCCCGTTGTTGGGTTTGCCGCAGGCCAGATAGGCGGCGCCGCCGTTGCGGATGATCCACGGCACGGCGGCAAAGGTTTCGGTGTTGTTGATCGTGGTGGGTTTGCCGTACATGCCGAAGCTAGCCGGGAATGGCGGCTTGAATCGGGGCTGGCCTTTCTTGCCCTCGAGCGACTCGAGCAGCGCGGTTTCCTCGCCACAGATATAGGCGCCAAAGCCATGCACCGCGTGCAACTCAAAACTGAAGGAACTGCCCAGAATGCGGCTGCCCAGCAGCCCTGCGTCGCGCGCCTGCTCCAGCGCCTCTTCGAAGCGCTCGTAGCTCTTGAATATCTCGCCGTGAATGTAGTTATAGCCAACCGATATGCCCATCGCGTAAGCGGCAATCGCCATTCCCTCGATCACGATGTGCGGATTGAACTGCAAGATGTCACGATCCTTGCAGGTTCCGGGTTCGCCCTCGTCGGAGTTGCATACCAAGTACTTCTGGCCCGGAAACTGGCGCGGCATGAAACTCCACTTGAGTCCGGTCGGGAAACCGGCGCCGCCGCGCCCGCGCAGCGCCGACTCCTTGACGATGGCGATGACCTGGTCCTGGGTGAGGCCCTCGCCGCCATCGGCCGCCAGTATCCGGCGCAGCGCCTGATAGCCGCCACGCGCTTGGTAGTCGGACAGGCTCCAGTTGGCGCCATTGAGGCCGGCGTAAATCTGCGGCTCGATGTGCCGGCCATGAAAGCAGGTCTCGCTGCCGCTGGCCTGGAATCGGGCGAGCAATGTGTCGGCTTGGGTCATGCAGCCTCCGCCTTGCGCAGTCCGTCGACCAGTTCATCGAGTCGCTCGTTGCTCATGAAGCTGCACATGGTGCGGTCATTCACCAGCAGCACCGGCGAGTCGGCGCATGCGCCCAGGCACTCGCTTTGCTGCAGCGTGAACATGCCGTCGGCGGTAGTCTCGCCCATCGTGATGCCCAACTTGTGTTCGAGATGGTGCAGCGCGCGCGCGCCGTCGCGCAACTGACAGGGCAAATTGGTGCAGACATTGAGCTTGTACTTGCCGACCGGTTGCAGGTTGTACATGTTGTAGAAGGTGCTGACTTCGTGCACTGCGATCGGCGCCATCCCCAGGTAATCGGCCACCACACGCTCGCTTTGGGGACTGACAAAACCATTTTCCTGCTGGACGATGGCCAGACACGCCATCACGGCAGACTGCTTCTGATCGGCGGGGTACTTAGCCACCTCGATAGCGAAACGCAACTTGGCGGCATCCGAGATCATCGGTCAATCTCCCCAAACACAATGTCCATGGTGCCGATGATCGCCACCGCATCGGCGATCATGTGGCCGCGGGTGAGTTCGTCCATGCCGGCGAGATGCGCAAATCCCGGCGCACGTATCTTCAGCCGGTAGGGCTTGTTGGCGCCGTCGCTGACGATGTAGATGCCGAACTCGCCTTTGGGGTGCTCGACCGCGGCGTAAGCCTCTCCCTCGGGAACATGGAAGCCTTCGGTGAAGAGCTTGAAGTGGTGAATCAGCTCCTCCATATTGGACTTCATGGCTTCACGCGCGGGCGCAGCGATTTTGTGGTTGTCGGTGATCACCGGCCCCGGATTGGCCCGCAACCAGGCCGAGCACTGCTGGATGATGCGATTGGACTGGCGCATTTCGGCCACCCGAACCAGATAGCGGTCGTAGCAGTCACCGGTCTTTCCGACCGGAATATCGAAGTCCATCAAACTGTAAACGTCGTAGGGCTGCTTCTTGCGCAGGTCCCAAGCGATTCCCGAGCCGCGCAGCATCGCGCCGCTAAAACCCAGATTGAGGGCGCGTTCGGGCGTGACGACACCGATTCCGACGGTGCGCTGCTTCCAGATACGGTTATCGGTCAGCAGGGTTTCGTATTCATCGACCTGACCCGGAAAGTTCTTGCAGAAGTCGTCGATGAAATCGAGCAGCGACCCCTGCCGGTTCTCGTTCAGATGCGCGATCGCGCGCGCGTTCTTGATCTTGCTGACCTGGTACTGCGGCATCGCGTCAGGCAAATCGCGGTACACGCCGCCTGGTCGAAAATAGGCGGCGTGCATGCGCGCGCCCGATACCGCCTCGTACATGTCAAACAGCGCCTCGCGCTCGCGAAAACAGTAGATCAAAATGTTCATCGCACCGCAGTCAAAGCCATGCGCGCCCAGCCACATCAGGTGGTTGAGCAGCCGGGTGATCTCGGCAAACATGACGCGGATGTACTGCGCGCGCAGTGGAACATCGACCTGCAGCAACTTCTCGATCGCCAGGCAATAGGCCTGCTCGTTGGCCATCATCGACACATAGTCGAGCCGGTCCATATAGGGAAGCGACTGGATATAGGTCTTGCTCTCGGCCAGTTTCTCGGTCGCGCGGTGCAGCAGTCCGATATGCGGGTCGGCGCGCTGAACCACCTCACCGTCGAGTTCGAGTACCAACCGCAGCACGCCGTGCGCCGCCGGATGCTGCGGCCCGAAGTTGAGCGTGTAGTTTTTTATCTCAGCCATGCAGGCGCGCCCTAATGCAGGCCTCCGTAGTGGTCTTCACGGACGATGCGCGGCGTAATCTCGCGCGGCTCGATGGTGACGCCCTGGTAGACAACGCGCTTTTTCTCGGCGTCATAGCGCATCTCGACATGGCCGGTGGTCGGGAAGTCCTTGCGAAATGGATGGCCGATAAATCCGTAGTCGGTCAGGATCCGGCGCAGGTCGTTATGGCCTTCGAAGACGATACCAAAAAGATCGAAGGCCTCGCGTTCAAACCAGTTCGCCGAATTCCAGACTTCGGTCAGCGAAGGCAGTACCGGCACGTCGTCGTCGGCAGCGAACACCTTGAGTCGCAGGCGCTGGTTCAGGCTAATGGACAACAGGTGCGACACGGCGCAATAGCGACGGCCATCCAAGGCACCGCGCGGGTACTCGGAGTAGTCGACGCCGCAAAGGTCCACCAATTGCTCGAATCGGCACGCCGGATCGTCGCGTAGCAGCAGCGCGCTTTGCAGATAGTCTGCCGCATCGACGACGACGGTCAGTTCGCCCAGGTGCACCCCGATCCGCCGCACGCGGTCGCCCAGCGTGGCAGCCAGCACCGCCTGCAGAGCGTCGGGGTTCACGGCATAGTCGGCCATACCGCCTCCTTCAGGTGCGCGCAATCGTGTTGGTGCGGCGGATTTTTTGCTGCAACTGGATGATTCCGTACAAAAGCGCCTCCGCGGTAGGCGGACAGCCCGGCACATAAACGTCAACCGGCACAATACGGTCGCAACCGCGCACCACCGAATAACTGTAGTGGTAATAGCCGCCGCCGTTGGCGCATGAACCCATGGACAGCACCCAGCGTGGTTCGCTCATCTGGTCGTAGACCTTGCGCAGCGCCGGCGCCATCTTGTTGCACAGCGTTCCGGCGACGATCATCAAATCGCTCTGGCGCGGGCTCGGGCGAAACAGCATGCCGAAACGGTCGATGTCGTAGCGCGCGGCGCCCGCGTGCATCATCTCTACCGCGCAGCATGCCAAACCGAATGTCATCGGCCACAGCGAACCAGTCTTAGCCCAATTCACCACCGAGTCGTAGCTGGTGGTGGCGAAGCCTTCTTTGAATACACCTTCAATCATCGCGTCACTCCCAATCCAAGGCGCCTTTTTTCCACTCGTAGACAAATCCCACAACGAGAATGGCGAGAAACACCATCATCGACCAGAATCCTACGGCGCCTACATCCTTGAGCGCCACGGCCCACGGGAAAAGAAAAGCGATTTCGAGGTCGAAAAGAATGAACAGAATCGCAACCAAGTAGTAGCGAACATCAAACTTCATGCGCGCGTCTTCGAAGGCTTCGAAACCGCACTCGTAAGGGGAGTTCTTCTGCGCGTCTGGCCGGTTCGGACCGAGCAGATAGCCAAGCACCTGAGGAACCACGCCGACAACCATGCCCACCAGAATAAACAGGAGGACCGGCAGATACTGTTCGAGGTTCATCGAAATATGCTGTTCTTTTTGGTGCCGTCGGCGAGACTCGAACTCGCACAGCTTTCGCCACTACCCCCTCAAGATAGCGTGTCTACCAATTTCACCACGACGGCTTCTTGAAACATCTTTCGGAATACCTGAGGCGCCTTACAACACGTGGCTTCCGAAGCCCTCAGAGTTTACCCTGATTCGCCGGCGCTTCCGGGCCCGACTGCTGCAATCAGGCTGACATTCACTTGGCCGGTATCAAAGCGGCGCCAGAAGCGGGCGCCGCCGGTACCGAGGCAGCTGAAGCAGCTGCGGCCGGCGTTGCCGCGACGCCCTCCAGCACACTGCCCGCGCTGCTCGGCTGCACATTGCCAAAGTAGGCCAGCGCGAGGGTGCAAATGAAAAATATCGTCGCCAGCACCGCGGTAGTCCGCGACATGAAGTTCGCGCTGCCGCTGGCTCCAAACAGGCTGCCCGAAGTGCCGCTGCCAAAGGCCGCGCCCATATCGGCGCCTTTTCCGTGCTGCACTAGGATCAGTCCGATCATCGCCAGCGCCGACAGCATTTGCACGGCCAGAACCAGATTCAACGCGAAATTCATAAATAGCTCCTAAACAGGGTACTGCTTGCGCGCTCAGGCGGCCGCGGAAATGATGGCAAGAAAGTCGGCCGCCTTGAGCGACGCGCCACCGATCAGGCCACCGTCGATGTCGGGTTGGCCTAGCAAGTTCGCGGCATTGACAGCGTTCATGCTGCCACCGTAAAGGATGCCGATCCGGTCGGCGTGCTCCGATGCCGCAGCGAGCTGGGAACGCAACACCGCGTGCACCTGCTGCGCCTGCTGCGGGCTTGCGGTTTTGCCGGTTCCGATCGCCCATACCGGCTCGTACGCGAGCACGATTTCGCTGATGCAGTGGCCATTGGTGTGGATCACCGCGGCGAGCTGGCGTTTGACAACCGCCTCGGTCTGGCCGGCCTCGCGTTCGGCCAGCGTTTCGCCGATGCAGACGATCGGGGTAATGCCTGCCGCGAGGGCGCGCTGGGCTTTTTGTGCGACCTCGGCGTCGCTCTCTCGGTGGAACTGGCGACGCTCGGAGTGGCCGACGATGGCGTAGCGAACGCCAAACTCGCGCAGCATCGCCGCCGAAATTTCGCCGGTAAATGCCCCGGACTCGTGGCAGGACAGATCCTGCGCGCCGAGGTCAATCCCGCTTCCCGCCAAAAGCGCCTGCGCCTGCGCCAGGTAAGGACTGGGCACGCACAGCGCCACCGCGCAGTGCGCCACCGGCAGGCCCGCCCCCACGGCGCCGATCAGTTCCTGGTTGGCAACCAAACTGCCGTTCATCTTCCAGTTGCCGGCGATCAGCTTGCGCCTCATGCGTTCCCCCAGGTCAGGACAATCTTGCCAATGTGCCGATTGGACTCCATCAAGGCGTGGGCCCGCGCGGCGCCGGTCATTCCAGAAACGTCGCTGGCAGCGGCTTGGAAAACACTGTGGATCACCGGCTTCACGCTGCCGGCCTCAAGCAAGGGCCAGACATGGTGCAGGCACGCCTGCGCAATCGCCTGCTTGAACGCCACCGGGCGCGGCCGTAGCGTCGAACCGGTCACCGTCAGGCGCCGGCGCAACACCATCCCCGCGTTGAATTCGCTCTTCACGCCGCCCTGGACGGCGATGATCACCAAGCGCCCGTCCTCGGCCAGACATTCGATCTCGCGCGCCACATAGGCTCCGGCGACCATGTCCAGAATCACGTCGACACCCCGGCCCGAGTTCATCCGTTTGATCTCTTGCACGAAGTCCTGCGTCCTGTAATTGATCGCATGGTCGGCGCCCAGCGCAAGACAGGCGGCGCATTTTTCATCGCTGCCGGCGGTGGCGATGACGCTGCATCCCATCGCCTTGGCCAACTGGATCGCCGTCACGCCGATGCCGCTGGTTCCGCCCTGGACCAATAGCGTCTCGCCCTTGAGCAGACGCGCGCGGTCGAATACATTGCTCCAGACGGTGAAAAAAGTCTCCGGCAGCGACGCCGCCTCTATGTCGCTCAGGCCACGCGGCACCGGCAGGCACTGACCGATCGGCGCGACACAGAACTCGGCATAACCGCCGCCCGCCACCAGCGCACAGACCCGGTCGCCGATCTTCAACCCGGCGGCCGCAAGCGCATGCGCGTCGCCCTGGTCGATGGCACCCGCCACTTCCAGGCCGGGAATGTCCGAGGCGCCGGGTGGAACCGGGTAATTTCCGGTGCGTTGCAGAACATCGGGCCGGTTGACGCCGCTGGCGGCAACCCGGATGCGCAACTCGCCGGCGCCAGCAACGGGCGCAGGGCGCTCGCCAGCCCGCAGTACCTCGGGTCCGCCGTGGGAGGTGATTTCAATGACCTGCAACCTTGCCTCCTGTTGCTGCAGACGCTGCCAAGTCCGGCCAGCGCCATTGGCACACCATCATGCGCCCCGTTTAGGCGTTCTCGCCGTGGCCGGCGGGCTGCATCGGACGGTCGAGCAGAACCTTCATCGACAGCTTGATGCGGCCCTTTTCGTCGGTCTCCATCACCTTGACCTTCACTATCTGGCCCTCGCTGAGGTAGTCGCTCACCCGCTCGACGCGCTCGTGCGCGATTTGGCTGATGTGCAACAGTCCGTCCTTGCCGGGCAGCAGGTTGATCAGCGCGCCGAAGTCCAGTATCTTGGTGACCGGGCCTTCGTATATTTTCCCGATTTCGACTTCGGCGGTCAGCTGTTGGATGCGCCGCTTGGCATCTTCGGCCCGTTGCGGGTCGGTCGACGCGATCGTGATGGTGCCGTCTTCGTCGATGTTGATCTGCGTTCCGGTCTCTTCCGTCAGGGCGCGTATCACGGCACCCCCCTTGCCGATCACGTCACGAATCTTGTCCGGGTTGATCTTCATGGTGAACAGGCGCGGCGCAAAGTTGGACACCTCGGTCTTGGCCACGGCCATCGCCTCTTGCATCTTGCCCAGGATGTGCATACGCGCCTCCTTCGCCTGCGCCAGCGCGACCTGCATGATTTCCTTGGTGATGCCCTGGATCTTGATGTCCATCTGCAGCGCCGTGATGCCGTTAGTCGTTCCCGCCACCTTGAAGTCCATATCGCCCAGGTGGTCCTCGTCGCCCAGAATGTCGGTCAGTACGGCAAAGCGGTTGCCGTCTTTGATCAGGCCCATAGCGATACCAGCCACATGCGCCTTCATCGGCACGCCGGCGTCCATCAGGCTCAGACAGCCGCCGCAGACCGACGCCATCGACGACGAGCCGTTGGACTCGGTGATCTCGCTGACGACGCGCATGGTGTAGGGGAATTCCTCCTTGGTCGGCAGCACGGCCACCAGCGCGCGCTTAGCCAGACGGCCGTGGCCGATTTCGCGGCGCTTGGGGGTGCCGACCCGTCCGGTTTCGCCGGTCGCAAACGGAGGCATGTTGTAGTGCAGCATGAAGCGGTCTTCGTATTCGCCCGCCAGCGCGTCAATGCGCTGCGCATCGCGCTCGGTTCCCAGCGTCGTCACCACCAGGGCCTGCGTCTCACCGCGGGTGAACAGCGCAGAACCGTGTGTGCGCGGCAGCACGCCGTGGCGGATTTCGATCGCGCGCACGGTGCGCGTATCGCGACCGTCGATGCGCGGCTCGCCGGCCAAGATCTGGCTGCGAACCAATCCGGCCTCGATGTCAAACAGCATGCCTTCGACCTTGACCGCGTCAAAAGGAAGCCCTTCGGCCTTGAGCGACGCCATCACTTCCGTGTAGGCTGCACGACAGGCCTGGGTGCGCGACTGCTTGTTGCGGATCTGGTAGGCCGCACGCAGCTTGTCATTGGCAAGAGCGCCCACCTTCGCGATCAGCACTTCGTCCTTGGCCGGCGCTTTCCAGTCCCAGACCGGCTTGCCGGCGTCGCGCACGAGTTCATGGATGGCGGCAATCGCGATGTTGCCCTGCTCGTGGCCGAACACCACCGCGCCGAGCATGATTTCTTCCGACAGCTGCTTGGCCTCGGACTCGACCATCAGCACGGCGGCTTCGGTTCCGGCGACGACCAGGTCCAGGCTCGAATCCTTGCGCGCTGTCTGGCCGGGATTGAGCACATAGGCGCCGTTGACATAGCCCACGCGCGCTGCGCCAATCGGGCCGCTGAAAGGAACGCCGCTGACCGACAGCGCGGCGCTGGTCGCGATCAGGGCCGCAATGTCGGCGTCGACTTCCGGGTTCAGCGACAGGGTGTGGACCACCACATGCACCTCGTTGAAAAAACCCTCCGGAAACAGCGGCCGGATAGGACGGTCGATCAGCCGACTGGTGAGCGTTTCGAACTCGCTCGGACGGCCCTCGCGCTTGAAGAAGCTTCCCGGTATCTTGCCGGCAGCGTAGGTCTTTTCTAGGTAGTCGACGGTCAGCGGGAAGAAGTCCTGCCCGGCCTTTCCTTCGGTCTTGGCGACCACGGTGGCCAGCACGACCGTGCCGTCCATGTCCAGCAGCACGGCGCCACCCGACTGGCGGGCGATTTCGCCGGTTTCCATGCGAACGGTATTGGAACCCCACTGAAAGCTCTTGGTGACTTTGTTGAAAATGCTCATGAATGAATCTCCTGGTCAAATGTGGAAGGCGTTGGCCGCCTCGCCGGAGCCCGGAGTCGATATCACAGAACACGATGCCATTCCAGGGGGATTCGCGCTCTCGCGCAAATTACCGTGGAATGACACAGCGTCGCTCTGCTCCCGTTGCGGCCCGCCAGTGTCTTGTTTGCAAGCTACTGGACGGCCGAAACCGTGACTTCTCCGAAATGTACCGATAACTGAAAAACAAAACGCCCGAGTCAGCCAAGCAACTCAGGCGCCTGCCGCGTTTCCCGCGGCTTACTTGCGCAGGCCGAGTTTGGCGATCAGCGCCGTGTAGCGCTCGGCGTCCTTGGAACGTAGATAGTCCAGCAGCTTGCGCCGACGGCTCACCATGCGCAGCAAGCCGCGCCGGCCGTGGTGGTCCTTGGCGTGGGTCTTGAAGTGCGGCGTGAGTTCGTTGATGCGGGCGGTCAACAGGGCCACCTGTACTTCCGGGCTGCCGGTGTCGCCCACCTTGCGCGCGTTGTCCTTGACGACAGCGGCCTTGATACTGGATGCAATCATTTCATTTTTCCGTGATAAGGGCAGGACCAGCGTCCAAGCCCCGGTTAAACCAACTTGCGTCGGGCGCTGGAACTGCCCCCGACGTGTGCCTGCGGTATGCAAAGCCTTGGAATTATAGCCCGAGCGCTTTCGGCAGCCGGGACTGGGCCTGCAGCCAGTCCGCCAGCCGCTGCGCGCCCTGCACCAGACGCTGCGGATCGGCCGACGCAAAGCACCAGCGCAGCCAGGTGCCAGCCTCGCCACCGTCGCCCGGCGCGAAGGCCGACCCGGGCGCCAGCCCCAGACCGGCTTCGACGACCAGTCGCTTGGCCGTCGCCAGCGAATCGGGCTGTCCGTCCAGGCGAAAAAATGCGTACATGCCGCCGCTGGCCGACGCCAACTGCACGCCAGGCAGGCGTTGCAACAGGGGCACCAGCGTGTCGCGGCAATGGCGCAGGTGCGCGACGACGCGCGGCGTGACCTCGACGCTGCGCTCGAGCGCGACGACCCCCGCCCGCTGGACGAAAACCGGCGCGCAGGAGGTATTGAACTCGATCAGCTTGCCGATCTGCTGCACCATCTCCGCCGGCATCACCAGCCATCCAAGCCGCCAGCCGGTCATCAAAAAACTCTTGGAAAAGCTGTGTACGACCAGCAGCCGGTCGTCTGGCGCGGCCAGGTCCAGAAAACTCGGTGCGCAGCCGTTGGCGCTTTCGTTGAAATAAAGGCGCTCGTAGACCTCGTCGGCCAGTATCCAGGTTCCGGTGCGCCGGCAATGGGCGAGGATATGCGCCTGCTCGTCGCGGGTCATCGTCCAGCCGGTCGGGTTGTTCGGCGCGTTCACGATCAGCAGCCGGGTCTTGTCGCCCACCGTGTCCAGCAGGGCTTGCAGGTCCAGCGTCCAAGCGCCGTCCACCGGCTTGAGCGAAACGCAGCGTACATGGGCACCGAGGATCGTCGGCTGCGCGCACAGGTTCGGCCATACCGGCGTCAGCACCACCACCTCGTCGCCCGCGCCGACCAGCGCCTGTACCGCCAGCATCAGCGCGTTGACGCCCCCCGAGGTCACGGCAAGGCGCTCGGTCGCTATAGGCCCATGCAATGCGCCCATGTAGCGCGCGAGCGCCTCTCGCAGTTCGGGCAGCCCCAGGTTGTGGGAATAAAAGGTTTCACCTTGCTGCAGCGACTCGATCGCCGCCTGCCGGATGAAGTCGGGCGTGGGCTCGTCGCTCTCGCCAAACCAAAATGGCAGCACGTCGGCGCGGCCCATTCCGGCATTGGCGACCTCGCGGATGCGCGATTCCTGCAGGTCGCGGATTATCTGGCGCATGGTGATCTTCCTAGAGCTGCGCCAACGGCCAGCGCGGCTTGACGTCAAAAGCATAGCCGGTGTTCGCCTGCTGGCACCCGGATCGCAAGCGCATCGCAGCGGCCAGTGCGATCATCGCACCGTTGTCGGTGCACAGGTCAAACTCCGGATAGTGCACCCGTACCCCGCGCGGCGGGCACGCGGCGTCGAGTTGCGCGCGCAGAAGCCGGTTGGCGCCCACGCCTCCGGCCACCACCAGCCGGTGCAGGCCGGTGCGCGCCAGCGCCACCAGCGACTTCCTGACCAGCACCTCGACGATCGCCGCCTCGGTCGACGCCGCCAGGTCGGCCTGGGTGCGCATCGGCAAGGCGCAAAACGCCGCTGCGGCACCCTGCGCATCGGTCTGCGCGGCGCAGAGTTTTTTCGCCTGCAGCATCACCGCGGTCTTGAGCCCCGCGAAAGAAAAATCAAGGTCGCCGCTGTGCAGCAGCGGCCGCGGCAGCTTGAAGGCCTTGGGGTCGCCCTGCTGCGCCAGCTTCGACAGCGCCGGCCCACCGGGATAGCCCAGCCCCATCAGCTTGGCCGACTTGTCGAAAGCCTCACCCGCCGCGTCGTCGATGGACTCGCCCAGCAGCGCGTAGCGCCCTACCCCGTCGACGCGCATCAGCTGCGTGTGGCCCCCCGACACGAGCAGCGCGACAAAGGGAAAGGTGGGCGGGTCGGCGCCAAGGAACGGCGACAGCAAATGCCCTTCAAGATGGTGTACACCCAACACCGGCCGCTCCAGCGCTGCGCCCAAGGCGCAGGCAATGCCAGCACCCACCAGCAACGCGCCGGCCAATCCCGGTCCGCGGGTATAAGCCACCACGTCGATCTGGTCGAGCGTGCACCGCGCCAACGAAAGAACCTGCGTCGTCAGCGGCAACACACGCCGGATATGGTCGCGGCTGGCGAGCTCGGGTACCACACCGCCGTAGGCCTGGTGCATCGCAACTTGGCTATGCAGCGCATGCGCTAGCAGCAGCGGAACCCCCTCCCCGACGGCCCGCACCAGCGCGACGCCCGTCTCGTCGCATGAGGACTCTATGCCAAGCACCAGCAGGTCAGCAACTTCAGCTTTCATCGGACTGCAGTTTAGGTGAAGGCGCATAAGCTCATAACGCGCGGTCATCGTCCATCCCGGACAATCGGCTCCATGGCGATCGCGCACTATCTGAAGGAAATCGGCCGCGGCAAGCACAGCGCGCGCGCGCTGTCGCGCGAGCAAGCGCGGGACCTGTTCGGCCAACTGCTCGACGGCGCGCTCAGCGATCTCGAATTGGGAGCCTTCTGCATCGCCATGCGGGTCAAGGGCGAGACGCCGCAGGAAATGGCCGGCTTCCTGGACGCCACGCAAGAGCGGGTGCAGCCGCTTGCGGCTTGCGACAGACCGGTGATGGTGCTGCCAAGCTACAACGGCGCGCGCAAGCTGCCGCTGCTCACGCCACTGCTGGCGCTGCTGCTGGCGCGCGAGGGGCTGGCGGTGCTGGTGCACGGCGCAGCCAGCGAATCGTCCCGCGTCTTCACTTCGGAAGTGCTGGCAGCCCTCGGCATACACCCGCAAACGAGTGCCAGCCCGCTGGCTGGCGGCCGGGTCAGCTTCCTGCCGACCGACTTGCTGTGCCCGGGCCTGCAACGACTGCTCGACGTACGTCGGGTGCTGGGACTTCGCAACCCGGCGCACAGTCTGGTAAAAATGCTCAACCCGGTCCGGGGGCCGAGCCTGGTCGTTGCTAGCTACACCCACCCCCAGTACGCCCGCCTGATGGCCGACACCTTCACGCTGACCGCAGCCAACGCGATGCTGCTGCGCGCCACCGAGGGCGAACCGGTCGCCGATCCCCGGCGCATGCCGCAGATGGACGGCTTTCTCGCAGGCCGTCAGCTGGCGTTGCAACCGGCACAGAGCGGTCCGGTCGAAGCGCTGGGCGAGCTTCCCATGGGATGCGAAACGCCGGCGACGGCGCGCTACATCCGAGCCGTCATGGCCGCCGAGTTACCAGTGCCAGCGCCGATCGCGCAGCAGGTAGCGCACCTGCTGCAAATGGGTGCGCAACTATGAATTGCGCTGGCGTCACGCTGGTCGGCGCAGGTCCGGGAGATCCGGAACTGCTGACGATCAAGGCGGTCAAAGCCATCGCCGCAGCGACGCTGCTGCTGGTCGACGACCTGGTCAGCGATGCCATCGTCGCGCTCGCGCCGCCCGGCGCCCGCGTGGTCTATGTGGGCAAGCGCGGCGGCTGCAGATCGACTCCGCAGGCGTTCATCCTGAAGATGATGGTGGCTGCAGCGCGCGAAGGTGAGCGCGTGGTGCGGCTCAAGGGTGGCGACCCCTTCATTTTTGGCCGCGGCGGGGAGGAGGTCGCGCATCTTGCGGCGGCAGGCATCCGCGTGGAGGTGGTCAGCGGCATCACAGCGGGGCTGGCCGCAGCCGCAGCGCTGCAGGTTTCGCTAACGCACCGTGAGCACGCGCACGGCGTGGTGTTCGTAACCGGACACGCCAAAGCCGGCGGACAAATCCCCGACTGGCGCGCACTGGCCGCAACCGCGCACAGCGCCAGGCTGACGCTGGTGATCTACATGGGCGTGCGCGGCGCCCGGCAATTGCAGCAAGATCTGCTGAGCGGTCTTTCTGCGAGCACGCCGGTTACCGCGATCCAGAACGCATCGCTGCCGACGCAAAGACATATCTGCACAACGCTCGGCCAGCTCGCCCACGCGATCGAGCGCGAGGGCATTGGCAGCCCGGCGATCATCGTCGTCGGCGAGGTGGCGCGCGCAGCCGAGCTCGCCCGTCAGGCGATGCCGCCACGCGTGCGGCCCATGGCAAAGGCCTGAGGCACCATGCACCGCTTTGATGTCGTCATCATCGGCGCCGGCGCGGCGGGCCTGTTCTGCGCTGGCGCGGCCGGGCAACTCGGAGTTCGGGTGCTGCTGCTGGACCACCGTGACAAGGTGGCGGAGAAGATCCGCATCTCGGGCGGAGGCCGCTGCAACTTCACCAACACCGACACCGGGCCCGCCAATTTTCTGGGCGACAACCCCCGCTTTTGCCGTTCGGCGCTGTCACGCTATGCGCCGCGCGATTTCACCGAACTGCTGCAGCGCCACCGGATCGGCTTTCACGAAAAACACCGGGGCCAGCTGTTCTGCGACCGCTCGGCGCAGGACCTGATCGACATGCTGCTCGCCGAATGCGCTGCCGGCGGCGTCGCGCACTGGCAAAACTGCCCGATCCAGGCCATCCGAACTGCCCCCGGGGGCTACGAACTCGACAGCGCGCAGGGAAGCATCGCCTG
>Ga0114966_10002699_pt1 | contig 15766 bp, 16 predicted proteins | sample M_130207_XF_Meta_FD_87029 | JGI IMG/M metagenome (GOLD analysis project Ga0114966, IMG submission 87029) | Freshwater microbial communities from Lake Montjoie, Canada to study carbon cycling - M_130207_XF_MetaG | ecosystem: Environmental > Aquatic > Freshwater > Lake | place: Lake Montjoie... | reverse complement strand
CGGGACGGTCGATGCTCAAAAGTCTGCATCGCGGGTAGACGCTGGAAAGGGTCAACAATGAACCGACAACGAACGCCCACGTGTTCGATCTTGGGGGCGACGATTGGGTTGTCCCTTCTACTCAGTGCGATCACCGGTTGCGGTAAATTGACCAGTGGTGCGAATTCGGTAGCTACCGTTAAGTATCGACCAGCTGCTCAAGTCGCGGCTGAGGCGTCTGCCGGCAATGAAACCGCAGTGAACGCGGAAGCCTCCGAAAACGAAGGTGGCGTCGGAACGCTTCGAGGTCGAGTCGTGTACGTGGGAAACCACATTCCGCTGTCGCCGTGGTTTGCGAAGGGTGCGGCGGCCAAAGATCCGAGTGTCTGCGGGTTGGAAGAGATCCCGAATGAGTCGATTCTCGTGAAGGATGGTGGGCTAGCCAATACGTTTGTGTATCTCGACAAGATTCCTAAAGGAGTCGCCTTTCCTATTCCCACCGAGGCGGTGCTATTTGACCAAAAGGTATGCATCTTCAGTCCCCACGCGATCATCGTCCGTGTCAAACAAACGATGAAAATTTTGAATGCCGATGGAGCGGCGCACAACACGCACACCTATCCCAAGAAAAACACCGCATTCAACAGTGTGGTTCAGCCCAACGATCGCACGGGAGTCGATCTGTCTTACACGCAATCGGAAAAGGAACCGCTTTCTGTTGGCTGTGATATTCATCCGTGGATGACGGCTTATCATCTGCCACTCGATCACCCCTTTGCCGCAGTGTCTGCAGCGGACGGGTCCTTCGAGATCAAGGATTTGCCAGCGGGAAAACACGAGTTTAAAGTTTGGCACGAAGCAGGCAAGATGGTTGAAAAAGCATTTCAGGTCACCATTAAGCCCGGTGATAACGCGGTCACGATCAACGTCCCCGCCAGCAAGTTGGGTCAGTAATTTTCTTGGTGGTGTGGTCGGAACAACCGACCCCCTACCACATCGAATGGCATAGGTTGTGTGTACGATGTTTCGTCTTAGCTCAATGTCACAAATAGCGAAAAGCTCCTCCCCACCGGTGGTCTGCGCGGCGTTGATTGTCGTGCTGTGTCTGTTGCCTGGTTGCGGTGTCGGGCCTCAAGCGGAATTTAAATATCGCGACAGCACCAACAAGCTGATTGGCGATGCTCAAAAGGCGATGACTAAAACGCTGCAAGAGGGGTTTGGCACTCCTCACGAGCTGGTGGCTTGGGAAAAATTCCCGATTGGCTATGGAGGAGCGAAAGGGACGGTTTCTGGAAAACCGGCTGCCGATTCAGCGTCGAGCCAGTTGCTGACCGTGACGTTTGAGGGTGAAGCGACGAACACCATGGTCGGGGCCCCGTTGTTGTGGTTGACGGGCGCGAGGGCGAGTCAGACATCGGTGGCGGATACCGTGGCCCATTTCGATCCGAAAACCAACCAATTGAAATGGTCGGGAATGTCCCTGCCGGCACCGGTGTCAGGTGATAAATTCGTCATCGGATTCGGTGAGCACTTGAAACAGGGTCGTGCGGTTTACATGAAAAACTGCATGCACTGTCATGGTGTCAGCGGCGACGGTGCGGGCCCCACAGCGGATTACTTGTCTCCTCGTCCCCGCGACTATCGACTCGGCGTTTTTAAATTCACCTCGACTCTAGCGGCAGAGAAGATCAGTCGAGACGATCTGCACCGCATTCTGAAGCATGGCATTCCGGGAACCTACATGCCGTCATTTCTGTTGCTCGGGGAAAAAGAGACAAGATCGGTGATCGAGTATGTTCGTTGGTTGGCTGTCCGTGGGGAATTCGAAAAACGGACGGACGATGATCTGGCCGAATTTTCGGTGGATGCACTGGCAGATACCGTCAAGAAAGCCGCGGCCACCTATGACGCAGCCAAGAAAGCCGGAGAGACGCCTGCGAAAGGGATGACACTTGGCCAAGCGATGAAAGAGGCTCGTGAATCGTTTGCCAAGTTTCAGAGTGATGAACTCGCTGGCGCGATCGAGGACACGGCCACATTTTTGGCCGACGCATGGACTCGAGCTGATGCTGATGAGAGCGTGATCCTCCCGACGGTGTCGCGGGTCGTGGATGAGGCGACCTCCCGTGAACGTGGCCGCTTGCTCTTTATGTCGGATAAGACCAAGTGCTATACCTGTCATGGCATGCTTGGCAAAGGTGATGGATTGGCAACAGAAGACTTTTGGAAGAAGCCCGGCTCCGAACTCATGTATTCGCGCCGCGGTCTTCACGATGCTTGGGGAAATCCGTTGCGACCCCGCAACTTGACTCTGGGCCAATACCGCGGTGGTCGGCGACCGGTGGACCTGTTCCGGCGAATTTATGCGGGAATCAAAGGGACGCCGATGCCCGGTTTTGGAAAGACGGCTTTAAAAGACGAAGAAATCTGGGACGTTGTCAACTTTGTCATGAGTCTTCAATTTCAGTCGACACAGCCGCCAAACACTGGCAGTGGCCAGATGGCCGCTGCCGAGACGAAGCACTCGAAATAACAGTTGGCAAAAAAGTAGAACACGTGACCGTTCGGGCTTGCTGGTTGAAAGACTGGTGACGGTGTGTGTTCATCAGCGTCCCGAGGAGTTCAAAAGTTTCGACAGAGTATTGAATGGCAGCAATAGGCTTGCTTTCAGGTGAAGGTAAATTCCGTGGGAAAGTTTTGGTCGGTATTTTTTATGTTAACGGCCGTTATTGCGGTGGCCGTGTCCTGGCTGTCCGCCGGATGGGGATGGTGGTTTCCCGGTGATGGATACGCACATTCCACCATCGGGAAGCGGATTGATGCCCTGTTCTATATGATCATGGCCATCGTGACGCTGACGTTTATTGTGACTCAGGCTGTCTTGGGTTATGTCTTGTGGCGGGGGGCAACCATCAAGCCCGAAGATAAGGTTCTGTTCTCCCACGGCAGCCATGGCTTGGAAGTGATTTGGACGATTGTGCCTTCCGCCGTTTTGCTGTTCATTGCTCTGATCCAGATGGATGTCTGGGCTCAGTTCCGAATCAAGGGGTCGATCAAGGATCAGCACGGAAATCTGGTCAAACCCGAACCGATTGCGGAATTGACCGCAAGGCAATTCGAGTGGCGAATTCGCTACCCGGCCAACGGAAAACCGTTGAATCCGAAGCCGCAACCCGACGACATCTACTCGGTCAACGAATTGCACGTCCCGTCGGGTCGACCGGTTGAGGTCACTCTGCGAACGGACGATGTGCAGCATGCGTTCTTCGTCCCCGAATTGAGAATCAAGCAGGACGCGGTCGCCAGTCTGAAGATTCCCGTGTGGTTCGATGCTCTCGAAAACCGTGATTATGAGATGCTGTGCGCCGAATTATGTGGATGGGGCCATTATAAAATGAAGGCAAAACTCGTGGCACAGCCCGACATCGAATTTGAAGCTTGGAAAGAGCGAACGTCGGTCGAACAGTTCGAAGATGGTTTTCGAAAACCGGCGGATCAATAAGCCATCGTGGGTATGACTTGAGTTTCGACATCAGGCCTTTTGTTGGGGCCATGTTGCCGCAGACGGCATTGCTGAGAGACGAGCGAATCATGAGCACTCTAAATCCCGTTATCGAACATCCTGCTGACCTAGGTCATTCGGCACACGTCCATGCGGGGGCACATGGCCATGTGCCGCATCAGCAGAGCTTTATCTCGAAGTATGTTTTTTCCACAGATCACAAGATGATCGGGATGCAGTTTCTCTGCACCACTTTGGTGACTTTGATGATCGGTGGCGCGCTGGCTCTTGGAGTCCGGTGGCAACTGGCTCGACCGTGGGAGTATATGCCAATCCTTGGCGATCTCGGCTTTAAGACCGATGGTGGTCAGATTTCGCCAGAAACGTACACCATGCTGTTTACGATGCATGCCACGGTGATGATTTTCCTTGTGATCATTCCCATTTTGGCGGGTGCCTTCGGAAACTTCTTGATTCCGCTGCAGATTGGCGCGGATGACATGGCCTTTCCGGTGCTGAACATGCTGAGCTATTGGTTCATGTGGCCGGCCATCTTTTTTTTCGGACTCAGCTTCTTTTATGGGGGTGGCCCCGCTTCGGGGTGGACGGGTTATCCCCTGCTCTCGGTGCTGCCTCAAGCGGCGCCTGGTTCGGGCCACGCGCAAACCTGCTGGTTGTTGGGGGTGACGTTTGTGGGAGTCTCGTCCATGATGGGTTCGGTGAACTACATGACGACGATCATCAACATGCGCGCTCCAGGAATGACGTTGTTCCGGATGCCGCTGACCATTTGGTCGATGTTTATCACCGCGATCCTGCAGGCGTTTGCGTTGCCCGTACTGACGGCCGCTGGCTTTATGATGATGACCGACCGAATTCTGGGCACATGTTTTTTCGTTCCCGCTGGAATCGTTGTGAACAATGCGGCTCCCACCATCGGTGGAGGACAGCCGCTACTTTGGCAGCATCTGTTCTGGTTCTATTCTCATCCGGCGGTGTACATCATGCTCCTGCCAGCGATGGGAATGGTTTCTGACATGCTGGCCTGCATGTGTCGCAAACCGGTCTTCGGATACAAGCCGATGGTGTACTCGATGGCAGCAATTGCGGGACTCGGTTTTATCGTCTGGGGGCATCACATGTTCATCAGTGGAATGAATCCCGCACTGGGCATGACTTTCATGGTCAGCACCGTCCTGATTGCCTTGCCGTCAGCGGTGAAGACCTTCAATTGGATTGGAACGATTTGGGGGGGGCGAGTACAGTTCAATACGGTAATGTTGAACTGCACGGCGTTTGTCTCAATGTTCATCATTGGTGGATTGAGCGGCATTTTTATGGCTGCCGTCCCCGTCGACATCTATATCCACGACACCTACTTCATTGTCGCTCACTTTCACTACGTGATTTTCGGAGCGACCTTGTTTGGTGTCTTCGGAGCGATTCAGTTCTGGTTTCCAAAGATGTGGGGCCGGATGATGAATGAGACGGTCGGAAAGATTCACTTCGTGCTGACCTTTATCGGATTTAATTGCACATTCTATCCGATGCACATGTTGGGGATTGCGGGGATGCCTCGCCGATACGCGGACCCATACCACTTTGCCTATTTGGAGCATTTGCTTCCTTTAAATCAATTCATGACAGCCGCTGCGATGCTGATGGGATTTGCGCAGTTTCTTCTGCTCGGTAATTTTGTGTACAGCATTTTCTTCGGCCCCAAGTGCGGGCGCAATCCGTGGAATGCCAATGGCCTCGAATGGTCGGCACCATCCCCCCCGGGGCACGGGAACTTCGACATTCCTCCCATTGTTTATCACGGGCCTTACGAGTACAGCTCGCCGATTAGCGGTGGCAAAGATTTTCTGATGCAAACCGAGTATGTGCCGCTCGCTCAGCGCGTGGCCAATGTCGGCCATTGAGTTGCCCTCCCTCATAAAAAATCGTCTCGGCAGTCCCGTTATGAAATCTTCGATTCCCAGTCGCTGGCTGCACCGATTTGCTTGGCTGACGGCATTACTGACGTTGCTGTTGCCGGTCACAACGGGGGCGATCGTCACCACGTTGAAGGCTGGGATGGCATTCGGTGACTGGCCATCGTCGGATGGTTACACAATGGTGACGTATCCTTGGTTAACTGCGGCACGGGATCAGTTCGTGGAACATAGTCACCGATTGGCCGGACTGACGATTGGTGTTTTGAGTGTGGGATTGGCGGCGTACACGTGGTGCAGTTCGTCCGGGCGGTTGTCGAAATATCTTGCGGCGGCGATTTTCGGTTCAGTCGTCGTGCAGGGCCTGCTCGGAGGAGCACGCGTGTTGCTGGATCGCGAGACGATGGCTCTGGTGCATGGCGACTTTGCGGCAGGGGTCTTCAGTCTGATGGCCGTGTTAGTCCTAACCACGGCGGTCGGTTGGGAGGCGCGGGTCCGCTTGCAGTCAAGGTCTGCCGCTAAAACCGCGTTGACATGGGCGTTGATCGCTTCGGTGTTGATGAGTCTCCAGTACTTTTTCGGAGGAGTACTTCGTCACCTCAAGCTGGCATGGGCTTGGAACCTTCATCCGTGGTTTGCGCTGGCGCCACTCGCGGCGGCCTTGATGTTTGCTCTGGTCGTGAAGAATTCGGAATCGTTGATGTTGAAGCGATGCGTAAAGTCGGTCGTGGTTTTTGTCTCGCTGCAGATGCTTCTCGGATTGGCTACGTGGTTTGTGCGTTATGGGGTTCCCTCGTGGGGAGTGGTCGCCGAACAGGAGTCAATCCCGATGGTCGCGATTTGCTCTTTGCATAAGATCCTTGGAATGTTGTGTTTGATGACTACCGTTGTCTCTGTCGTTTGCGTGGCATCAATTTTTCCGAAACGCGATATTGAACATCAACCCGTGTCTGTTGATTTTGAGGCCTCCGTGATGGGAGTTGCGACATGAGCGCTGTCTCCCCTTCGTCCGCCTGTCCCCAGCTGACAAAATCCGTGGCAGGGCATATGACAAAATTCCTCAGCGGGCGGCTCGTGGATTATGCCGAGATTTCCAAGCCGCGCATCTCTCTGATGGTCCTGTTCACCGTCACTGTCGGCTATGTCGTTGGTATTGAAGGCGATTGGAATGTTCCGATCTTGCTACATGCTTGGCTTGGTGTTGCGTCGGTAGCGATGGGCTCGTCGGCCTTAAATCAGTGGATTGAACGCGAGACGGACGGGCGCATGCGTCGGACCAAGAATCGACCTCTGCCTGCAGGACGCCTTGGCCAAGGCGAAGTGTTGACGCTGGGTTTGATCTGTGGAATCGTCGGTGTTGTGTACTTGGCGATGTTTGTCAACATTCCCACGGCAGCGATGACAGGGCTGACATTGGTGTTGTATGCTGGTGCTTACACACCGCTGAAGCGGGTGACATCGTTGTGTACGGCCGTCGGCGCCATCCCGGGAGCATTGCCTCCCGTGATCGGCTGGTTGGCGGCTGGTGGCCGTTTGGACTCGGCGGCAGCCTCACTTTTTGGATTATTGTTTCTGTGGCAGTTTCCACACTTTCTGGCCATCGCTTGGCTTCACCAAGAAGATTATCGTGCTGCAGGATTAAGAATGTTGCCGGCAGGTGGTTCACTTCCACACGTGACTGGCTTGTTGGCTGTCGGTTATTCCTTGGGACTCATCCCCTTCAGTTTGCTACCGTCCTACTGTGGTCTTGCAGGGGTGGCTTATTCAGCCACGGCACTGGTTCTGGGGATGGTCTATCTGGTCTCGGTGATTCAGTTCGCCTGTAACGAAACGCGTGAGAGTGCTCGTCGAGTCTTGTGGGTATCGCTGGTCTATTTGCCGTTAATCTTGTTGGTGCTAACTTGGGATCACCTGCGATTGCTGGGTTGGCTACCGGGTGCTTAACGAGTGGTTGGGTCAAAAGACGAAACAACGAAACGAAACAATGCGGAGCGTCGTCGGTCAGATTTTTTGAACCGGCAGTGAGTCGAATGATTGATGTCGAATGGTTGGTACAGAGATACTCTGTCTAAATGGTGGATGAACTCGATATGACACACAGCAGTCCCGGACCCGCCTTGCGGATGGGTATTCCAATTGACAATTCGAAACTCGGTATGTGGCTCTTTTTGGGCACCGAGATCATGTTCTTTACGGCTTTCATTGGCACGTACATTGTTTTGCGGATCGGTTCTCCGGGGTGGCCAACCGACACCCACGTGACGCACATTCAGATTTTTTGGGGCGGACTCAACACCTTTGTGCTGATTCTGTCTAGCTATTTTGTGGTCGTTTCCCACGATGCACTGCTGGGAAAAGAGTATGGCAAATCCTGGAATTTCATGCTCTTGACGCTGCTGCTGGGTTTTCTTTTCCTCGGAATCAAGAGCTGGGAATACAAGGGGAAGTTTGATCATGACATCCTTCCCGGCCGGATTCCCGAAAGTGATGTCCAAGCGATGGACAAAGTGGTTCGTGAGTATGGTTTGATTGTCGATGCTCGGCTGGCCGCGATGTATTCCAAATTGGCCAAGCGAGAAGAGCAGAAGTCGGAGAATGACGCCAAGATTTTAGCTCTCGAAACCAAGCCGAATCGCTCGCCCAGTGAAAATTTAGAGTTTGCTGAAGCGGATGCAATGAATCAGCTTTATAAAGAATATATCAGCTTGAAGGATCACGTGAGGGCGAACCTGTCACTCTCCGTGCCGTACGCCAATTTTGATGCGATTCGCAAAGAGGAACATGCACCAACGAAGTATCCTGCAATCACTCTGCACGAAGTCAATGACAAGGTAGAGGAACTCCGCACAAACAAGTCGACAGGTTCTCTGGTTTCAAAATTACAGCCCTCACATCCGATTCTCTACGGAAACCTGTTTGCCTCAAACTATTTCCTGATGACGGGATTTCACGCAATTCACGTCATCGTAGGCCTGCTGATGTTTGTGCTGGTTCTGATGAAAGGAAGTCGACTCAGCATTCGGGACGCGTATTTCGTTGAAAACATCGGTCTTTATTGGCACTTTGTCGACCTCGTCTGGATCTTTCTGTTCCCCCTGCTGTACATTATCTGAGTTGTCAATGACATTCTTGCCGGTCTTTTTTCGATCCGATTGAGCATTCAAGACGTGATCGGCTGGCAAGATTTTCCCGCGATCGCGGGTGTCATGTGTCCCGATTTCGGAGTTAGTTTTATGTCCAATCACGATTCATCACCGGTTTCTGACGACCAGCACGCCCACGAACATCACTCACATAGCGGGACCTATTTTTTGGTCTTTTGCGCATTGTGCGTCTTTACGTTGATGTCCATTTTGGCGGACTACTATCAATTTTCCAACAAGAATCTTTTACGAGCGATTATCCTTGCGGTGGCCTCATCGAAAGCGATGTGCGTGATGATGTATTTTATGCATTTGAAATTTGAAGGAGCCTGGAAATACCTGCTGCTGGCACCGACTTTTATTTTGGCGTTTACAATCCCCTTCGCCCTCATGCCCGATGTGGGAATGCATTACTATACGGTCGATGTGCCTCAGGTTTACGAGTATGAATCACAGAACTCGGTAGTGCATGCCCCCCATGCGACAACCGAACCGAAACACCCCTAAGAGTTCCTCGCCGCCGGTTCAGGCCGATCGCTGACCGTGTCTGAAAATCAGCCGACGATTAGAGACAACCGCTTGCCTTCGGCGCGTTTGTTGGCGTTATTTTTGGCTTCGAGTGGCTGACATGTCTCTTTCCCAGCCTTTAATTTCGGATCAGGCAATCAGCCAGAGTGGTGACTCGCCCGCTGTTTTTGTGAAGGGTGTGAAATTCCACTACGGTCGACGTGAGGCTCTTTCGGAAGTGGACTTTACCGTTTCTCGAGGCGAAATTTTTGGGCTACTCGGTCCGAACGGTGGCGGCAAGACGACGGTATTTCGATTACTCGCAACACTTCTGCGGTTGCAGTCCGGTGAGATGCAGGTTTTGGGATTCGATGTTTCTTCCGAATCCTATTCTGTACGCAGGCGCATCGGGGTGACGTTTCAATCCCCGAGCATTGATGGAAAGTTGACAGTTGCGGAAAACCTTCGCCATCAGGCGCATCTCTATGGCCTCGTTCGTCGTCAGGCATCGATGCGAATCGCGGAACTCGTCGAACAACTCGGCCTGAAGACTCGTGAGAGGCAGTTGGTCAGTTCACTTTCGGGGGGGCTCAAGCGACGGGTTGAGATCGCCAAAAGTCTTCTCCACCGACCGGCATTGTTGCTGCTTGATGAACCCAGCACGGGGCTCGACCCCGGTGCGCGAAGTGATTTGTGGTCATCGCTCATCAAACTGCGAGCCGAACGCAACGTGACCATCCTCGTGACAACCCACTTAATGGACGAAGCCGATCGTTGCGATCAACTGGGGATTCTTGATCGAGGCCGTTTTGTGGCTCGAGGGACTCCCGACGCCTTACGGCAATCCGTGGGTGGCGATTGCCTGACCATTCAGACGACGGATCCCAGAGGATTGTCAGGACAAATTGCTTCAAAGTTCGGTCTCTTGGCTCGACAGATTGGCGACTCGTTGCGCATCGAGCAGCAGGCAGGCCATGAATTGTTGCGAAATCTTGTCGTCGCATTTCCGGCCGAAATCAGCTCCATATCGCTAGCCAAGCCGACTCTGGAGGATGTGTTTGTGACACGGACCGGTCATCGGTTTTGGGATCCTGATTCGGAAACGAAACGATGAGTCTTCACATTTTCACCAAGGATTCGCGCGTGCTGGCAGCACCAAGCAGCGATCTCGAGACCGAAATTTCCGCTCCCGGATTGTGGCTCCCGGTGTATACACTGGCATTTCGGGAATTGACGCGGTTTTTTCGACAGCGGACCAGAGTCGTGGGCGCGTTGGGGCAGCCGATCATTTTCTGGGTTTTGTTTGGGGCGGGATTGCAGGGGTCGTTTCGCGGACCTGCGGGGATGTCCTATCAGGAATACTTTTTTCCTGGTGTGGCCGTGATGATCGTGATGTTTACGGCAATCTATTCCACGATTTCCATTATTGAGGACCGTCGTGATGGCTTTCTGCAGGGAGTGCTGGTCGCCCCCATTCCGCGAGCGAGTTTGGTACTCGGCAAAATTTGTGGGGGAACCATTCTAGCCGTTCTACAATCTCTTGTGTTTTTGACAGTCGGTCCGCTGTTGTCGCTGGTCGGACTGGCACCTCCGTTGCAGACGGGTCTGACTTGGCATAATGCTGCGGCGGTGATTGGGTTTCTGATGCTGCTGGGATTTTCGCTGACGGCACTGGGGTACTTAATCGCTTGGCCCATGGATTCGACTCACGGATTTCATGCGATCATGAGTGTCTTCCTGATGCCCATGTGGTTGTTATCCGGATCGTTTTTTCCGGCGAGTGACTCGGGATGGCTGTCATGGGTGATTCGGCTCAATCCACTGACGTATGGTGTGGCCGGGCTAAGACGCATCATGACGAGCAATGCCGCCGCGGTGGAGGGATTGCCAGCATGGTCTGTTTGTCTGAGCGTGACGATTCTCTCGGCCACAGCCTATATGATGATTGCGATCTGGATCACAAATCGGCCGACGGTTCACAATGCTCGATAGTGTTCTCAGCGTTTTTTGGAAAAGGATTATGGAAACCGTTTCACCGAACGAGGCGCTTCGCAAGCGGTCATTCTTCCGTTCACCGACCTTCCGCGTGGGAGTCGTGTTGTGGGCGGCGGTGCTCGTGGCATTGCTGGGAGTCTGGTCTCAGCAGCGGCACAAGTTGATACACACTCCGGCGGAATCTCTCGTCGTCTCCGAGCGGTTGACGGAGTCTGAGAGCCCGCCGAAAACGATCACGATCACGACGAACACAGATGGTTCGATGGGGATTGATGATAGTGGAAATCCGCCATCCGTGTCGCCTTGGGACAAAGACGGGATTGCGGAGTTCGAATTTTTCGATACGGACGGTAAGGCGGTGACGAAGGCCGATTTGCTGGGAAAACCATGGGTTATCTGCTTCGTCTTTACCCACTGTGCCGCGACATGTCCCATGGTCACCAAATCGATGCGAGAGTTGCAGGATCAATTGAAAGACGACGACTTCCGGCTCGTTACGCTGACGGTCGATCCTGAGCGTGATACCCCTGAGGTGCTCAAGGGATATGGGGAGTCGCGTGGTGCGGACTTCCGCAAGTGGTCGTTTCTGGGTGGTGATCAGCGGGCGATCTATCGCTTGATTCAGGGAAGCTTCAAAATGCCTGTCCAAGAGGCGTTGGGGAAGGACCGTCAACCGGGATACGAGTTCATTCACTCGAACAACATCATGCTGGTGGATTCGGAAGGTGTGGTACGAGGCAAGTTCGATGCAACAAAGGGAGACGCCATGTCCGCCTTACGTCGCGAGATCCAAAAGCTGGCCAAACGTGCGGCTCGGGACACCGAGGCGGCCCAGGTCGAGTCTGGCGGTTAACGCAGCCGTTTGTTGTCGGCCCGCGTGGCAGGAACAGGGGGTGCTGAAGTCACCGCCCGTGGAACGTTGTTTTCGAGGCCCTGGTTTCACATTTGAAGATCGGGCGGTTCGGGATTCCTTGTGAAGTGAGACAAAGTTCATGGTGTTGCCTCATTGGATCGTGGTCCTGCCCGCTCTCAATGCCGCCCTCAACTCGATGGCGACAATTCTGCTGCTGATAGGATTCGTGTTGATTAAACAGGGTCGACGCAAAGCACATCAGTGGGCCATGTTGTCGGCATTTGGAACGTCGATTGTTTTTTTGATTTGTTACCTGACTTACCACTTTGCTTTGCACCATTACACAGGGGAAAGTGGAAAAAAATTTGGCGGTGTCGGTGCCATTCGTCCGATCTATTTCGTGATTTTGATAACCCACGTGATCCTTGCTGCTGTGGTGCCGGTTCTGGCGTCGATGACGATATTCCGTGCGTGGCGTCAGGATTGGATTGCCCATCGGAGATTGGCGAAAATCACTTTTCCGATTTGGGTTTACGTCTCGGTGACCGGTGTTATAATCTATGGGATGTTGTACCATTGGCCGGTGGTACCGGCTGTTTGAAGGATGTGGACCATGCGTCAAATTGTTCGTGTCTCTCTTGTTGTGATCACGCTGACTCTTGCCGGCACGTCCGAAGCGTGGGCCTGTCCGATGTGCAAGCTCGCCTTGGAAACGGATGATCCTCAACCCCGAGCCTACATGATGAGTATTTTGTTCATGCTGGGGATGATTGGATCCATGTTCGGAGGAATGGCGGGGCTGTTAATCTGGCTCGCTCGTCGAGAACGCCTCGAGCTGGAGGCAGCGGGCTATGGCCACCTTTTTGACAATGGGGTCACCCAACTCGCGGCCGCTTCACCTCGGTGATTCTGTGTCTGATCGGCCTTGCTCTTCTGAGGTGGGAATTGGCCGATCCGAGACAATCGAAATGACGCGTCAGTCGTTCGCCGTCGGACCAAGATCCAATGTGCATTCGACCGATGTGCATTCGACCGGTGTCATTCCTGTTGCTGCGAATGGTGGAGGCCCATTTCTGTTCGGGTTTGATCACCCGATCTTCGCTTGGTGACCGGCCGACCATCGAAGCCCGCTGATGAGTCTCGCCGTATGAAACATCAGCGAGGCATTCGACAGATGTCGTGTTCCTCTGTCCTCTGGCGCCGAAACCGATTTGCGGGGGACGCTGCGGAGCACCATTCGTGTTGTCTGTCGTGACGGTTCGCAGTCTCAATCGCAGTCAATCGCTGCCGGAGGGCGGCTATGAACGCCTCGAGTCAACTCATGCAGAGCATCCGTGATTGTGTGGGGATTTTCAAAACACGTCGCCAACGTCCATCAGTGAGTCTGGAGTTTTGCATCTGGACTGATGCAGTACAGCGTTGTGGTCGATCGCATAAAAATTTCGCCATCGCTGATGGCTGGGGTTGAATTGAACGGATGGTCGTCAGACTTCGGAGAGACACGGTTCACCGCCAGCACACGAAAGTCTCTGCCGAGCGGAATGACGTATGTTTCCCCCGAGCGGGCGACAAAATACATCTGGCCGTGAGCGATGACAGGTGACGAATAGTCCTTACCATCACTTGCCCCGCCTCCAAAAGCTCGGGCACGTCGGTTGCGGAGGCCCGCATTCGGTGGGGGTTGACCGACGGCGGAATTCGAATTCTCCACAAGGTCCATTGGAATCAAAGGCTGCTGGTAGATGCGATCACCCGTTTTGGCATCAATACAGTTCGCCATCCGATTGAAAATCCAATACAGGCAGCCTTCGTGATACAGGGGAGTGCTGACTTGTCCGCGATGACGATTCTTCCACAGGACATGGCTATTCGTGACGTCGTCATCACCGCCTGCACGCACGGCAATCGATCCCCCAAAAGTTCTGTCAATCAGATAAATGACGCCATCGTGAGCAATCACACTCGCCCGAATCTCATTCGATTCGAAAGAATTACAAAACCATCGAAATGCACCGGATTCGGGGTTGAACGCCCAAATCTCGTGGGGGACTCCCAAAACCAGATCGGTCCGACCGTCTGCATTTTCAACGAGAACCGGTGTGCCCCACGTGTTTGCTAAACCGTCCGCCTGTTGTCTCCAAACTTCTGTCCCCGTTTCTCTGTCGAGGGCAATAATCGCCCGACTTTCTACGGACGCGGTGATGATCACGAGGTTCTTGAACAGAATCGGACTCGATGCCGTACCCCATCCATGCAATTCTAAATCTTCGCCAACCAGTGTGTGCCAAATCTTGTTTCCCTCCATGTCGAACGCCACCACACCCGACTTGCCAAAAAAAGCATAGACATATTTTCCATCCGAGACGGGGGTATGAGACGCATATCCGTTTTCAGTGAAGATCCCCTGAAACCGATCTTCGGGCATGACAGAATCAACCGTCGTTGACCAGAGGCAGATTCCTGTTGCGCGGTCGACACACACCAGATGTCGCTTCAATTTTTCCGCCGTGGCATCGGGAGATTCCGGCGTCCCATAACCTGACCAGCAAGTGAGCAGGACTCGATGGCCCACGACAATCGGGGAGGATAGTCCGGGTCCCGGCAATTCAAGCGACCATCTCAAGTTCTCTGTCTCGCTCCAGCGTGTCGGAGGCGCCTTTTCATCCGTCGAAATTCCAGAACCATTCGGTCCTCGAAAACGGGGCCAATCGCCGGCCTGTGCGTGTACGGCAAAACAAACACGGATGACCAGTGCCATGACCAGAGGCTGACGAAAGGTGAATTGCAACACGGGTGGCCCCACCATATTTCGGAAAGGCGAACGGCTGAGAAAGGCTTGGAGCAAGACCTGCTCATCACCAAATCTTGGTTCGTAGCAGTTTGACGACGACGCTCTGGCGATCAAAGTCGAGAAATGAGGAACCCTGTTGCGAATCGGTGTTCGGCGCATCTTTCACCTGCTGTAACAGGTTCCCGATCTGAACCACAGGATAGACAACGGCGATCTCATCGAAGGCGATGGCCGTCAACGGAATACTCTTGCCGAAACGATCCTGAAATGAATCGAATCGGTCATCTTGTTTTTTGGCAACGGACGATGTCCGATCCATCATTCCGACCACGAACTCTTCCAAAAAATCACTAAAGTCGTGAATCGCTCCGTGTTCGGTCCGACGACTTGGATCGCGCAAGTCAATCATCCGGGCGTTGACCAGAAGGCAGACATCACTGAACTGTTCGTTGGTTGCTTGGTTGACATATCCAGCGCACGCAATCCCGTTTCGGAGCAGGCAGGCCACAGGAATATATTCTGTCTCGGCATTTTTGCACCCGATCAACTTCAGGAACTCAGTACGTTGCATGGCGTATTTCGTCCTTCAAAAGGATTGACACACGATCCGAGCAGAGCGGCGTCGAGAACGACTGGAGACCAATTGTGCGCGATGATTCAAATGCAGCGACAAGACTGTAATGCGGTCAGATAGCAATGAAAAGCCCGTCGCGAATTGCGTCGCATCCGGCCGCCGTCTTGAATCGGCGGTTCCGGGACGCCGCAGCGCGGAATTTTTCATCCGCGACGTCTCGCACGTTTTGCTTCGAATCCAGTAAGATGACCCTCATGGGATCGCATCTGACATTACTGGTTGGTCAAGCGGGCTCCGGCAAGACGGAGTGGGTACTGGATCAATACCGACTTGCGTTGAAGAAAGATCGTCGTCGCCGTTTCGTGGGTGGTGCCCTCTGGCTGACCCCCACGCGATACGCCCGGCAGGTGATCGTTAAAAAATTAATGTCGAATGAGGAATCGGTGCATGTCGGTCTGCAACTTCTGACATTTGATGGTTTTGCGGGG
>Ga0114966_10002698_pt1 | contig 15769 bp, 15 predicted proteins | sample M_130207_XF_Meta_FD_87029 | JGI IMG/M metagenome (GOLD analysis project Ga0114966, IMG submission 87029) | Freshwater microbial communities from Lake Montjoie, Canada to study carbon cycling - M_130207_XF_MetaG | ecosystem: Environmental > Aquatic > Freshwater > Lake | place: Lake Montjoie... | reverse complement strand
TACAATGACAATTTTTACAATCCTATTATTTTCAATAACTATATCCACTGGACCTACGGCAGGAGATCCAGTTCCATTGATTAAGGTTACTCCTCTTATAATTAATTGTGTGTAAGGACCTCCACCTTCATTGCGATCTGGGGCGGGAGTTATTTGCGCATTGACTGTTTGTAACAATAAGGAGAGCGTCAATAATTGAATGGAGCGAATAAGTAGTTTCATACTATTTTATTTTAGTACCTAAACTTACGCAATATTCTTAAAATAATTAAACTTGTGTGTTGGGGTAGGTTTTCAAGGCTTGTTCTAGGCAATCCATGGCTTCGTTGATCGCAGATTTATTGAGGACATAAGCCAATCTTACTTCATTGGTACCTAGGCCTGTAGTAGTATAAAATCCGCTTCCAGGTGCCAACATCACCGTGGCATTTTTATATCTAAAATCGGTTAATAGCCACTGGCAAAATTTATCCGTATTGTCCACAGGAAGTTTGGCCATCACATAAAAAGCACCACTGGGGGCTGGGCAAAAAACACCTTCCATTTTTGATAATCTGTTGACGAGCACTTCTCTTCTATTTTTGTATTCTGCTCTAGTTGCATCAAAATAGGAAGCGGGTAAACTTAATGCTGCTTCGGCAGCGATTTGTTCTAAGGTAGGAGGACTTAATCGGGCTTGTGAAAATTTCATCACTGCTTCTATCACTGATTTATTTTTGGTAACCAAAGCGCCAATTCTTGCACCGCAAGCAGAATATTTTTTACTAAAAGTATCAATCATTATCACTCTGTCTTCTACCCCTGCTAAAGTAAGTGTGCTTTTAACTTTTCCTTCGTAACTAAATTCTGTATAGGCTTCGTCAGAAAATAAATACAAATCTTTTTCCTTTATTAAATCTCGTATTTGTAATAATTCCGATTCACTGTATACATAACCTGTTGGATTATTTGGGTTGCAAATAAAAATTCCTTTGGTTCTATTTGTAATTTTTTCTTTGAAAGATTCTATGGGCGGCAAGGCAAATCCACTTTCAATGCTGGAAGTGATAGGAATAATTTTAATGCCAGCTGCCATCGCAAAGCCAATATAGTTGGCATAAAAAGGTTCTGGTACAATAATTTCATCGCCTGCATCTAAGCAAGCCATGAATGCAAATAAAATACCTTCGCTGCCTCCAATGGTTATTAAAATATCTTCATAGCTAACTTCTATTCCTTTTGTAATATAATAAGCAGCTAGTTTTTTTCTGAAACTTAAAATGCCTGCACTGTCTGTATATTCTAATACTTTTAGATCGGCATGCTTCACCGCATCCATCATTATACTTGGCGTTTCAATATCTGGCTGTCCAATATTTAAGTGGTAAACTTTAACGCCCTCTTTCTTAGCCGCATCTGCAAAGGCTGCTAGTTTTCGAATAGGAGAAGAGGGCATTTGTGCGCCTCTTTGGCTAATAGTTATCATTTTGGCAAAGATAGGTAAGCACTGCATCATAAAAAAGCGTCCCGAGTATTCCAGACGCTTTTTTTATTGCAAAATTTTCAACTTTAATAACAATCGGTAGTTAATAGGTAATAAAAACGATTGTTCAATTGAATTGGATAAATGGCGATTTTATAAAATCACTTCTCCTTCGATCAATAAGTCTGTCACATCTTTTTCTCCAGCAAATTTAACGGTAACATGTTTTTTAAATACACCACTAAAAGGGGCTGTATAGGTAACTTTAATATTTCCTTTTTGACCTTTTAAAACAGGGTTCTGATTGTAGTCGGGTTGGGTGCACCCACATTCTGCATTGGCAAATTCAATGACTGCTGGTTTTGTACCCTTATTTTCAAAATTGAAAATTACAGACTTGTGTATTCCTTTTTTTATTTTACCAAAATTATGGCTTGTTTTATCAAAGTGAATGGCAGATTGTGCCCAACTGGTTGCTGATAGTAGTAAGCAAAAAACCAATGTTTGTATTTTCATGATTGTAAGTTTTATTATTGATTAATAGGGGTGGGGACCTTTATTATTGGTCCTGCAGGATTATTATTGGTAATGGCAACCCCTTCGCCTGTAAATTTAGTTTGCTTTTTTAACCCACCAGAAAATTCTATGTCGGTATACCTACTAAAAATGCCCATGGCACTCCCGTTAAATGTAATTTGTACCTGCGCATTTTGGCCAGGTGCCATTTTTTGATTGGCTTTAAAATTTGGGGTGGTGCAGCCGCATCCAGGTAAAACATTGATTAAGGTGATGGTATCTTTGCTAATATTGGTTATTTCAATGCTATAAGTGGCTGGTTTCCCAAAGCTTATTTTACCAAAATCGAATTGGTCGTTTTTAAACTTTAGCAGTTCTTCCACTTTAGACTGGCCTTTGGTTTGCTTAAATGCTAAAGTGAAGGCTAAAAGGGCGATTATAGTGGTAAATTTTTTCATACTTTTTTAAGATTCATAGCACAAAATGCTATTGAAATACGATAACGAAATTATTGAAAAATTGGTAAAAAGGGGTTTTTACTTATTTCTTTACTTTTTATGAATTTTGACCCCTATTTTTGTCAAATGGAATCCACCCTCGACGCTGTTGCTAACCAAGATATGCTCTCTTTTGAGGCATTTCGGAATTCCGTTATTGCCGACTATCGCATGGCTTTATTGAGTAGGGAAGTAAGCTTGCTAGGTAGGAGAGAAGTTTTAACAGGCAAAGCGAAATTTGGCATTTTTGGAGATGGTAAGGAAGTGGCTCAAATTGCATTGGCTAAATTTTTTCAAAAAGGTGATTTTAGAAGTGGTTATTATAGAGACCAAACTTTCATGTTTGCTTTAGGGGTAGCTAATATTGAAGATTATTTTTCTCAATTGTATTCGGATGTTTACAATGATCCTTATAGTGGTGGAAAAAATATGAATGCTCATTTTGCTACTGAATTTGTAAATAAAAAAGGAGCTTGGAGTGATTTAGTAAATAGCTATAATATTTCTGCCGATATTGCACCTACCGCTGGGCAAATGGTTCGTGGTTTAGGATTGGCATTTGCTTCTAATTGTTTTAGAAGTTCAAAACACAAGGCTCAATTTTCTAACTTAAGTAATAATGGCAATGAGGTTTGTTTTTGCACTATTGGAGATGCAAGTACATCGGAAGGTCATTTTTGGGAAGTAGTCAATGCTGCGGGTGTGCTACAAGTACCCTTAGCTATTTTTGTTTATGATGATGGTTATGGTATTTCAGTACCAACCACTTTGCAAACCACCAAAGGGTCTATATCGGAAGCATTGAAAGGGATGGAAATAGAAAAAGGTACCAATGGTATTAAAATTTATACAGTGAAGGGCTGGGACTATGCAGCTTTATGTGAAACTTTTGAAGAAGGTATTTCTTTTACAAGAGATACCCATACACCTGTTTTATTTCACATTCAAGAAATGACACAACCCCAAGGGCATTCTACCAGCGGAAGTCATGAAAGATATAAAACCTCCGAAAGGCTTCAATGGGAAAGAGAATGGGATTGCAATAAAAAAATGCGGGAGTGGCTTTTATTGAATGAATTATCTACTGAAGATATTTTACAAGAATTAGAAACGGAAGTAAAGCAAGAAGTGCGCGTACTTAAATTAGCCGCTTGGGAAAAATACATAACACCGATTAAAGAAAAGATAATTGAAGGTGTGCAATTGGCGCAACAAGGATTGAACGAAGCTGATTTGAAAATTGCAAATGAATTGGTTCATGAATTAGTGCATAGTAGAGAGCCTTTAAAACGAGATATATTTAGAGCACTTCATTTAGTACTTGAAAAAATTACACATCATCCTAATAAAAAAGCGATCCGTGATTTTTTAGATGCCTATTATCAACAAGAAGCTCCATTTTACAGTAAGGATTTATACAATGAGGGCCCGCTAAGTACTTTAAACGTATCTGTAGTTGATCCAATTTATCCAGCCGATGCGCCTACTTTAAATGGCTATGAAGTATTGAATCATTATTTTGATGTTTTGTTTGAGCAAAACCCTGCCGTATATGCTTTTGGAGAAGACTTGGGAAATATTGGAGATGTCAATCAAGGATTTGCTGGATTACAAATTAAACATGGAGCAGATCGCATTTTTGATACAGGGATAAGAGAACAATCTATTATTGGGCAAGCACATGGAATGGCCATGAGAGGATTACGTCCTATTGCCGAAATTCAATACTTGGATTATTTATTATATGGCTTACAAACTTTAAGTGACGATATTTCTACCTTACATTATCGTAGCAATGGATTGCAAAGTAGTCCAGTAATTATTCGTACCAGAGGCCATCGTTTAGAAGGAATTTTTCATAGTGGTTCACCCATGGGCGTTATCGTCAATGCCTTAAGAGGTATGTTTGTTTGTGTTCCAAGAAATATGGTGAAAGCAGTGGGTATGTATAACACTTTACTTCGTGGCAATGACCCTGCTTTATTAATTGAGTGTTTAAATGGGTATCGTTTAAAAGAAACCATGCCTGCTAATATTACAGAATTTACGGTTTCTTTGGGTAAGCCTGAAATTTTAAAAGAAGGCAATGACATTACCGTTGTTTCCTATGGGTCTACTTTAAGAATTATTGAAGATGCAGCGATTCGTTTGTATGATATGGGTATTGATTGTGAAATTATAGATGTACAAACCTTATTGCCATTTGATATCAATCATCAAATTCTTGTATCCCTTAAAAAGACCAATCGAATTATTTTTATTGACGAAGATGTTCCAGGTGGAGCCAGTGCTTATATGTATCAGCAAGTTATTGAAGGGCAGGGAGGTTACCGTTGGTTGGATGTAGCTGCGCGTACTTTAAGTGCCAAAGCACATCGCCCTGCGTTTGCAAGCGATGGAGATTATTTCTCAAAGCCTAATACCGAGGAAGTTATCAAAGTTATTAATGAGATGATGGCGGAGTAGAAGCGTATCCTTCTAGCCTTTGTGTTTGTTCAACAGATCCTAATCTAAATTTTACTGCCAACTTAGTTTTCTTTTCTAAAGCTCTTTCAGTATTGCAAAAAAATCCTGTTTGTGTAGTATATAGATTCGGTGCTACTTTCAAATCGGCACTTAGGCGGTAATAATTATATTTTATTTTGCTAGAATCGCTCAATGGTTTCATTACATTGAGTGACATCAACAAGGGAGTGAGTAATAATATAGATAAGCATTGTTTTCTCATTAGGCGCCCATGTTATGAAACACTTTGTTCACGTCCTCGTCTTCTTCTAATCTTTCAATTAATTTACTTATGTCTTCTGCTTGTTCATCGGTGACAGGAACAGTAGTAGTAGGAATCCATTCTAATTCAGCGCTAATGGGGTGTAAATTTTTATCTTCTAATGCTTTCTGTAAATTTCCAAAATCGGTAAAGGCGCAACGTAATACTATAATGGCATTCCCGTTATCGTCGTTGCTTTCGCCTAATTCATCTAAGCCATGATCAATTAATTCTAATTCTAAATCATCCATATTTAAGCCTTCTGGCTTTAAATTAAATACACCCATTTTTTTAAATTGAAAGCTTACACTTCCCGAATTGCCTAAAGTGCCGTGTCCTTTATTAAAATGACTTTTTACATTGGCTACTGTTCTTACATGATTGTCGGTAGCAGTTTCTACTAATAAAGCCACTCCATGCGGTGCATAACCTTCATACAATATTTCTTCATAGTTGCTAGTGTCTTTACCCATCGCTCTTTTAATAGCCGCTTCCACACGATCCTTGGGCATACCAACACTTCTTGCATTTTGGTAGCATCTTCTTAAAGCAGGATTATCGTCAGGATTAGGGCCGCTTGCTTTTACTGCAATTACAATTTCTTTACCAATTCTGGTAAATTGCTTAGCCATACGATCAAACCTTTTGAACATCGTGGCTTTTCTTACTTCAAAAATCCTTCCCATAGTTGTAGGTATTAAGAGTTGCAAAAATAAGCAAAAAAAAATTGTCCCCCCGATAACTCGAGGGGACAATTTTATATACAATAGTTTAGTATTACTTGTTCAAATTACTGTGTTTACGACCATATATAAAGTAAACGACTAGTCCCAAAGCCATCCATCCAAAGGCAACTTTAAGTGTTTGTCCATCCAAAGCAAAAATCATGGCCAAACATATAATAGCACCTAATATTGGCACTAATGGAACTAATGGAGTTTTAAATGGACGCTCCATATTAGGCGATTTGCGTCTTAAAATCCATATACCAGCACTCACTAGTACGAAGGCGAATAAAGTTCCAAAGGAAGTTAAATCACCTGCCACATTACCTGGCACAAAAGCAGCAAAGGCCCCTACGAATACAAATAAAATCCAGTTAGATTTATAGGGGGTTCTAAACTTGGGATGTAATTCAGAAAACACTTTAGGCAATAGTCCGTCATTGGCCATAGAGTAAAATACACGTGATTGACCCATCAACATGACTAATATAACAGAACTAAATCCTGCTAATATTGCAACAGTTACTGCAGTTGCTAACCAACCATAACCTGTCATATAAGTAGAAATAGCATAGGCTACGGAAGCTTCACGTCCTTTTAAAGGATCAACAAAGTCTTTCCAATTAGCAACACCAGTTAATACGTGTCCAAATAATATATACAAAATAGTACACACTACTAAGGAACCTAAAATACCAATAGGCATATCTCTTTTTGGATTTTTTGCTTCCTGAGCTGCAGTGGATACCGCATCAAAACCAATGAAAGCAAAGAAAACTATAGCAGCGCCGCCTAGTACACCACCCCATCCATGTTTAAAAGCACCCGAGTAGTCGGCAATGACTTTTCCTGATGCATCAATCAATGGAGGTTGTGTAGCAGGTATTAAATAAGGAGTATGATTTTCTGGTCTAATAAATTGCCAGCCTAAAATGATAAATAAAATTACAATAGCCACTTTTATAAATACAATAATTGCATTTACAATTGCAGATTCTTGAGTTCCTTTAATTAATAATAAGGTTAACAATAATAAGATTACTAATGCGGGGGCATTCATAATACCATGGTGTAATACACCAGCAGTATCTGTTACGCTTTCAAAAGGGGAATGGCTCCATTCATAAGGGATGCCTCCTCCCAGCAGCTTATTTAAATATTCACTCCAGGCAATAGATACAGTGGCTGCTCCTAAAGCATATTCCATAATTAATGCCCAGCCTATAATCCAAGCAACGGTTTCACCCATAGTTACATAAGAATAAGCATAGGCACTTCCTGAAATAGGAATCATAGCAGCAAATTCTGCATAACACAATCCTGCAAAAGCACAACCAATGGCTGCGACAATAAAGGACAAGGTTACTGCAGGCCCAGCCGCTTGTCCAGCTGCTGCGGCGGTTCTTACAAACAAGCCCGCGCCTATAATGGCCCCTACGCCCAATGCAACCAGGTTGCCTGCGCCTAAAGTACGTTTTAGACCCTTTCCACCATCTTCCGCTTGGGCCAACATGGCTGTTAAATCCTTTTTTCTAAATAAACTCATAATGTTTAGGTTTCGGTGTTGAATTCAAATACTATATGTTTTTGAATAAGTTGTTTAATGACAACACAATTTAGATTGGAAAATAGCACTTTTTTTGCAATTTCAAGTGCATTTTTTTGGGAAAGGCAGCCCTTTTATGAGGCATTTTTTTACTACTTAAGTCTTATATTGCAGTACTATCTACTGCTATGAAAAAATCAAATAAGCTCACCTTATATATTGTAATTGCCATGATTGCCGGTGCCATCTTAGGTTATTATATACATGAAACACAAAGTGTAAGTTCTATAGACAGTTATTCAAAAAACTTAAAAGTTTTAACCACCATTTTTTTAAGACTGGTTCAAATGATTATTGCGCCTTTGGTTTTTACCACTTTAGTAGTAGGTATTGCCAAATTAGGGGATCTTAAAACAGTGGGTAGAGTAGGAGGCAAAGCTTTGTTGTGGTTTGTGACCGCATCTCTTATGAGTTTATTGATTGGATTGGTTTTGGTCAATATATTTAAGCCAGGTGAAGGCATTTCATTATCCAATGCCGATTTAACAGGGGCTAAGGATTTAATGGGCAAAACCCAAGTGTTTAGTTTGATCAATTTTGTAGAACATGTTTTTCCCAAAAGTATGGTCGAGGCCATGGCCAATAATGAAATTTTACAAATCGTTATTTTTAGTATTTTTTTCGGAGTAGCTGCTGCTGCTATTGGAGATGCTGCCAAAGGTTTTGTGAAAGCGCTGGAAACCATTGCACATATTATTCTTAAAATGGTAGGTTATGTAATGAACTTTGCTCCTTTGGGCGTTTTTGGCGCCATTGCTGCTGTAATTGCCACCAAAGGATTAGTCATTTTTGAATTTTATGGTAAATATTTATTTTTCTTTCTGATAGGTATTGCCACTTTATGGATTGTCTTATTGGGTGTAGGTTTTTTAATATTAAAAAATAGAATTCCTTCTTTGCTAAAACATATTACTACGCCATTGGTGATTGCATTTAGCACTACCAGCAGCGAAGCAGTATTCCCTAAATTAACTGAAGAACTAGAACGCTTTGGATGTAAGGATAAAATTGTTTCATTTATTTTACCATTAGGCTACTCATTTAATTTAGATGGTAGTATGATGTATATGACTTTTGCTAGTATGGCCATTGCGCAAGCTTATGGAATACATTTAGATATGGGAACACAGTTAACTATGTTACTAGTGTTGATGTTAACGAGTAAAGGCATTGCTGGTGTTCCGAGGGCATCCTTGGTGGTAGTGACTGCTACTTGTGCGATGTTTCACATTCCTCCAGAAGGGATAGCTTTAATTTTACCTATTGATCATTTTTGCGACATGTTTCGTTCTGCCACCAATGTATTGGGTAACAGCTTAGCCACAACTGTGGTTAGTAAATGGGAAGGCGCTTTAGAATCACCCAAGCAAGCATAATTATAAAGTATGATTCATTTATTAGATGCTTTTCATTGGAGTCAATTATTACAACCTCAATATTATATTGAAAATGGAGGCTTGTGGTTATTGTTATTTGTAGTTTTTGCTGAAACGGGTTTATTTTTTGGCTTTTTCTTACCGGGAGATAGTTTACTTTTTGTAGCAGGCATTTATAGTGCGCCCTTGGCTGCCCAAATTTTTGTGAGTGAAAATGAATGGGTTAACTTATTTACCATTTTCTCATTTATAACGTTTGCGGGTATTTTGGGAAATGAAGTGGGTTATCGCATTGGGAAAAAAGTAGGTCCCGCGATGTATGATTGGGAAGATAATTTCTTTTTCAAGAAAAAATATTTAAGACAAGCCAATGATTTTTATGAAAAGCACGGAGGACGTGCCATTGTTATTGCAAGGTTTATTCCCATTGTACGCACTTTTGCACCTATTATAGCAGGCATTGTAAAGATGGATAAAAACAAATTTGTATATTATAACATTGTTGGATGTATTACCTGGGTAGCTACCATGCTTTGCGCAGGACATTTTTTACAATCTTATATATTAAATCATTTTCAGTTTGATTTAAAAAAGCATTTGGAAGTGATTGTTTTGGGTATTGTATTAGTGACCACAGCACCTGTAATTTTTCAAGTAATAAAACACCGTTCAAAAAAATAAATTAAAATTCATTACAAAGCTTATGACTACTAATAAACAAATCGGACTATTGTCTTTGCCAGTTTTTGTTGCTGCCTTAGGTTATTTTGTAGACGTATATGACTTACTCTTATTCACAATCGTAAGACAGCCAAGTGTTATGAGCTTAGGTTCGACAGCCGAAACCATTCTTGTAGACAGTGCGCATATTATTAATTGGCAAATGTCTGGATTATTAATAGGAGGAATTTTATGGGGTGTGTTGGGGGATAAGAAAGGAAGATTAAAGGTGTTGTTTGGATCTATTATTCTTTATTCGGTGGCTAACTTTTTAACCTCCTTTGTTCACACAGTAGATCAATATGCTTATTGCCGATTTATTGGAGGCATTGGACTGGCAGGAGAATTAGGCGCCGGAATTACGTTGGTTTCGGAAATGCTTCCTAAAAATAAAAGAGGCATTGGAACTTCGCTGGTAGCGGGTATTGGATTGTTTGGTGCTGTTTTCGCGTATTTTACTTTTAAATTTACTGCCGACTGGAGATTATGTTATCAAATAGGAGGTGTGCTTGGATTTTTCTTATTAATTCTTCGTGTGAAAGTAGCAGAGTCGTTTATGTTTGAGTCCGCCAAATTGGCCAAGATTTCAAAAGGGAATTTTTTAATGTTTTTTAGTTCTTACCAACGTTTTTCTAAATACATCAAAGCTATTTTAATAGGCTTGCCTACTTGGTTTGTAATTGGGGTGATGGTGAATTATAGTAATAAATTTGCGACAGGTTTATATGGAGTTAATTTAATTGATTCTGGAAAGGCAGTTATGTTTGCCTACATAGGAATTGCGGTGGGTGATTTATTGATAGGCTATGTGAGTCAATATTTTGAAAGCAGAAAAAAAGCGCTTTTGGTTTTCTACTCATTGAGTATCATTGGAATGACTTTGTTTTTTAGTAGTGTTAATAACAATGACGACCGAATGTATCTCATATGTGGTTTGCTTGGTTTTAGCACAGGCTATTGGGCTATTTTTAATACGATGGCGGCCGAACAGTTTGGTACTAATTTAAGAGCAACAGCGGCCACTACTATTCCAAACATGGTGAGAGGAGCTTTACCATTGATTAATTTTTTATTCCTTGATTTGCTTCAAAAAAAATTAGGTTGGAGTATTATTCAAAGTGGTATTTTCACAGGGGCTACGGTAATGATGATTACGCTTATAGCTTTTGTTTTTACGGAGGAAACCTACCATAAGGATTTAGATTATTTAGAATACGATCAGCCACTTCCATAGAGTTAATAAAGTATGCGTTTATTATTTATACGTTTCTCTTCTATTGGCGATATTGTACTTACCACACCTGCAGTGCGTTGCGCCAAACAGCAAATACCAGGCGTAGAAATACATTTTTTAACCAAAACTTCTATGAAGGATTTGGTGGCGTCTAATCCCTATATTGATAATTTTCATTATTTGGATAAGGAAATTGATGTGACCATTGCGTTTTTAAAAAAAATAAACTTTGATTACGTCATTGATTTACATCATAATATAAGAACTTGGAAAATTAAAAGCGCCTTAGGGGTAAAAGCCTTTAGTTACCAAAAATTAAGCATTAGAAAATTACTCTTGGCCAAACTGCATATTAACTTATTACCTACAACGCATGTTTGTGATAGATACATGGATACTTTAAAACAGCTTAATGTAACCAACGATGGCAAAGGCTTAGATTATTTCTTTCCTGTAAATAACACATTCACTGCTGCTCATTTGCCAACTAGTCATCAAGCGGGTTTTATTGCGTTTATTATAGGGGCTTCTTACTATAATAAAAAAATGCCAGTACGAAAATGGATCCAATTGGCAGCAATATTAAAAAAGCCCATTGTGCTTATTGGAGGGAAAGAGGATATAGGGGAAGCTAATTTAATTGCACAATCCAATACGAATTACTTTTACAATGCATGTGGTAAGTTTAGTTTGCAAGAATCGGCAAGTATCCTTCAAATGTCGACAGTAGTGGTGTCGCATGATACTGGCTTCTTGCATGTGGCAGTGGCTTTAAAAAAACCTACTATCACCATTTGGGGGGCAACAAGTCCGGCTTTACAATTTGAAGCCTATTATCCAACTCAAAATACGCCAGCACATTTTAATTCGATAGTACCATATTTACCTTGTCAGCCTTGTACCAAACAAGGAGATCAACATTGTCCAAAAGGGCACTTCGCCTGCATGCAGCAACAAAATATCAACACCATTGCTGCCAAGGTGAACGAATTTCTTTTAATTAAATAAGGATAAAAGAAAAAGCCTTCCTCCGATGAATCGAAAGAAGGCTTTTAAATAATAAGCTTTCGCTTAATTAAATATTATTGAATTACATTACAATGTTTTTAAAACATCGTTCATATTTCTTACGGCATCAGCGCTTTTATTAAATGCAGCTTGCTCATCCGCAGAAAGGTCCATTTCGACAATTTTTTCCCAGCCATTTTTACCAATTACTACTGGAACGCCTAAGCAAATATCTTTTTGACCGTATTCGCCATTTAAGCTTACGCAACAAGTAAATAATTTTTTCTCATCTCTAACGATGCTTTCTACTAATGCAGCTCCAGCAGCTCCTGGCGCATACCATGCAGAAGTACCTAATAATTTCGTAAGTGTTGCACCACCCACCATCGTATCATTAATAATTTTTTCTTGTTGGGCAGCATCTAAGAATTTGGTAACAGGAATGCTATTCCAAGTAGCATGCTTGATTAAAGGAATCATGGTAGTATCTCCATGTCCGCCCACTACCAGTGCATTCAAATCAGAAGGGCTACAGTTTAAGGTAGTACTTAATTGATATTTGAAACGAGCACTATCTAAAGTACCGCCCATTCCAATAATTTTATTTTTTGCTAGTCCAGTAGATTGCAATGCTAAATAAGTCATGGTATCCATAGGATTGCTAATGACAATTATTATTGCATTAGGAGAGAATTTTAAAATGTTCTCACAAACACCTTTTACGATTCCTGCATTAGTGCCAATTAATTCTTCGCGGGTCATGCCTGGTTTACGAGGTAAGCCAGAAGTAATCACTACCACATCAGAGTTAGCTGTTTTAGAATAATCATTGGTACTTCCGCTAATTCTAGTATCAAAACCTAGTAATGCAGCTGTTTGCATCATGTCTTGCGCTTTGCCTTCTGCAAATCCTTCTTTGATGTCTAATAAAACCAATTCTTGTGCTAATTCTACACGAGCAATATTGTCTGCGCATGTTGCACCTACTGCTCCTGCGCCTACTACGGTAACTTTCATATAATGTTATTTTAAATGTATGTATTATTTTTTCCGGTGCTAAGTTAACTAATTGCTTTCTATTAATTTAGCCATTTCTAAAACATCTGCCCCTTGTTCATAAACTTTTAACAAACTACCATTTAGGTACAATGCCATAAAGGGTGTCATCCTTGGTCTAAAAAAGCTAGCAATGGTAAAATTGGGGTCACGACCAATAATAATATTGGGCTTATTCATTAAATTAAAATTAATAGCAAATTTTTTGATGGATTCCATGTCTCGGAAACTATCCCAAATAAATAGTACGTCTTTAAACTTGGCTGGATATTTATTTATTTCGGATGCTTCTTTTTGGCAATGAGGGCAATCTGGACTAAATATAATAATACAAGTAAACTTATATTTAGGAAGCTGTTTATTAGTAATTTCTTTTCCATCCATTCCGGTAATTGAAAAGGCAGGTATTCTGTTGTCTTTTAAATAGGGTGAGTTGGGGTCCACCACTGGAGGTTTTTCTTGCGCATGGATTTGAGTGAAAAGTAATACACCCAATACTAAAGTTAAAAAATGCTTCATAATTGTATTATTATTTTATTGCGGTTATTTTTTTTGTTCCATCATCCGCATCGATTTTGCATCCTGCAAAAATTCAGAGGCGAATATAAAGTTATTTAATAATTCATTTTGGCTAAAAATGATATCTTCATTGGATCCTTCCCATTCTTTTTTACCCTGGTTTAAATAAATGATATAATTGCCAATTTCCATTACACTATTCATATCATGGGTAACCACAATGGTAGTGATGTTAAATTCGACCGTTAATTCATGAATAAGTTTATCAATGACCATGGAAGTTTGCGGGTCTAAACCAGAATTGGGTTCGTCGCAGAATAAATATTTTGGCTGCATCACTAGTGCCCTAGCCAATCCCACTCTTTTTTTCATACCCCCACTTAATTCGGCGGGGAACTTGCTATTCACACCCTCTAATTGAACACGGGCCAATATTTCGTTTACTTTAATTTTTTTTGCTTCTAAACTTAATTCAGAAAACATATCTAAAGGAAATCTTACATTTTCTTCTACGGTCATAGAATCAAACAATGCATTTCCTTGAAATAACATGCCTAAGTTTTGTCTTAATTCTTTTCGATCTTCTTTTTCCATTGTAGAAAAAGCTAAATTGTCAAAAAGTACTTCTCCTTTATCAGCTTTTAATAAATCTACAATACATTTAACTAAAACTGTTTTTCCACTTCCACTCGTTCCAATAATCAAATTACAAATACCTGGTTTAAATTGGGCACTAATGTCATCAATGATTACTCGGTCTCCAAATTTTTTACTGATATGTTGTAGCTCAATCATAATTATTTATTAAGCGGCATTTGCAATGCCAATAAATCATCTATTGTATCTGGCCTACTTATTAATCGTGCTACTCCATCTTCGAACAATACTTGTGCAGGCTTAAAGCGAGCATTGTAATTGCTTGACATTTCATAGCCATAAGCCCCAGCATTATAAAATACCAATAAATCTCCTTCTTCAATTGTTGGCAAGGGCCTTTCCCATGCAAAGGTATCGGTTTCACAAATATTGCCCACTACTGCATATTTTTTTAACTCCTTGGTGGGCGCGCTTATATTGTCTATATGATGATACGCATCATAAAACATGGGTCTTATTAAATGATTTAAACCACTGTTGATGCCCGCAAAACAAATATCTCCAGATTGTTTAAGCACATTTACTTTGGTGATGAAAAAACCAGCTTCACTTACTAAATATTTTCCTGGTTCAAACCAAGCCGTCAAATTTCTTCCTGCTTTAGCAGACAATGCAGCCATAATTTTATTTACCTCTGCACCCAATAAAGCAATGTCAGTTCCTTTTTCATTGGGTTGATAAGGTACTTTAAATCCTCCTCCAAAATCTAAAATATTTACAGTGGGAAAATCGGGTAGTATTTGTTCAAATACTACAGCAGATTGTAAAAACACTGCTACATCTTTGATTTCACTTCCAGTATGTATGTGTAATGTCGCAATATTAATTTTATATTTTTCTTGTAAAGCTTTAAGTTCATTGATTTGTTTAGCAGGTATGCCAAACTTGCTTTTATCATGACCTGTTGAAATTTTTAAATTACCCCCTGCCATGATATCAGGTCTAATTCTAACACCCACAGGATATCTATTGCCATAAGTAATTCCAAATTTTTCTATATTGGATAAGCTATCAATATTAATGTGCACGCCTAAACTTACGGCTTCTTTTATTTCTTCAAAGTCAACACTGTTACTAGTATACAAAATATTAGAAGGGTCAAAGCCAACATGTATGGCCAATTTTACTTCATTGATGGAACTGCAATCTATATTACAACCTGCTTTTTTAATAACGTCTAATACATGAATATTGGTAAGTGCTTTACATGCATAAAAAAAACAAACCGACTTATTAGAGAAATGGGTTAACAAGCTTTTATATTGATCCACCATTTTTTCGGCATGGTACACATACAAAGGAGTGCCATAGGTATGGGCAGCCTCTTTTAATTGTTCGTAGGATAAACTTGAATTCATTGGACGAAGATACAATTAGAACTAGGTTCAGTCATTATATCAACAGTATAATTTTAAAAAATTGTGGCAGGAAAAATACTACTAAGTGTTATTCAACAGGACTTTCAGGACTTTCGTCTTCCTTTCTTGACTCGGCTTCATAGCCGTCTGTTTCATCTGGCAAATTGGGCGTTTCTGCGTCTTCTGTTTGTTCTAAAACGCTATTGTCGGTAAAGTCTTCGGGTTTGATTACGGTAGCTTCCACTAATTGGTCGGCCAATACCTCTCT
>Ga0114966_10002697_pt1 | contig 15776 bp, 15 predicted proteins | sample M_130207_XF_Meta_FD_87029 | JGI IMG/M metagenome (GOLD analysis project Ga0114966, IMG submission 87029) | Freshwater microbial communities from Lake Montjoie, Canada to study carbon cycling - M_130207_XF_MetaG | ecosystem: Environmental > Aquatic > Freshwater > Lake | place: Lake Montjoie... | reverse complement strand
CATCGATCACGCCGGCGCCTTCGTGGCCGAGCACGACCGGCAAGGGGTATGCGGTCGCCCCCGACAAGACTTTGCTGTCGCTGTGGCACACACCGGCTGCGTGGATGCGCACGACGACCTCGCCGGCCTCCGGTTCGCGCAGCTCGAGGTCATCGCGCAGCGCCAGTCCGTTGTGGTCGAAGATGGCCCCGCGCATGTGTGTCCTGTCCGTCGGCTTCAAGGCGAACCTACACGGCGAGGGTTGCTTTGATCAGCCGGTGAAGATCTTGCGCCGAGACCGCTTCCATCGCAGGCACCGAAGCTCCGATCGGTTGGCGTACGGGTGCGCCGCTCGAACCCACGCTGGCGGATGACCAGCCTTGTGCCACCGGCGGATGAGTGCTGTGTCGCACGGCACCCCCTCGTTCTAAGCTGTACGATTACTACGCAGCAAAATCCCGACCGGAGGCTTCATGGAGTTCGGCATCTTTCTCAACGGGTACATACCCGGCCCGGCAGCACACATCACGGAGCTCGAGCACATGGAGCTCTTCCGCGAAGCGGAATACGCGATCTTCGCCGACAAGCACAACTGGAAGTACGCCTGGTTCGGTGAGCACCACGCGCTCGTCGAGTACAGCCACATGTCAGCCCCCGAGGTCGTCATGGGTTGGGTAGCCGCACAGACCGACTACATCCACCTCTCGAGCGGCATCAACAGCTTGTCACCGCGGAAGGAGCACCCGGTCCGCTATGCCGAGCGCGCCGCCATGCTCGATCACTTCACGAACCGCCGCTTCGAGTGGGGCACCGGCCGCGGCGCAGGAAGCCACGAGATGGCCACGTTCAACATCATGGACAAGAATTCCACCAAGTCCGAGTGGGACGAGGTCGTCCGCGAGATTCCGCGTATGTGGGAACAGGTCGACTACGAGTTCCACGGTGAGAGCTTCACGGTGCCGTACCCGCACAACGTGCTCCCCAAGCCAAATGGTCAGGGCCACCCGCCGATCTGGGTCGCCGCAGGCAACCCGCCCACGTTCGCCAAGGCCGGCGAGCTCGGCATCGGTGCGATCGCCTTCAACTTCGAACCGATCTATGCGCTGCGCGACCGCATCGACGCGTACAAGGAAGGCATCGCGAACTGCACCGAGCCGATCGGCCAGTTCAAGAACGACAACATGATGATCACCAACTCGGTGATCTGTTGCGAAACTCGCGAGGAGGCGCGCAACATTGCGTTGCGCAACGGCCGCGGCTACCTCGTGACCATGGTGAACCTCTACCACGACACCATGCCGAAGTCCCAGGACGCGGTCACGTGGCCGACTTCGCCTCTGCAGATGCGCGACCTCGCGGCAGGCGACCCCGACGCTCTGCTCGATGGCCTCATCGAGGCCGGCTACATGCTCATCGGCACGCCCGACGAAGTGTGCGAACAGATCACCAACTGGGGCAATGTCGGCATGGATCAGTTGTGCTTCGGCCTGCCGATCGAGGGCATGCACCACGAGGAAATCCTGGCCACCCTCGAGCTCTTCGGTGACAAGGTCATCCCCGAGTTCGACAAGGACCGCAAGCACTCCACCGACTACTACCGCGAGCAGGCCAAGCCGAAGTTCGGCACGTTCGCCCATCCGCTGCCCGACATCGAGTGGCCGACGCTCATCCCCGGTTCGGCGCTGAAGGCCCTCGGCTGAGCAAGACTCGCTTCAGGTAGAGCCCGTGCCACGCGACGGCACCGCAACCCGAGCACGCCTCCTACGCGAGGCGGAACGCTTGTTCGCGCGGCGCGGGCTCTACCAGGTCACCGTGCGGGAGATACTCGAGGCGGCCGGACAACGAAACGTCTCGGCGCTCACCTACCACTTCGGGTCTCGCGAGGGCGTGCTCGACGCGATCCTCGAACGGCACAACGCGTCAACCGATGCGGCCAGGGGCCGACTCTTCGCGGACATGGGACCGACCGCTTCCACACGGGACCTCGTCGCCGCTCTGGTCGTGCCCTATGCCGCGCACGTGTCGAGCGCCGAAGGGCGTGACTACCTCAGGATCGTGGCGCAGCTGTCGTCACGGTTCAGCACCTGGCGCGAGCCCAACCCCGGTACCGGCGCGAACCTGATCGAGATCCTCAGCCGCCTTGAGGAACGGCCGGCTGCGCTGCCTGTGGCCATCCGCCGCGAGCGGGTCATCGAGCTCATCATGCTCATGACCGTGGCCCTCGCCGAGCGTGCTCGCCTGGTCGAGTCGGGCCGCCGTCCCGTCGAGCTCGACGAGCCCACCTTCGCCGCAAACCTGACTGACGTCCTCGTCGGCATCCTCGAGGCACCGCTGCTCGGATCGCTCCCCGTGCTCACCAACGACGACGAGTGATCGGGTCGGACCAAGCGGCGTTTCGGCGCCGAGGGCTCGAGCGACGACGAACGCCTCGGTGTGCTGGTCCGTCGCGTTGGTCGCAGCCAGCGGGTCGCTCACCGTGCGCTTTACAGACATGTTCGGTGGGCGCGACGCGCCCGTCAAAGCAGCGGTAGGTCGTACAGCGACGCCGAGCCCTGGCTCATGAACAACGACACGTCGCTTCGGGGCAAGGTCCGCATCGCGTCGTACGCCAACTGGTTGCCCGGGCCGGCGACCCACAGCGAGGTGGTGCCCAGTGCGTCGAGCGCGCCGCGCGCGACATCATCGGGCTCCATGAGCGAGTAGACCGACTCGTCGACGGTGGCTCCTGATGCGAGCAACGCCGGTGTACGCGTGGCGCCCGCGACGACGGCCATCGCATCCACCCCGCGGGGTCGTAGTTCGATGGCGAGACCTTCGGCCAGGTTGATGTCGAACGCCTTCGAGGCCGAGTAGGTGGCCACGTACGCACTGCCGGCCAGCGCCGCCATCGACGACATGAGCACGATCCCACCGCGGCCACGGGCCACGAAGCAGCGAGCGAAGTGGTGGGCGAGCACTACGGGCCCACGGCAGTTGAGATCGACGAGGAACAGCGCTTCGTCCAGCGGGCCTTCGTGGAACAGGCCGGCGCCATGCACCGCTCCGGCGTTGTAGACGACTGCACCCACGTCGAGGTCGGCCGTGGCGTCGATGATGGTGGCCGGGCCGTCGGCGGCGGTGAGGTCGGTCACGCAGACGCGAGTAGCGACACCGTGCTCGGACTCGATGGCTTCGGCCGCTGTCCGCAGTGCGGCCTCGTTGCGCGACGCGAGCACCACGTTCACGCCGCGAGCGGCGAACTGCCGCGCAAAGCCGAGACCTATGCCGTTCGAGGCACCCGCCACCACAGCCCACGGACCGTACCGATGCGAGAAGTTGTCCATCGACGGATCATCGCACGCCGAAGAGCTTGCCGGGCCGAACCCTGGCGGGTGAGTCCGGCCCGACAAATCGGGAGGCGGCCGGCGAACCTTTGTGCGGCAGCACCGACGACACCAGTATCGATCGGATGATCTCGTTACGCCATGGGCCGAACCACCCTTGCGCTGCCGATCAGGGCGCCATGGTCGCAGCCGTACCAAAGCCCGAGGGCCGGTGGATACCCACGAGCATGTTCTCGTGCATGCCGTAGCCAATCGCACCGGTGGACGTCTCGAACCGGCAGAGCGTCTCGTTCAAGATGGCGTATCGGCGCCGGACCTCGGGATCGCTGAGGTCGTGCACGAGGCCCTCGACCTTGAGTTCGCCCTGGTACATGCCGTGGCCCCAATCGCTGTCGGGCACATAGCCCGACCCGGCAGCCAGGTACAGGGTCCGTAGGGGCGTGTTGGTGACCACGATCGCTTCGCCGCTCGGATCGGGCACGGTCACGGTTGCCCGTCTCATCTCGCGGGTGCCCGGCATGTAGTCGATGTCGATCTGGGGCCGACCCAGATGATCGATTTCCCGTTTGAGGTCGGAGTTCCAGACCCTCATCGATTCCTCGACGTGCCGCTGACCATCCGCGTCCTGGTCGACCTGCACCTTGAGCATGTGATCGTCGAACTGCATCGGCACCCAGTCGTGACGGAACCCGTACCCGTCGCGCGACTGGCGTGACCGGATGCCCGGCGCTTCGCGCTCACCGACCGGACGAACCCCCCACGACCGATCGCGTACGCCTTTCCAGCGGTCGGGCGTCACTGCGAATGTCCGGCCGGCGGCCGTGATCGTGCCTTCCCACACGCCGACCTGTGCGTATCGGGTGACGTCTTGGATGACCCTGCCGTACTGCCGGCTGAAGGTCCGCGGCTCCTCGAGCGCGTCGACCGTGCCGTTGAACGTGAGATCGGCGCAGACCCCCCATTCGTTCTCGTCGCACACCACACGGAGCCGGCGGAGTCCTTCGAGGACCTCGACGCGCAACGGGCCAACAGTCGTGTCCATGCGGTCGTGACCGAGCTCGCGCGATGCACGCACCGTGTGTTGCTCCGTGCCGATCGACACGGTGATGAACGCATCGGTAACCCCGAGGTTCGGGTATTGACCGAGGCCCATGATCACGAACAGCTCGTCGCTGCTCGAATGCATGTTGAAGTAATACCGGTCATAGAAGTTCCGGTCGGATGGGGCGACGTGGTCGATCGTGTCCGAGGTCTGATGGGCGAGGTACTCATCGAGCGGTCCGAGTGGCATGCGAGCTCCGAGTCGTGGGAATCGTCCGCGATGATGTCGCAGCCAGCCTCGCTGCGCACGCCCGAATGCTCAGTCGCGTTCCGGGGCCATGTCATCGGGTCGCTGGTCAGCCGTGTTCCGCGTGTCGGTCGCGAGGCACACCGAAGTCGCAGTGCAGGCCGTTCTCGTCGCACGCCGAGTCTTCGAGTTCGAGCGTGGAATGGGCAATGCCATAACGCTGGGCGAGGACATCGCGCACCGAGGCAGCCACTTGTTGCGCCCCGGCAAGGGTGTGGTGATCGCGTACGACCAGATGCGCCGACAGCGCGGTGAGGTTGGAAGCGATGGACCACACGTGCAGGTCGTGGACCGAGTCGACGCCGTCGACGGTGAGCATCGTGGCTTGCATGTTCAGATCGTGGTTCGTCGCGCCGTCATGATCGTGATCGTGCGCTGGCGCATTGCCGCTCGCATGGGTGTGGTCATGTGGGTCGCGTACGGCCAGCACGGCAAGCGTGTTCGCGACGAAGGCGACGCTTGCGACGACGACCACGATCCCGCCATCGACGGCGTGGGGGTCGAGCAGGCGGCGGACGCCTTCGATCAGGATCCACACGGTGAGCGCGAGGATCATCGCCGCGTTGGCCTGCGCAGCCAGGATGGTGCCGCGATGCCAACCGAACGAACGCCGACTCGTGGCCGGGCGACGGGTGAGCTGCACTGCGTAGACGGCGAGCCCCAGTCCTGCGACGTCGGTCAGGTTGTGCGCCGCATCGGACAGGAGACCGAGCGAGTCGGCAACGAAGCCGAGCACGACTTGCACCGCCACGATCACCAAGTTGATGGCGAGAGCGAGGCGCAGTCGGTTGGACCGGGCGTGTGAGTCAGTCATGATGGTTCCCGCAGTGCGAACACCGCCGGACATCACCGTATCCCGGGTGCCCTCACATGAAGTTGCGTGTGAACAACGAGGTGAGCGCTGTCGCAGCGCAGCTGGGCGGCGACCTGAGTGCGTAGGGTGTCGCCATGGGCAACGAACGCATCGATCCGTCGGACTACAGCGCCATCGCGCAGCTGCTGGCGCGCTACTGCCACATCGTCGATGACAAGCAATGGGCTTCGCTGCTCGACGTGTTCGCGGACGACGGATCGATGACGGTGACCGCTCTCTACGACACGCACCGGGGCGACGCCGAGCTGCGCGTGCTCTACGGCGAGACGATGAACCACCCATTGGCGCACCACAGCACGTCGGTGGTCGTGCTCGAGGCAACCGAGGACACTGCGCGCGTGGTATCGAAGTGGGTCACCGTCCGCGACGATGGCCTCACCGGCACCGGCGTCTACGCCGACGACCTCGTACGCACGGCCAACGGATGGCGCATCGCCGCTCGCGTCGCGACGCCTGACAAGCTTCGACGTTCGTAAGGCCCCCGTATCGGCCCCAGGCGACCATCCGCGAGGTTGCCGCGGCGGGACCGAGGGGCTGATTCAGACGGTCGGCGCCGGACGCGAGACGCCGACCGGCGAGTCGTACGCGCCGACCCGACGGAAGCCCAGCTGCTCGATGTAGAACGCGGCCGACCTCGTGGCATCTCGGACGTAGAGCACGGCGTGATTGAGGCGATGTATAGGCATGTGGTCCTCAGTCGAGGTAGGCGTTGGTCGGCGCTTCCGCACGGTCGTTGCCCAGTTCGAACACCACGTCGAACAACTCGCCCCCGAAGGGGAACGGTGCGTCGTACTCCGGACTTACCGGCGACAACGGCCCATACCCGACCGTGAGGCCCGACGGTGACAGGTGCATGCCGAGCGTTCGTGCGAGGTCGACAGATCCAGCGGACGCGCCGTCGATGGTGACCACGCCGGTGCCCTTCACTGCGCCGCTCTTGGTGAACGTGTAGGCGAGGGTGGCGGGACCCGCGGGAATCGGCGCCGTGCTGCGCGCGACGTAGTGCGTGCCGGCCGTGTTGTAGTCGTGCACCAGGTGTCCACCCTTCACGAACAGCGTGTAGCCACAGAACCGGTCGCCCAGGCATACCAATACGCCGTCGGCTTGCCCTGCCTGCACGTCGAGGCCCGTGCAGTCGACACGGGCCTCGATGGTGTACGACACGTCTTTGATGTCGGGCGATCCGTACGACGGCACCCGCAACCCGCGGTAGTACACGAAGCGATCTCGCTCGGTGATGGGCTTGGGCTTCGGCACGAGGAAGCGTTCCATGACCCGGTCGTCGAGTGGCAGAACGTTGTAGCGCCTGGCCTCGATCCACCATTGCTCGACGAGCTGTGCGAGTCGTTCGGGCTCGCTCTCGGCCAGGTCGTGCAGCTCCGCGAAGTCGTTGTCGGTGTTATAGAGCTCCCACGAATCGGATGCGAAGTCTTCGCCTTGCGCGTGGAACGCCACGGCCTTCCACCCGTCTTGCCAGATGGCTCGCCGTCCGAACATCTCGTAGTACTGCTGCTTCTTCGGCGTAGGCGCGTCAGGGGAGCGGAGCGAGGACGCAATGCTCGTGCCTTCGACCGGCATCTGCTCGACGCCCCGCACGACGGCGGGTGCTTCGAGGCCGAGCAACTCGAGCACGGTGGGCACGATGTCGCTGACGTGGTGATACTGCGTGCGGATGGTGCCCGCCTCGATGTCGAGGCCGCGCGGCCACGCGATGATAAGCGGATCCCGGATGCCGCCAGCATGTGTGGTGCCCTTGTAACGCTTCAGCGGTGTGTTCGACGCCATCGCCCAACCCGATGCGTACATGGGGCTGGTCGTCGGGCCACCGATCTCGTCGACCCGCAACGCGAGCTCCTCGGCCGATGGAGACGGGATGCCGTTCGTGTAGCCCATGTAGTTCAGCGAGCCGTGCGCACCACCTTCGCCCGACGCGCCGTTGTCGGAGAGGAGCACGAAGATCGTGTTGTCCGATGAGCCGGTGTCGTCGAGCGTGTCGAGCAGTCGGCCCAGTTGCGTGTCAGCGTGATCAAGAAAACCGGCATAGGCCTCCATGAGGCGCGCCGAGACCAGCCGCTCGGCCTCGTTGAGCTCAGCCCACGGACGCGCATCGGCGTTACGTGGCGCGAGTTCGGTGCCTTCGGGCACGATCCCCAATTCGATCTGGCGCGCCAGCCGTTCGGTGCGAAGCACGTCCCAACCGGCGTCGTATCGGCCGCGGTACTTCTGGAGGTAGTCGGCTGGTGCATGCAGTGGGTAGTGGCCCGCGCCGAAACAGAAGTAGAGGAAGAACGGCTTCTCGGGATGTACCGACCGGTGATCGCGTACGAGATCGATCGCGCGATCCGCCAGGTCGGCGCTGAGGTGGTAGCCCTCGGTGCGCGGTGGGTCGATCGGGTGGTTGTCCTTCACGAGATCGGGCGACCAGTGGTCGGTTCCGCCGTCGAGGAAGCCGTAGTACCGGTCGAAACCTCGTTGCAACGGCCAGTGGTCGTACGGGCCGGTGGAAGTCATCGTGTCGGTAGGGACGAGGTGCCACTTTCCCACCGCGTACGCGTTGTAGCCCTGCGGGTGGAGCATCTCGGCCAAAGTCGCGGCGCGTGGGGTGACGCGACCACGAAAGCCCGGGAAGCCGGTGTCCCAGTTGGCCACGATGCCCATGCCCACGCTGTGGTGATTGCGTCCGGTCAGCAGTGCCGCTCGCGTGGGTGAGCACAAGGCGGTGGTGTGGAAGTTGTTGAACCGCACCCCGCGTGACGCGAGACGATCCATGGCCTTGGTCTGGATCTCGCTGCCGTAGCAGCCAAGGTCGGAGAAGCCGACATCGTCGAGCACCACGAACACCACGTTCGGCGCGCCGGAAGGCGCCTTGGCGGGGGTGGGCCAGTAGGGCACCGACTCGGCCACCGTGTTGCCCACGGTGCCCGCGAAGTGGTCATCGTCGATGCGTGGTTCGCGTTGCGTGCTGGTCATAGCTGCTTCTTCATTCCTCGTCGTTCGAACGTGTAGGTGGCGTGGTCCCGGCGGCCGCTTGCCACGCGTCAGGGTCGATCCCTCGGTCGCTGAGGCGCCGCGAGATCGGTATCGGCAACATGATCGCGCCCGTCGTGCGGATCGACTCGAGGTGCTCGCCGTCGTCGGACCACACGTGGCATGTGTTGCGGTTGCCTTCGGCCCGCGCGGCTCGCCCCTCGGGCGAGCTCAGGTTCGCGCCGAAGGAGTTCCCGGTGCTGGGCGTGCTTTTGATGATGCGACTGCCGAGAAAGGCCTGCATGGCCACGGGTGCCATGGCTTGGAGCAGTGCAGTCGTGTGGCTGCACCCCCGTGGGCCACCGAAGAGCTCGCGGATGCGATGCGTGAACCCCCGTGCGATCGAGAGACCGACGAGTCGGCCGTAATGGTCGACGATGTTCGGGCACGCAGGGTGCGGATGCTGCTCGAACAAAACGGTCGCCTCGAGTATCTCGAGGGTGGCGGTGTCGACGACAAGATCGACGACCATGTGGTGCATCGTGAGCGGCTCGGTATCGGCATCGTCGTAGAAGCCGGCCGGCAGCACGTCGCGCACCCCGCCTCGGATGAGCATCGTGGTGTCGTCGCGTCGGTAGGCCCGCACGTCGTAGTCGCGGGTGTGCAGACGCGGCAGGTCGGGCTCGGCGAACAAGTCGGTTGCCTCGGTGGGGCGCGTCACAGGCCGGCGACTTCGCGCAGCGCACCACGAGCGTCGAGGTCGGTGATGGCCGCCTCGGCCCGCGCCAGGAACGCGTCGGAGAACACGCGCCGGCCTTCGGACATGTTCGCCGGGAACGTCACGACTTGGCAGCTTGCCGGCACGCAGTAGGCGGCATGCACACGGTGCGCGAGAAAGGCGTCGTCGAAGGTGATCTCGCTCGCCCCGAAGGCGCGACGCGCGTCGAGATAGTGGCGGAGCAGCTCGCGGTCGCTGCGTCGACGGTCTTCGATGTTCATGGCCATGTTCATGAAGTAGCTCACTTCGCGCATGGGCGTGTTCACGTTGATGATGCCCCAGTCGAGGAAGCCGATCGTCCCGTGGTCGAAGAACAGGTTGCCGACATGGGTGTCGCCGTGGATGATCGTCTTCGGTCCCTGGGTGAAAAGCGCGTGGAGATCCCGGCCGTGATGGATGTAGATCTCGGCTATGGCCGCGAAGTTGTCGGTCAACCGATCGCGATGGTTGTCGAGGCCGTACTGCAGCATCACCGAGCCATACGTGCTTCCGAACACGGGCTCGGGCACCCACGGCGCTTCGGCCGCGCGCATCGCCGGGTCTTCGTATCGGGCGTGGATCTCGGCGAGGCCCACGAGCGCGGTCGCCGCGCCGTCGGTGTCGACGCCCCAGGTGCCGTCGCTGACAGCGCACCCGGACGCGACGAGATCCTCCATCAGCAGAATGAAGCTGTCGTCGGACTCGTCATGGATGGCCACGTGGACCTCGGGCACCCGAAGCTTCAGCATCGGTGCGAGGTCACGGTAGAAGCGCACCTCGCGTGGACCCATGCGCGTGTTCGTGATCGACGCTCGCCGCTCATCGACGGGTAGCAACTTGCAGAACAGCGTGGGCGGCGCGGTGGTGGCGGCCGAGTACGTGATCGCCAGGCGTGCGTGCGCGTTGGTGACCTCGGCGCGGTCCATCACCTCGATCGACGCGACGTGGGTGCCAGGGTGGCGCTCCTGCAGCGCCTCGCTGAGCCATTCGGGTGTGATGTCGGTGGCGAGTACCGGTGGGTGCAGAGCGCTCAAGTGCTTCCCCCGAAGGCGTCGAAGTGACGTTCACGGGGCGGCCCGCGACGGGGTTACCTTAGCCACGTGGCGTCAGCGGCCCCGGCGCCGCGACGACGCGAGCCGGAAGTGCACCTGCGCCCCCGGATGGGCCTGCGCTGCGGCGTCGAGGTCGGCCGCCCTCACCACGGCGAGCACCGGGTAGCCACCGGTGACCGGGTGGTCGGCCCCGAACACGATCGGCAGTCCGTCGGGCGGCAACTGGATCGCGCCGGGCACCAATGCTTCGGAGCGCAGCTCGTCGCTGCGAATCCGCCCGATGCGGGGCCCGTCGAGGCGCAGGGCCACGCGGCTGCTGTTCGAGGTGACGACGTACGGCACGCGGCAGAGCTCGGCGAGTGCATCGGCGCCGAACCAGTCGGCACGCGGGCCCCTCGCGACCACGAGCTCCACCGGTTCGGTCGGCTGGGGTACCGGGGCGATATCGACGCGATGGCCGCGGACCGCTGCGGCGTCGGCTGCGTGCAACGTTGCACCTGCAGCGAGCGGCGCAGGCCCGATGCCGCTCAGCTGATCGGTGGAGGAAGATCCGAGGACTCGTGGCGCCACGAAGCCACCGGCCACCGCGAGGTACGTGTACACCTGCGTGGGCCCGTAGCCGACGCGCAGGATGTCACCGGCGGCGAGGGTGAAGGGACTGTGGAACCCGGTGGCGCGACCGTTGACATCGATCGCTCGACGAGCTCCGGTGAGCGCAACCAGCACGGTGTCGAGCGCGCACAGCTCGAGCCCACCGAGCACGACCTCCAACGTCACCGCTCGGTCGTCGTTGCCGACGAGCCGGTTGGCCAATCGGTGACCGGTGAGATCGGCAGCCCCCGAGCTTCCGACGCCTAGCGCGGCGTGACCATGTCGGCCGAGATCTTGGAACGTGGTCCTCGCGCCTGGCGTCATCACGTCGAACACGGGGGAGGGCACACGCCGAGTGTGCCCGGACCGCGGTGCGTCGCGCCAGCCGTCAACCTCCGCTCGGGGCCACCGGCAGGGTACATTCCGCGAGCTGTCACGCAGGGAGGGTGTCGCGTTGGGGGACCAGGATGTTTCGGCGGACGACGTCGACGGCGAGGGTCGATTGGTCGGTTGGCTCGAAGCGCGGCTGCCCGGCGCGGAAGTCGTCGAGCTCGACGACTTCCGCCGGCCCCAAGGGAGCGGCTTCTCGGCGGAGACTCAGATCTTCACCGCTCGAGTCGTGCGCGACGGTGTTCTGGCCGAGGAGAAGTTCGTCCTCCGGCGCGAGACCCCCGATCCGGCGGTGTACCCGCAGCAGTCGCCCGAGCTGGACGTCGAGATCGACATCCAATACCGCGTCATGACGGCGCTGCGCGACCACTCGACGGTTCCCGTGGCGCCGCTCGTCGGGTACGAGGCAGACCCGGCGGTGCTGGGTGCGCCGTTCTTCGTCATGCGGTTCGTCGACGGCGTCGTTCCCATCGAGAACCCGCTCTACACGACGCAAGGATTCTTCGTCGACGCGTCGCCCGCGGAGCGCCGCCGCATGATCGAGAACGGGTTGCGCATGCTTGCGCAGGTGCACGCGGTTGACCACCGCGCTGCTGGGCTCGACTGGCTGGTGCCCGAAGGGGTCGTGCCCGGAACCCGCCAGCAGCTCGACCTGTGGGAGCGCTATGCGCGCCACGAGCTCGGCAACCGCTCCCATCCGCTCTTCGACGAAGCAATGGCCTGGCTCCGGGCGCGGATACCCGAGGACCCTCTCGTGGGCTTGTGCTGGGGCGACCCGCGTCCGGGCAATGTGATCTGGCGCGACTTCGCGCCGGCGTGCATCACCGACTTCGAGGCCGTGTCGATCGCTTCACCTGACCAAGACCTCGGGTGGTGGCTCATGTTCGATCACTGGGTGCACGAGACCTACGGTGTCGAACGACTCGAAGGCGAGCCGACCCGCGACGAGCAACGCGAGATCTACGCCGGGTTCGCGGGTCGCGACATCCCCTCGTCGACCTTCCACGAGATCTTCGCCGCCACCCGCTATGCCGCAATCGTGGTGCGGGTGATGAACCGCACCGTGGCGCGAGGCCTCGCGCCGGCCGACCACACCGTCTGGCTCGTCAACCCCGCCACCGTGTGCCTCGAGGACCTGTTGAGCAGGGTTCGTGGCGCGAGCGCAGAGGAGCAATCGTGAGCATGCATCCCGACGACGAGTTCCACCCGCCCACCGACGACAACCCCGATTGGACCGAGACGTGCTGGTTCACGTTCACCGTGCCCGAGCGGCGCATGTCGGGCCAGCTCTACCCCTTCTTCCGCACGAACCAGAAGGTCGCGGCCGGTGGCGCCTACTTCTGGGACGACCACGGTAGCGAGATGTGGAACTGCCTCTATGCGAAGAACTTCTGGCACTTGCCCATCCCGCCCGAGCCGTTGTCCGACATCGCGCTACTAAACGGCATCCGCTATCAGTGCCTCGAACCGCAGCACCGCTACCGCATCCGCTTCGACGACCTCGAGGCCAATGAAGTGCACGTCGACCTCGAGTTCACCTCGGTGACGCCGCCGCACTATCTCGGTGAGCACCACCTCGATCAGCCCGGTCGCTACGTGGGCTCCATCGTGCTCCGTGGCGAGCAGATTGCCGTGGATTCCTACGGCTTCCGCGATCGATCGTGGGGCCCCCGGTCGCAATTCGGTGTCGGCCTGTCGTCATCGAGCGCCCAGCACGGCGGCTACAGCTACGCGACGGCCTCGGCAAGCGATGCGTTCCACACGATCACCATGGACTTCGGATCGGGTTGCAACAGCATCCACGGGTATCTCTTACGCGACGGCGAATGGGCCAAGTTGGCTTCGGCCACGCGCGAGGTCGTCGAGCGCGACCCACGAACCGGTCATCAACGGCGCGTACGCATCACGGGCATCGACCAGCTCGGCCGCAAGCTCGTGGCCGATGGCGTGTGCCTGAACCAGTTGGCGTTCCCGATCAACCCCAACCTTTTCACGATCAACTGCCTCACCGAGTGGACCTTCGGCGAGGTCACCGCCTTCGGCGAAGACCACGACAACTGGAGTGCCGCGGGCATCCGGGGGTTCTCTCGACAGTTCCTCGGTTACGACACCTCTACCAGGTGACCTCGAGCGTCTGGGGGCCACGCAGCTGCAGCGTGTTGCGCCATTCGAAGCTGTCGGTCGCGGGCCGGAGGCCGGGGAAGCGATCGAGGAGCGTACGGATGCCCACCGACACCTCGGTACGGGCGAGCGACGCGCCCAGGCAGTAGTACGCACCGAAAGAGAACGCGAGATGGTTCGTGAGGTCGCGGGTGATGTCGAGCCGGTCGGGGTCGGGGTAGCGAGCGGGATCGCGGTTCACCGCGCCGAGGAAGATGTAGACCATCTCGTGCGGTGGGATGTCGACGCCTCCGACGTGGGTCCCGTCGAGCGCCACGCGGTGGTTGATCTGTACGGACGCGTCGTAGCGCAGGAACTCCTCGACTGCGTTCTTCGTGAGCTCGGGGTGATCGCGCAGCAACGCGAGCTGATCGGGGTGGCGGAACAGCGCGACCTCGGCGTTGCCGAGGAGGTCCTGTGTGGTCTCATGCCCCGCTTGCAGCAACAAGATGGCGTTGGCGATGAGCTCGGTGTGGGTGAGCTTCTCCCCTTCGGCCTCGGCCTCGATGAGCGACGAGAGGAGGTCGTCGCCGAGCGCCGACTTCCGCTTCTCGACGAGATCGGTGAAGTAGTCGACGAGACCGCGCGCCGCGATGTCGCCGCGGACGGCCACCTCGTCGGTGACGAACTTCTCGCCCATGCGGGCGAAGTCCCACGACAGCGCCTTGATGGTGGCGAAGTCTTCCTCGGGGATACCGAGGACGTGCGCGATCACGTTGAACGGGAGCTCGTAGTTGAACTGGTCGACGATCTCGGCCCGCCCGTCGGCCTCGAAGCGGTCGCAGAGCTCGTTCGCGACGCGTTCGGCGATCGGCCGCCAATGGGCCATTGCCCGAGGGGTGAACGCGGCCTTCACGAGATTTCGAACCCGCTGGTGCGGCTCGGGCTCCTGCCAAACCATGACGTTGCGCATGACGTCGGTGAAGGTGCCGTCGCCCTTCTTGAACGCCTCCTCGACCACCGCAGGATCGTTGACGACGCGCGCGTTCCTGAAGATCTCGTCGGTCTCGGCAAAGCGGGTGAAGGTCCACGCGCCGTGGAACAATTCGGGCGGATTGCGATGCACGGGTGCCACGCGGCGGAGCTGGTGATAGAGCGGATACAGCTCACCACGCTGTTCAGGATCGATCAGCCGAGCCATGATCTCGTAGGGGTCGTCGGGTAACCCTGGCGGGTTCCAGTCAACGGGCCCGAAGGTGGCCGGCGTGCCTGGTGTTTTGACGGTGGCGGTCATATTTCCCCCTGAGAGAGCCGGCCACCCCCCGGGCGACCAGGAGCGATGCTAGTGGCACGGACGGTTCACGAGCTGCTGGGTAGGCTCTCGCCGACTTCAGGGGGAGCACATGGTCGATGTTGCGGGATGGCTTCGCCATCGCACGTGGTTCGCGGTCGCGCTGTCATCGGAGATCAACGGTGGTGCCGTGCATCGCGCCGAGCTCTTCGATGATCGCCTCGTGGTGTTTCGTGAAAGTAGCGGGGCCCCGGTGGTGCTCGGCGCACGTTGCCCGCACATGGGGGCCGATCTCGGCCTCGGTGACGTGGTCGGTGACACCATCCGCTGCACCTTTCATCATTTCTGCTTCGGTGCCGACGGTCGCTGTGCGAGCGTGCCATCGGGCGAACGCGTGCCGCCCGCCGCGCACGTACCGAGTTTTCCGGCGGTCGAGCGATGGGGCTTGGTCTGGGCGTTCAACGGCGAGGAGCCCGAGGGAGAGCCGCCGGGCATACGCGGTTACGACGACACCGGGCTCGTCGTGCGGGCCCGCCGTACCGATGTGTTCCCGGTCGAGCCCTGGGTGATCCTCGGCAATTCCTTCGACTTCCAGCATTTGCGTTACGTCCATGGATTGCGCTTCGAGGATCCTGACCCGATCACGTGGAACGAGGATGGAACGGTCGAGTACGACGTGCCGTTCGACTCCGACGAGATCGGCTCGTTCGCTCAACGCATCCGGGTGAGCGGCACGAACACCGTCTCGTACGTCACCTCGGGAGCGGTTGACAGCATGGGCTTGTTCACCAGCACACCCTGCGCGACCGGCTCGCAGAGCTACTACCTCGCCGCCACCTCTCGAGACGGCGACGCCGAGGCCGTCGAGGCGCGACTGGCCTTCCAAGAGGTGGTGGCCGACTCGTTGCTCGTCGACGACATCCGGGCCTTCACCGGCATGGACTTTCGCGAAGGCGCGTTTGTCAGCGCCGACCGGCATCTCGTGCAGTGGTTCCGCCATGCACGGAACTTCCCGGTGTTCACACGTTGAGCGCGCTCGACGGTCAGGTCGCGATAGTCACCGGGGGTGCCCGGGGGATCGGTCGGGGCATCGTGCTCGCCCTT
>Ga0114966_10002695_pt1 | contig 15779 bp, 21 predicted proteins | sample M_130207_XF_Meta_FD_87029 | JGI IMG/M metagenome (GOLD analysis project Ga0114966, IMG submission 87029) | Freshwater microbial communities from Lake Montjoie, Canada to study carbon cycling - M_130207_XF_MetaG | ecosystem: Environmental > Aquatic > Freshwater > Lake | place: Lake Montjoie... | reverse complement strand
CGTAAATGAGTCAATTTACCATTATGAAGGAGATGTCTATTGTCTTCGTGTTCCATCGCATGTATTTATGGTTCGACAGAATATGAAGAATGTGTGGGTTGGAAATTGCTCTCGTTATGCGAATAAATCGACGTGTGGAATTACTTTTACACAGGAAGACATGCCCTATACGAAAGACGGAATCGTCCCCGATTTAATTATTAATCCGATTGGTTTTCCAAAGAGAATGACAATTGGTCAGTTGATTGAAACAGTCGCGGGAAAGATGGGGGCGATGAAGGGATATTCCATTGATGGAACTCCTTTTACGAAGATGGACCCAAATGATTTAGGGGCTATTTTAGAAAAAGAGTGTGGATTTCAGCGGAATGGGTTAGAGGTTTTATACAATGGGCGGACCGGTGAGCAGATTGAGTCTATGATTTTCGTGGGGCCTAGTTATTACCATAGGTTGAAGCATATGGTCGCCGATAAAATCCACTGCTTGAAGCCGGACCATGATGTTTTGACATTGACTGGTTGGAAGGCAATTCCTGAGATTACTGTGGAAGATGAAATTGCGTGCTTGGTTGATAATAAGTTGGTTTATCAGAAGCCGATTAATGTATTTCATTATCTGGACTATAAGGGGAAGATGTATCGAGTGAGCAATCAACACGTCGATTTGGATACTACAGAAAATCACAGGATGTATGTTTCTCAGAGTAGGAAATTGGATGAGTATGAGTTCGTTCGAGCGGATGAGATTGAGGGGAAGCACGTGAGATACAAGAAGAGCGCAGAGTGGGATTCTCCGGATTACCAGTTCGTTCTTCCGGCATTTGCGGATAAGTCGGATAGGGCGCTTGATATGGAGGCATGGCTTATCTTTATGGGCATTTGGATTACAGAAGGATGGACTATTGATAGAAGGAGGGTTGCGATTTATTTGAAGAAAGATAGTGTCAAGAAGGTATTTGAGGAGGCTATTAAGAAGTTGGGGTATGAAGTAGATAAGGTATCTGGATTTAAGAAATGGACTATTAATGATTCACAATTGGCAAATTATATGAATGAGTTGGCAGTTGGTGCGCCGAACAAGTTTCTTCCGGAGTGGGTGTTCAAGTTAAGTCAGAGTCAAGCGCGGATTTTGGTTGAGAGTATGGGAAAATTAGTCATATATTCTACAAAGTCATCGCGACTGGCAGACCAATTTATGCAATTGTGCTTACACGCAGGATGGTCCGCGACGAAGACGACGCATATTCGGAAAGGGGATGTGTCCGAGATGAATAAGAGGACACGGGTTGTTAGCAATTATGATTTATTTCGGCTGAGTGTTAATAAGAATTTTAATAATCCGGATGTGAATCGTGGTCATTACACGAAGAAGGATGTTAAGGAGGATGAGCTCTACGATTATGAGGGGCCGGTTCATTGCGTGGAAGTGGAGGGGAATGTATTCATGGTTCGGAGAAATGGGAAGCCCGTTTGGACGGCGAATAGCAGGAGCTCTGGACCTTACAGCCAGCTTGTTCGCCAACCGAGTGTTGGAAGGGCACGCGATGGTGGTTTGCGTGTTGGAGAAATGGAAAAGGATGCGATGTTGTCTCACGGGACGGTCCAATTTTTGAAGGAGAGGATGTTTGATGTTTCGGACAAGTATTTTGTTACGCTTTGTAAAGATACTGGGATGATCGCTGCGGTCAATAAGGATAAGAATATTTACAATAGTTTGTATAGTAATAACAATACTGATTTCGTTCGCGTTCAGATTCCATATGCGTCTAAGTTGTTGATGCAGGAGTTATACACGATTGGAATTGTTATGAAGCTGAAGACGGATGCTCCGGATGATGGAGATAAGAAGAAGGCGAAGGTTGCGAAAGAGAAGGAGATTAAGGATCTATAAAATTTGTAGAATTGGAATTTAGATTGAATTATGATTGAAAAAAAAATAATATTTCATTATGATAATGAAATATTATAAATCAAAGCGCGGTTATTTTTATAAAATGGTTGGAGATAAAAAGACTCGTATTTCGATTGAAGAATATAAATCTATGAAAGGTGGTCGTATTGAATCTAATGGAATATTAGAAGAAAGTGATTTTGATATTCCTGAAACACTTAAAAAAAATGTATTAATTTTTAATAATAAATTAACTGAACTTCATAATTCATTCAATATTGATTTTTGTAAGATACCAGAACCTAAAATACTGAGAAAAGCCGGATTAAGTCATGAACCATATATTTTCTTTGGATATAATCCGATAACTGGAAAATATAGATATGTTTTTTATAATGATACGCGATGGTTTAAGCATAATGTAATTATCATTACTAATAATGCAAATATGTCGTATAAGAAAGAAGTTATATGTAAAACATTAAAAGATAGTCGTATATTTGAAATAGATCATTCTTTTATAACCACTATAGGATTAAAATATTTAGTACATTTATATTTATTTTTATTGAATAAACGTGAAACTGAACCAGATTTTATGGAAAGATTATTCACTTATTTGTATAATATTATTAAGTTTAAAATAACAAGGTCAGGAACAACACAATATCATAATAGAGTTGCTTGTTATAAAACAATTCAGTTTCTTCCTAAAAACTATAATAAAAAAAATTTTATAAATCAATTCCTATAAAGCAATAAAAATGTTTTTAAACATCAATTTAATAATTCATAAATACGCCAATATTATCAGTAAAAGGACTTATCAATATAAATAATAATTCAAAGATTTAACTTGATCATGAGATAATAATATGAAATTAAAGACGGATGCTCCAGATGATGGAGATAAGAAGAAGGCGAAGGTTGCGAAAGAGAAGGAGATTAAGGATTTATAAGATTTGTAGAATTGGTGGAATTTTGATTGAATTTTGATTGAAAAAAATAATATTTCATTATGATAATGAAATATTATAAATCGAAGCGCGGTTATTTTTATAAAATAGTTGGAGATAAAAAGACTCGTGTTTCAGCTGGTTGTAAGAAACATGTGATGAAAGGTGGATTTACGAAAGATGGTGAAGTTGAAGCAAACGATTTTCATGTTCGAAATGTAAATGATGTTTTTCCAAAACAACGGTTCATATCTAATAATAATGAAGGAATTGAACTTCAATATATGAATCCAACAGGTGTCGGTAAATATAATATAAATGAATATTTTCAAATTTCAATTCTTTTTAATAAAAATGGTATTCCGCATATTTTTTTTGATTATAATAAAGCTACTGGAAAATATAATTATGTTATTTATTATAAGCTATTTCATAAAGTAGCAATTTTTTTAGAAATAAAAAAAATAGATAAATATGGAATTATATCAAATGTCGGGTTTTTTTCTAATAGATTATTTAGAGTTCCAGATAAAATGATATTATTATTATGTAATAAATTTTTATTAGAGTATGAAAGAAATAGAACTGACCAAATGACAAATATGTATAATTTGTTAAAAACTTATTTTGATAAACTTATGAAAACACGTCCAGACATATTTAAATCATCGAATACTACATCCAGAAAACTTGCAGAAGAAATTTTATCTAAATTTCAAATTAAACCGACCTAAAAGAAAAATGAGACAAACTTTCTATAAAAAATATAATTTAATTAATCTTTTTGGTAATGTAAATGCACTCTTAAAGAGCATTATACTATTTGACGACTATAGCGATTAATAATCGCTAATAGTGAAACTTATAATCATGCTTATATTTTTCAGGGCAGTCTCTTATTTCTATATAGTGATTAAATACATTTTGTATAATAAAAATTTAATATATCATTATAATATAATATAATGAAGTATTGTAAATCGAAGCGCGGTTATTTTTACAAAGTGGTTGGAGATAAAAAGACTCGGATTTCGATTGAGGAATACAATGCTGGCTGTAAGAAATATGCAATGAAAGGTGGATTTGATGATTTGAGAATGGTTGAGATGCTTAAAAAAGAAGGTGTAAATAGATTTGATCAACAACACGGTGGAAAATTGGATGTAGATGGTAAATTAGATACTGATGATTTTATGAGTAATAATATAGACTCTAAACAAGAAATTGTTCGAAGAATTAATAAAAATCGTTCTGGATTTGAACTTGAAAAAATTGAATATCAGATACCTATTGTACAATCACAGAATAGAAATTCTAAACAAAATTTTCAAAATCAAACAGTTCTTCCAAAAGAAATAATACAAAAAAGATTTCCTTATGAACCATATATTTTCTTTGGATATAACCAGAATCTCCAAAAATATATATATGTTTCTTATAATAAAAATTTTAGTAAAATACCTGTATTTCGGAAATTAGAAAATGATGGTACAACAATTTCGGATGAACTTACATTAACCCAAATTAAAAAGATAAATAATCGAATATTACTACAATTATTTTGTTTTTTGAATGAAAAATCAACTGATAGAGGCAATGGAACACACTATATGAAAAGATTACGAAATTATTTACTACGGGATGTTGATGTTATATTTCCGGATGATTTCGATTGTTATGATCTTTTTCCTTGATGATGGACGATGGAGTATTGTAGATCGAAATGCGGTTATTTTTATGAAATTATTGGTGATGAGAAAATGCGGATTTCTGTTGGGGAATATGGGATGGAATATGAAAAAAGTGCGATGAAAGGTGGGACTATTCAAATTTACAAATACACAAAAAAGTGAAAGTAAAATGATAAAAAATTTTGAAAATAAATATGGTAAAGCAAATAAAACTATATTAGTTATTGGTGATTATGATAAAGGTGATAATAATATGAAAGGAAAAGAACCTACAATATGTAAGAAATTTAGAAGAATATTTAGAAATGCAGGTTATAAAACATATTTGGTAAATGAATTTAGAACATCAAAACTTTGTAATTGTTGTAATGAAGAAATAGAAAAGTTTTTAGAAAAGCCAAGTAAAAAACCAAAAAGAAAAGGCGAAATAGACTTATGTCATGGTATATTACGATGTCAATCGGTTAAGCATAATTGCGAAATATACCATAACAGAGATAAAAACGCTGTGCAAAATATGTTAAAAATAGTAAAATCTATATTTAACACTGGTAAAAGACCAGAAGTATTTTGTCGCAGTAGTTGAGACTTCATACACATTTCACGATGTGTTATAACCAAATTTTTATATTTTTGTATATTTTTTTAGTCGTTAAGTCGGCGTTTTAAATGTGCAAAGGTGTAAAAGAAAAAGGAGAAGTTATAGCAAGGACATATCAACAAGATGAATTTAGAAAATTAATTAAGTATATTTTACAGAAATATGGAATTGAAAGTCATATGATTCATTTATAAATAAGTCTGTATAAAAACGCCAATATTATCCGTAAAAAGATTTTTAAGTTCTTGTTCAATTGAAAGTCCAATTTTTCTAAAATTGAAGTTTAAAATGACTTGATTGTGGTTCTGTTTTCCAGCATATGAAATAACGTCCACCCCGTGGAATGTCATATATAAATATTCTGGGACGGACCTGTCTTTATTACTTATCCCACAGAATGTTATATAAATTAGCCGGTTCCTCTTGATAGCATCGCGGAGACGGTCATTGAAATCGAAGTAGTTCGTAATTGTATTTCCGGACTGGTCTAAATAATAAAATTGGAGGCTACTATCACTGACCGTATTGGGCATGACTTCTACAATTATATTATTACCGCGGATTCCATTAATAGTTGCAACCGTATTTAATGTCGCCATAAATAATATAAAGATAATTAAATTATATAATGTAATGGAAACACCACCAACAGAAATAATAATAGGAAATGAATTAACAATCGAAAAAATAGCAGAGATATTTCCAAAACCGAACGGGGACTATGAAAAGATGCGGATAACTGATGTTGGAATGTATAGTATAACCAAGAAGAACGAGTCATTTTTTATTTCCAGTCTGATTACAAAATATTTTGGAGATACTAAGATTACAATTACAGATAGCACAGCGTGTTGTGGGGGAAATACGATTGGATTCTTATTAAATCCACAAGTCCAGCGCGTAAATTCGATTGAAATTGATGAGTTACACTTTTCTATTTTACAGAATAATGTGAATTTGTATAAAGAGGCGTGTAAAGTTTTTTTGTATCATGAAAATTATTTGAATTGTGCGAAGGCTCTGACACAGGAAGTTATATTCTATGATTTACCGTGGGGTGGTAAGAAATATATGGAAAAAGAAGAAGTTAAGCTGGGGTTATTTGATAAATCGGGGACTTTTATTTCAATGACACGGATTGTAAATGAAATGAAGGACTATTCTAAATTACAGATATTGAAGGTTCCCCTGAATTTCTCTTTCACTGAATTTATGAGGGATGTAGATTATGTAAAAATAAAGATACATAAAATATACAATAAGTTCAACAAAAAGCTTTGTTATTTTATTATCATTTTAATAAATTAGGTATCTGGCGCTTTTTTAAGTGCTTCTTTTAATTGATCTATTTGGGAAGCAATATCATCTACTTTTTTTTTTGATTCTACTGCGATTGCGTTAGTTGTTGTTATTTGTGTTGAAAGCATATTTACTTGTGTTTGGAGGCTACTACTCTCTGGCTGAGGTTGGGGTTTTGCAGGAACCAATTCGGTGGTCTGGGTTTGAGCAGGAGGAGGTCCTGTGGTCTGAGTTTGTGGAGTTGGAGGATTTGTTATAAATTCATTAATCGGATTGATTGTTAAAGAGAAAAATAAACAAATTAATATTATTATAATTATCTTCATTTATATTAAATGAAGATAATTATATTTTACATTTTTTTAATCCTTATATTTATTCCAATTATTTTTAATTCTATTTTTATAACAAAAACAGTAGAAGGTTTTAAGGGTGAAGATAAAGAAGATAAAGAAGATAAAAATAAGAAAAAGAAAAAGAAAGAAGTTATGTATAAAATGAATGGTGATAGTTTTTTATATGGAAAAAACACTATTGAAATTTTACCGTCAAATAAATCTAATAAAATAACTGATTTATATTTTCATTATCGCAGTCTTCCTGATAAAACAATCACAAATGGAATTTCATTTGATGATATATCAAGTCAGGATTTTATTGTAAAAACTCCGAAGAATAACTATAAAATATCATTTTCATCTTCCGAAAAACCAATCAAAATTATTGTTAATGAAACTGAATATAGGATTGAATTAAAGAAAAAAAAGAAAGAAGGTAAATTTGATATTTTATGGTATAATAATATAGTAGCTGGAACAATTGATGGGTTTGATATAAAACTTAGTGAGAAGGAACTCGATGATGTTGAAGTTATTATTGTTCTTTATACTGCAATTCTAATGATTAAAAAAATTAAAGATTTAGACAACGTGGATTATAATAAAATGTTTAAATAATATAATGAACAAGATATTGTGCTTTATAGTCGTTTTTCTATTATATATTGTTCTTGATGGAACCATGATGATGCTTTTCATGGGGAAATACTTCGGAGGAGTCGTCGAAAAAATACAGCGGGGAAAAAAAATGAGCGCGAGAATAATTCCGGCGGTTCTCTGTTTTCTTATTCTCGCATTTGGAATCGTATATTTTGTTATGGATCGGATACGTGATGACCATATCGTAGAGGACAGTTTTCGATATGGTGGTGTTTTTGGAGCGGTAGTTTATGGTGTTTTTGATTTGACAAATTATGCGATTTTTACAGATTATACAGCGGGAACCGTTTTGATTGATATGGCGTGGGGGACCATTTTGGCGAGCGTTATCTCAATGATTACTAAATTTTTATTCGTTAAAAAGGAATAATTATTATTTTATAATATTTTATGTTTAATAGGTCCTCCATCCACTTCCTACAATTAAACCAAAGGGAGCAACATTTAGTTTTGAATAATTTGAGCCGTGATTTTAGAAGGAGAGAATTATTCAATCATTACCTGACACTTTACAATATTAAAAAGAAAGCGCTCAGTGTTGCGCAAGCACCACAGCAACCACAGCAAATTCGACCGCAACCGCAACCACAACAAATTCGACCGCAAACACAACCACAACCACAGCAAACGCGACCGCAACCGCAAGCACCACAGCAACCACAACAAATTCGACCGCAACCGCAACCACAATCGCAATCGCAACTACAAAAGCAACCGCTCCAAATACGACAGCAACCGCAACCGCAACCGCAACCTCTTTACAACAACCAATCAAATATAAGTAATTACAATCGGTATCAGGAGAATACGCGGATAGAACAAGCCTCGCAAGTTTCAGATTCGCGTCTTGAAAAAAAAGCCCCTATTAAAGTCCCAGCCGTTCAAACAATTGACCTCCTCTCTGGAAATAGTGGGGCTGATAAGATGAATGAAATTCGAGATAATTTAAAAAAAGTAAAACGGACTGAACTCATTCCACATGTCGATTATAAATCATACATACAGAAATTCATGGTCCAAGATAAGTTGAAATCCTTTGTCGAAAATAAGAGGGTCGCTATTATTGGTCCCGCTAGTTATTTGGTTAATATAAATCAAGGTGAATACATTGACAAACACGATGTTGTCATCCGGTTCAACAGTGGAATTATCAAGAATCGTAAATATGCTGAAAATGTCGGGACGAGGACAGATATATGGATTTACAATTTCAAGAATCTGGAAATATTAGATAAAATTACGGAATTTCCCAAGTTTATATTTTGTCCATATCCCAAAATGATGATTGACTCATATGATATTGACAAAAAAATACCGTGCGATTGTAATATTGAGTTTATTGAGCCCCATTTTTATGAGCAGTTGAAGCAAGTGATGAAATTTGAGCCAAATACAGCGCTTCTAACAATTCTAATATTATTGCGTCAAGGAATTCAGAGCCTCTATTTATCGGGGATATCTTTCTTATATGATGGATACTATGACAAGGAGAATACTATATCAGAGTCGAAGGCGCTCGTCCTGAACCAACAAAACCGAACGGATTGTATCCAGATATTGAAGAAAGTATATAATGCGAATGAGCGCCTCTTACTAGATAATGCGATGTTGAACATTATCTATCCGAGTTTTGTGAATGTTCTGAACCGTCTTTTTTCGAAGGAAAATCAGGCAAAACTCTTTTCGACGCTGGACTACCGTCTTTTTATCCCGTCATTCCAGAGTAAATATAATAATCCAAATGCGGAAGCAATAATATATCTCCATTTTGGAAAAACTGAGATTTTACAGATTGATGAAAAAATTGATTTGGTTGTTCATATGATTCGTCCCAAGCTTTTTGAGAATGAGGTTTTCGTTCAGAATAACTCATGCGATTATGACGATTTAGAAGTATTGCTCGGGACTAAAAATAAGGGGGTCGTCTATTTTTCTAATAATCAGTGGGTCGCCATTGACAACATGATTCCCAAGAAAAACAGAGACTATATTCTATCACATCACTGTTATGTAAATGGAAATATATACGGGAGTTTTATTAAAAATATTGTTGTTGATTTTGACATTGATGAGAACAACCAGAATTTAAATATGCTCTATTTACTATTTAGTCTAGTTTATTATGGTCAGAAGATAATATATGTCCATCGGGAAAATGTTAAAACGAATGGATTATATGAAATCTGTTCAGTTATGAAAAAATTAAATCTTATAAAGTATATTTAATGAAAAATGTGTCGAAGAATTTGAATCTGGATTGGAATTGGAATAAGAATATAGATTATGGGTATAATGAGGGTCAATATTATTTTGATGCTGAAACATTTAAAAAAATGTTGATTATATTTGGTGCAGGATGTGTATTGGGCATTTTATTGGCACTTGTATTTGCAGGATTTCTTTATGGAATACAACAAAGGACATATCAAGGAAAAATCAATGCTTCAATAGAAGATAAAATTGTTCTTAAAAAAAGATTAAGTTATGGAAAATTATTTATTATTATTATTACACCATGTATATTATTGGGCTTAATCGCTGGAATATTATTGTTGTAATAATATATGGATAATCAATCCAATGATGCGGATACTGAATTCAAGGGATTTATAGTAGTATTATCTATATTTATTTTTATTTATTACATAATATTACTAATTTGTTATTTAGCATTTAAAATGAAATATGCTGTTGTTTTTATGATATGGACATTAATTGGTATTGCGGTTTCTATTGTATTAGCAGGAATAATATATGGGATTCGAGCGAATGACCCTGAAAATAAATTGACTTTTCAAAAAGCTGTTGAAAAAACAATACTTGTTGGAATATATTTTGGTATTACTTGTGGTTTATTGTATATATTAGCAAAAAATTATGGATATAATTTAGAATTACTTATTATGTCCGCCATATTATTGGGTGGAATTTTAGCAAGTATTGGGACATCCACCCCATGGCAATCACTGATTGGTATTGGAATTGTTTTTATATCTGTCCTTGGAGAATGGGTTTATCTAAAAATTAAGAAAGCGCTTGAAGAAAGAGCGATAAAACAACAAGAACAACAAGAACAACAAGAACGAGAAAAAGGATATCAGAAAGAAGGATATCAGAAAATGAAATGATAGTCCAGATATTGATTACTTCATGTTATCCTGATGAAACTTAATAATTTCCCTTGAATATCTCTTGACATCATTCTTATACACTAAATAAAGAACAAGCGCTGTAATCCAAATGGCGAGTTCAAGACCAATGACGATCCATGCCACAGTATGCATCTCGTTATTACACAACATATACACAATAACAATAAGTAAAATATAAATAATAATTTTCACAAAAAGATTGACGTATATCTTATCGGGGGTAAAATTCTTTTTGAGGTAGTCCGTATCCTTGAATAAGAAGACTGTGGCAACAATCATTTGCGCAATGATTATACATACGAATGTAAGAATTGGAACAAGGCAGTGCATTTATAATATAATGTAAGATTATTTTTATAGAAAAATCATGATTAATAGTTAGATAATATAATGATTGATTTCATTTATATTAAGAATTCTACTCCAGATATGCGGGTATATAATACTTATAACGAATTGTCATTATTATCATTCAAAAAAGTGATAGATGAAATTTGTAATAATGGATTCATTTATAAATATAAAATCGCTATTAAGACAAAATTAGTAATGCAAAAAATCGTGAATGTTCTAAGCTATTCTTCTAAACAATATTGTGTTCGGGAAAATGTTCTGATATGGATATTAGATTCTTGACAACCATTCCATTTCTTTATCTAAACCTAAAAAGAAATTATATTTTTCGGCGCGGTCATGCGTTATTTTGCTTCCACCTCCTCTCTTATATCGTGGTGTATCCCGAATTTCTTCATTTATTTCGTTGAATCTTTGGATAAGCGCATCCACGGATGGATATTTCCGGTTAAGAGTGTCGAGTTGCACCTTCAATTTCTGAATGAGAAGAGCTTTATCAATATACGGTCGCATATTTCCAAAAATTTCGATTTCGATATCATTCTCATCATAATACCGAAATCTTTCGGAAAATGCGGTTATGATATCGCTCAAAAGATAGCTCACATTGCTGTCAAGATTGAACGTCTTCCGGTTATTCACAATATGAAGTAAGTGCATCATGTCATTATCATCGGATACTAACCAGAGAATAATTGGAAAATCAAAATGCGTGGATGGATAGCGCCGGATTATTTCTTCGAGAGCTTGGACGCGATGTTGACCTTCAATAACTTTTATTATGTCGTGCTTTTGATTAAATGCGATATGAATCGGGTCAAAGAATGATGGCTCATTTCCACTTTTGATGTCGGCTTCATAGGCTTCGAACAAGTGGGCAACATGTTTTTCGTCGATTTTGCGGTTCAATTCCCATATGGGACTATGTAGTGTTCCAAATGCAGTTGATGCGCAAAGTGCATAATATCCACGATGGCGCTTATTTGGAAAAGGAGAAATCCTTTTCAAATTGTCAATAAAAAAATTATATTGCTTTTGTGGTGGTTCAATGTGTTCTCTTTCAGTATCTGGTGGTGTTGGTTGAATGGATTTTTCGGGTTGTGGTTTAGCATCATGATTTTGAACTAGTTTATCGCTCAAATATTTCTTTTCAATCAGTTTACGTGTATTTCTCATTTGTTTAGATAATAAAAATAATGATTGAATAATTCAATTTTTAATATAAAAAAATATGTGTTATAAATAATAATGATAAATCCATTTGTTTATGAAAATGGTAAGCGCATTTTTATTGGTGAGACTCCTAAACAACCTGCGACTGAAATGAAGATTCCACTTAATTTTGGTGAACCGAATAAATTTGTTCCAATGTAATTATTATTTTATACTTTATAGATATGTATAGTATAAAAGACAAGACGATTGAATTCAATGATGAATACAATGAAGTTGTAGATGTTTTAATTCTTAGCGGTATTGAGAATATTGTGTTCGGTGAGTTTTTCAACCAGAGTGTCGATAATTTAGTTGTTGGAATTAAGTCGATTGTTTTCGGTCATGAATTTAACCAAAGCGTAGATAAATTACCAGATGGGCTGGAGACTATAGAGTTCGGGAGTCTCTTCAATCAGCCAGTGGATTCTTTACCGGTATCAGTTAAGAAGATTATCTTCGGTGGTAATTTCAATCAGAGTGTTGATAAATTACCGACTGGGCTACTTTATGTAGAGTTTGGCTATGAATTTACGCAAAGTATTGATAATTTACCGAATAGCATAACGCATCTGATATTTCGGTGGGGGCTATTCAGACGCGCAATATCTCACTTTCCTGAAAATTTGACTCATTTAGTATTTGGCGAATACTATAATGAGAAGGTGATTTTACGAAAGAGAGGCGTTGAGGTTGAAATTGATCATCCAGTTGTAGGCAGTATTCAACCATTTTGGAATATTCAACCGTGCGTTTGCATTGAACACGCGTGTCTTGAATGTATTCAGAATATAGAGTTCGGTAATTATTTTAACCAAGAACTAAAAATTCTTGATTGTGTCAAGAGCATTAAATTTGGAGACCGATTCAATCAGAAATTAGAAAATCTACCGGATTGTATTGAGAAAATAGAGTTCGGGAAACACTTCAATCAGGAAATTAATGATTTACCGGATAGTATTACTGATTTGGTTCTACCTGAGGATTATTCAAAAGAAATTACTCGACTTCCGGCTTCATTGAAGAAACTGCGCGTTTATAAAAACAATCATTTTTATGAGAAATTTGACATCCAGAAAGTATTGGAAAATAAAGCGATATATCCAGAAAAAATAGTTAAACCATTTATTGGAAGATTTCCTTTTGGGCCTTTTTTTTCTCCTCCTGAACTGGCTCTGGCTCCTGTTTCTGAACCTGCTCCGGCTCCGGCTCCTGTTTCTGAACCGGCTCCGGCTCCGGCTCCGGCTCCTGTTTCTGAACTGGCTCCGGCTCCGGCTCCTGTTTCTGAACCTGCCCTTTAATTTTTTTCTAATAAATACTAATGGATATTAAAAAATTTATGGAAGTTGAAAAAATATCATTCCAGATAATAAAATTCTACATAAAATTTTATATGAATAAAATAAATCAATCTGAAAGTGATGCATTAACCAATTATAAAGGTGATATTTGGTATCCTGATATAAATTATTACCTAATAAATAATAAATTTAAATCTGATGATTATCTTTATTATAATTCATCTCCAAATAATAAAACACTAACTAATGAACAGAAACAAATAAAAAAACAATTGAAAAAAAATTACAAGATATTATTTTATATAAAAGAAATCGATAATGTTTTCAATAAAATACCAATTTATAATAAAAACATTATGGTATATCGTGGAATTAAGTATAATAATCAACAAGTAAAAGATATTATTTATGTATTAGAAACATCGAAGATTGGTTCAACTTTCGTATTTCCAACGTATCTATCAACGAGTTTAAATATAAATACTGCAATTAATTTTAGTTCAAAGCAATTGTATAAGTCACAAATGAACATGACTAAGAACATTCGATTGAATGATAGACTCGATATAGGTTATGAAGATATTTATAAACTGTTTGGAAAGAAGAAATTTTTTTTAATGAAAATAAACATACCAAAAGGTAATAAATTTATATATTTAGAACATTTTAATAAACACGGTAAAAATGTATTGATTGAAAATTGGGAACACGAAGTATTACTTCCGAGGAATTGTAAATTGAAATTAACTAAGAAATATGATGAATTATTTCCCCAAACATTACAATCAATTACGCATAAAGTGAAAAATATAATAAAAGACAATATAAAGTATATTCCAACGCGCGTTTATGAGTTTGAATATGAAGGATATGATGATAAAGAATTAATTATACCAGTTATTGAATCTATTGATATTAAGAAGTATTTAACAACTCTAAAAAATCATCAATTATCTATACAAGTTAAAGACGATACCATTAAAGAAATTGAAAAACAACAGAAGAAGAAGTTTAAAAATTTATTTCAAGTGGAAAATGCAAAATTGGTTAAATAATTATTTTCTTTTTGTCATTCAAATCCGTTTTCTTTTTGTGATTATAAATATGTTATTTTACTTATTTTTATAATTTATTCCGAATGATACAAATAAAAGATGAAGCTCAAAACAAACGAATCCATCCATTCCATTTTAACTTATAAGAAATTGTATGATAATTTTATTAATTTTTGTTGAAAAAATTGAATTAAAAATAATTGGATAATAATAATAATAAAATGGATAGTGTAAATCATCAAAAAGAATTTTTGATTCTGTGTAATTCTGGAAAATTTCCAAAATTACGCGAATATTATGAAAAACATAATGAACATATAGATATTCACTTGAACGATGAAGAATGTTTTCGGGTCATTTGCGAGGCCGGTTTTTTAGAGTGCGCACAATTCTTATATGAAATTGCACCCGATATTAACACTGCGATTCGATCAGAATATCCATTCCGTTATGCTTGTGTAAATGGACATTTGAATGTTGCTCAGTGGTTGGTATCAATTAAACCAGAAATTAAAGTCGATATGTGGAATAATTATGCCTTTTTTTCTTCGTGTTCTGGTGGACATTTGGATGTTTTGAAGTGGCTTTATACACGAAGTCCATCTCTTAATATTGGAAGTTCTCCATGGACATTAGAAAAAAAAAATTCACCTGAGAGCGGAATCCCAAATTATGAGGCGTTTCGTATAGCGTGTGAACACGGTCATTTGAACGTTGCGAAATGGATACTCGAACTCAATCCAGATACGAACATTTCGGAATGCGATGAATACGCATTCCGATGGTCGTGTGGGAACGGGCATATGGATGTGGTCCGGTTCTTATTAGAACTAAAACCCGATATCAATATGCGCGTCTTGGATGAGCAAGTTCTTTTTATGGCGTGTCATAACATAAAATATGAGGCGGTTGAATTTTTATTGGGAGCTCGGGATGATTGGTCATTGAAATATTTGCCCAAATTTTTGGATAAAAGAATGATATCACTTATGAACCAATATCTATTCAATAAAATGAAGTGGATGAAAACGCCAATTGAAAACACTGAAAAATCAGATTGTCCAATATGTCTGTGTGTTTCAGAGATTGGGCGAAAAACGCCGTGTAGACATTATTTCTGTTGTAATTGTATAACAAAGTGGGCGATATCAAATCGGACGTGTCCATATTGTAGAGAATTATTATTCGATAAATATTGAATAAGTGAGATAATCAATAGTGGATATTTTTATTATAATAGATTCAATTTAGTAAGAAAAATTGATGGTT
>Ga0114966_10002693_pt1 | contig 15781 bp, 16 predicted proteins | sample M_130207_XF_Meta_FD_87029 | JGI IMG/M metagenome (GOLD analysis project Ga0114966, IMG submission 87029) | Freshwater microbial communities from Lake Montjoie, Canada to study carbon cycling - M_130207_XF_MetaG | ecosystem: Environmental > Aquatic > Freshwater > Lake | place: Lake Montjoie... | reverse complement strand
CCTGCATAATAGTGGCAATTTGTTTTATAAATTCTAAAAAGAAATGATACAATGGACTTGCTAGACGAATTCCTGCATGCCCAATGGCGCAAGCATTTCCTGCTTTGGAAAAAGTTTGCATTGCGCTGGCTGCCGCGGCAGTGGTTTGGCTCATGGTGTCCGCCATACTGTGCCAAGTGCTTGTCAAATTATCCCATAATAATTCGTAAAAAGACAATGTAACACTGTTAACACCGTATTCTTGAAGCCAATCTAAAAGCTGTTTCACTATGGGAAGAACCGCGCACCAAGTGAGATAACCCAACGAACTTAAGGCTAACAAGGTACTGAGGATATGCAACACTTTTTCTTGCATTTCTTTAGTTCCGCCTTTCATTTTTCTTGTTCCGCCTTGTTTGTTTTTTTTATGAACCATATACATTATATTATTATTTTTTTATAAAAGTATAATGGGATGATGTAATACTTTTTTAAAAAGTATCGGGCAGTTTTGAAATACTTTTTTTAAAAAGTCTCGGGCAGTTTTGAAATACTTTTTTTAAAAAGTCTCGGGGAGTTTTGTAATACTTTTTTAAAAAGTATCTTACATGCCAAATTGACTAAAATCCGCTAAAACGGGTTGAGGTAAATATTGATTATTGGTTGCGCTATTGTATTTTGGTACGCGTTTACAATCAAACGCGGGCTCAGGACAACGTTCGCATGGTGGACAAGGCGGAACAGGGGCTGGGCGGCAATTATTCGTAGACGAATTACCCGCGCTACAACCACCAACTGGAGCGTCACTATTTTTATCTTTTTGGGAATTTAAAAGGAACATGTCGTCGACTGATTGAACGGGCTTACTGGCACTTGCACCTCTGCTGGCACTTGCACCATAGCCCATACCTACGCCCGAACTAGCGTCGCCGGTATCCCCCGGTGAAGAATTTTGACTTAATAAGCCGGTTTTGTTATAGGCGGGATTAATTAAATAATTATTAGTCACGGAAGGTGGCACAGAATTATAACCCGGTGTCCCGCCATTCAATAAGCTGCCGTAAAGCGGTGTTTGTTGATTGGACATGGAATTTAAAGTATTTAAATACATATTTTTCCAATAACCTGCACGGCTGTTCTTAGGGGTTTCTTTTTTCCTCAGCGAAGAGCGCCGCCGGCGTTTATCACGTCGGCGCTGCTTGTAGTTTTTGTGGTAATAATCCCTATTTTTATCCGAATCTATATACATATCCCTATCAAAGTAATCGTCGCCTGCCCAAATACCTGCATCATAATCATCCACATCATAAGAAGAATGGTACACTATATTTGTATTGTTGGGATTGTAGGTATATAAATCACGATCGTTGCCTTCGGCATCTTTCTTGTAAATTAAAGCCACAATGTTATTTGTGACCGTTAATAAATCGTCAAGGGACTTTTTGATAATAGCTTTATCTGACGTGCTAGTTAACATGTTGATTTGTTGATCAAGTAACGCGCGATCCGTGTCGACTAAAGATTGCGATACGCGGTCATTGTCGGTAATAGATTGCATAATATAAGGCGTTCCTGTAAAAGAGGAAGCGTCGTTCGCATTGCCGGAATTGTCTCGGTAAAAGTTGCCTTGATTTGTGTTTTTGTAGCCAACAATACTTCCATCTTGGTTTTTATCCATGGAATTTAAATCATAATAGTAGAGTTTCTCGCCGTCCCCTAAAGTATTGGTTGTATTGTCCCGAATAAATGTTTGATTCCGTATACTTACCACTACTGCGCCGTCCTTATTAGTATCTAGATTCTTATAAAAGTTTCTCACACTCAGAACATTGTAGTGTTTAATATAATTACTTAAATTTGCTTTAAACGTATCGCTGCTACCCCATGCGGTGCTTTGGGCGTTGGCAAACTTAATAATGTCGCTGATAATACCATACTGTTGTCTTTTATAGGTTTGCAGTGATGTATAATCACCTGAGCTCATCATACCTTCTTTTGTTTTACTTCCTAAAGCCGAGACGATTAAAACAATAATGAATAAACCTAAAATGATATATATCGGTTTTATTTTTTTAATATATTTCATGTATGGGTTTAGTTTCATGTATAGATTAGGGTTGGAAAATATTATAGAAAATAGAAAATATATTTATTATAAATATATACTTATAATAGATATGAAATATATTTATTTATATATATTTATACTATTTAACGTGATTATATTTGTTTCTTGTTTAAATATTTATTATGACGGATTTGAACATTTTGATTTGAACAAAAATAAAATTATTTTATTAGGAGATAGTGTTATTAAAAATAATGCATATGTTTCATATGGAAAAAGTATTGAAGATATACTTGTAGAGAAAACAAACGGTAAAACAATTTGTTACGCAGCCGATAATTCAAAAATAGCAAATGTTTATAATCAAATTGACAAAATACCGTCATCGTTGGGGTTAAATGATGAAAATACATTGGTTTTTCTCTCTGTCGGTGGTAATGATATCTTGTTTTATTATTTGGAAAAAAACAACAATAGTGCTAATACTAGTATTTTGCAGAAGATTTTTACCGATTATAAAAATTTAATTGAAGCTATTCGTTTTAAGTTGCCACGTGCTAAATTGTATTTATTAGACCTGTATTATCCTGATAATGAAAAATATATACATTTATACCATATAATTGCGGAATGGAATAGGTTGATCTACAGTTTGGCTGATAATTTACAAAATAATATTAGCGGAGTAATTAAAATAAGTAGTTTATTAAAAAACAACGAAGATTTTTATTATGAAATTGAACCATCTTCAGTGGGGGGTCAAAAAATAGCTGAAAGTATTTTAGAAATTAATTTATAAAAATAATAGAGCAAAATTGAATTTGGTTTATTATTTTTAAGTATCTCATATATTAAAAGAAATGAGTTGTCTGTTAAAAACATCTTATTGTATTGCCGAAGAACAGGAGCTTATCAGAGAGATTGGTGTGGACGAGGCTGGACGTGGTCCGATGTTTGGTCGGGTATATGCTGCAGCGGTTATTTTGCCGAAAGATCGCGCGAGTTTTAACCACGGTTGGATGAAGGACAGTAAAAAATTTCATTCGGAGAAAAAGATTCGGGAAGTGGCTGCTTATATAAAAGAAAAAGCAATTGCCTGGTCAGTGGCTTATTCCAGTGAAACGGTGATTGATCAAGTGAATATACGGAACGCCACCCATCAAGCCATGCACGAGGCGATTCGCGGCACGATTACGCGTTTGGCAATAAAAGAAGAAGAAGGTAACTTTCGCCCGGACAATATACTTTTACTCGTAGACGGTAATGATTTCACACCTTTTATTCAAACGGAAACCAAAAGCCGTGTTCAGCATGTCTGTATTGAAGGCGGGGACAATGCTTATTCCTGTATTGCCGCTGCTTCTATTCTAGCCAAGGTCGCTCGCGACGATTATATTGCGGAACTCTGTGTAAAAGAGCCCTCTTTAATAGAACACTATGACCTTTTAAAAAATAAAGGTTATGGTACAAAAAAACATATGGATGGCATCAAAGACCACGGTATTACCCCATATCATCGGAAAACATTTGGGATCTGCAAAACGATGCTTTTGTAAAACGGTACTTTTGAAAAAGTACCACAAAACCTTAATTGGTAAAAGTACCACAAAACCTTAATTGGTAAAAGTACCACAAAACCTTAATTGGTAAAAGTACCACAAAACCTTAATTAGTAAAAGTACCACAAAACCTTTATTGGTAAAAGTACCACAAAACCTTTATTGGTAAAAGTACCACAAAACACTCATTTACTTTTTCGTTTGCTCTTTTTTTTGTTTCTTCGCCGTCTCTTTTTTTTCTCTCTATGCGAGCTGTCGCTTTCGCTGCTACTAGAAGAGGTTTCGCTATCACTGCTACTAGAGGAACTATCGCTGCTACTAGAGGAAGTATCACTGCTACTAGAGGAACTACTGCAATCGCTATCACTAATCGTATTTTTTTTTCCTAAATTTATGTTTATGTTTATTTTTTTACTTCCTTTTTTGTTTGTTTTCCGCTTTTTTTTGTCTTTTTTAGAATGTTTCTTGCTGCTACCGCCCCCACCGGTCTGGCTTTGCATTGCATCTGCAACTGCATCTGTAAGAGAACTTGCACCTGTCAGTCCTTGTATCTTTGCAGAGAGTTTTTCTATCTCGGCTGCCAATATTTCTGCACCACCGCCTTCGGCTGCGGCGTCGGGTTTTTTGTCTTTGTCTCCATCAGCTGGTGGTGCGGCTGCGCCTTCTTTGTCTTTGTCTTTGTCGCCATCAGCTGCTGGCGGTGCGGCTGCGCCATCGGCTGCGCCTTCTTCTGTTTTCTTTTCGCCTTCGGCTGGTGGCGCTTCGGGCGGTTTATATTCAGTAATTGCTTTTAGTAATGCGTCGGCTACTTTTTTCTTCTCATCTTTTTTGCTTTTATCTATCCATTTTAAGGGTACCCCTGTCTGGTAATACATTAGAGCAAGTAAATCGGTTTCATTATCTTCCATAAACGTATCTACTGCAGTCGTATCGTTGAAAAATTGTTTGGTTTTTTCATCAAAATTTGCTCGTGTTTCTTTTTTAAATTTTTTATAATCGGCTTTACCTTTGTTTTTCCGTATTTGTTTATTTGTTAAAAGCATATTAGGCACTATACCACCACCGCTTTCTGTAATGCTACCGCCCCCTGTCATGCTGGCAATTTCCGTCATGCTGCCAGCATCCATACTAATACTACTACTACTGGTGTCGCTGTCACTTGAAAAAGATAAATTACTAGAACCGCCGCTGTAATTACTACTGCCATCACTATCATAGCCTCCGTCTCCGCCTTCTTTGGCTTCGCCTTCGCCTTCTTTGGCTTCGCCTTCTTTGGCTGCGCCTTCTTTGGCTGCGCCTTCGCCTTCGCCTTCTTTTGCACTCACTTCTTTTTTATTATCATTTTCTTCTACTGCATCTGCAACAGTTTTATCCCCTTTTTTTACATCTTCTTTTTTATCTTCTATAAATTCATCTTTATGGGCTTTTTTAAATGTATCTGTTTTTAAAATATATTCTTGTAATACTTTTAAAAATTTTTTGTGTTTGAGCGCTAATTTGGTAGCACTTATTATCGGATCCATATAATCTTTATCTAACACTTTAAAATCTGTGTCTGGTTTTAAATTTCTTATTTGTTTTCCATTGTTATCCGCTTGCGGTCCAGTTGTTAGCGGTTCAGCTTTTTCTTTATCAAATTTTAAAGGGGGTTCACCTTTTTTATTGGGTATTCCGTCTTTTAAAAATAAAACCAAATCCGCTATATATTCTTTTTCCCCATTTGTAAAATCTGTTACATCATTTTTAGAAATTATAATTCCTTTTTTCCCATAGATGTCTTTACTCGCTTTCTCATCTAAAATAAGGGTTTTAATTTTATCTTTTGCCTGGGATAGTTTTAACACATCTTTAAAAAAAGGTTTCCATTTGTCTGCTTCGGTTCTATCTATGCCGCCGGCTGGCTCTTCTTTTGCTTCTGGTCCCTTTTCTTCTGGCGCCCCTTTATCTTCTGAAGCTGCACCTTCATCCTTACCCGATTCTGCGCCACTTTTGGGAGCATCATCTTTGCCTTCTTCATAAATACGCTTCGAGTTTGTTACACCCATCTTATATATTTAACAGACTAATATTTTGTTATTTTTTCGGCATCAGTTTATATGCATTATTGAATATAAACTAAAATTGAAATGATTTAATTGCATATTTGTTGCCATTATTATAGTCTATCGTAAATAAAATGAAGGTTTTAGCTTTTGACACGGAAACCACCGGGCTGCCACAGAATTACAATGCCTTGGTCACGGATTCATCTAAATGGCCTTATATTATTCAATTGGGGTTTATTGTCTTTGACACTACGAGTAAGGAAATTTTAGAGTATTCGGATCGGATTATTCATTTACCCAATGAAGTCACCATTTCCCCCGAAAGTATGGCGATCCACCAAATTACCCGTGAACGTAGTATTCGGGAAGGAATCCCGATCCGCCAGGCGCTAATTGAATTCACCGAAGCCATCCAAATGTCCGATGTAATTATAGCGCATAATTTGTCCTTTGACAAAAAAATGATATTGGCAGAATTAAATCGGCAGCATTTGCCTAATTGTTTTATCCATCCCGACGGATTTTCCGTAAAAGAATATTGTACCATGCAAGAATCTATTCAACTTTGCAAAGTACCGAATCAGAATAAAAAATATGCCGCTCAAGGACAATTTAAATGGCCGCGACTGAGCGAACTGCATGCGCATTTATTTCATTATGAACCGGCAGGTACTCATAATGCCATTGCGGATGTGATGATTTGTTTGCGCTGTTATGTTTATATACACTTTAAGTATGATATCGCCACCGACGAAGAGGTGAAGATGGTTTTTCGATGTTTATATGCCAACTATTGTGTGGGTGACAACCCCGCTTAACAGGGCTGACCCCTTAGCGGGATTCTAGGGGTGCAACCCCTAAGCGGGATTCTAGGGGTGCAACTCCCTTAGCGGGGTTCTAGGGGTGCAACTCCCTTAGCGGGGTTCTAGGGGCAGAGCCCCTACGAGGAGCACATTTCGCAACCGATGTCTTCTATCATCGCGCCCGCGGTTGTGGCATCTTTTTTTTGCGGTGGTGCAATAGTAAATTGCTGGGCTTGGTGTTTGGCTTTACGGCGTAAGTAATAGATACCCGTTTTCAAGCCCGCTTGCCAAGTGTAAAAATGCATTGCCGTCATGGTTTTATAATCGGGGTCTTCCATCCAGAGGTTCAAGCTCTGTGATTGACAGATGTAAGGACCGCGGTCAGCTGCCATGTCAATGAGATGTTTCATGGGCATTTCCCAGACCGTTTTATATTTTTCTTTTAATGCCGCTGGGATACCTTGCAGTTGTTGAATGCTGCCTTTATTCAAAATAATATTATCTTTCACCGTGTCGTTCCAAAGCCCGAGCTCTATAAGTTCCGCCAGCAAATATTTATTCGGTAATACAAATTCTCCCGCATTGGTGCGCCGCGAATATAAATTGCTTGTAAAGGGTTCAAAACATTCATTGTTGCCTAGAATTTGTGATGTAGAAGCCGTCGGCATCGGCGCGACCGAAAGTGAATTTCGCAGACCGTAGGTTTTAATGTTTTCTTTAAGAGCTAACCAATCGTATCTACCGCTATCGGGTTTCACACCCCACATATCAAACTGTAAAAGCCCTTGGGAGGCAGGACTGCCGGCAAAGGAACTATACGCGCCGAGCTGACTGCCCGCGAGCCCAAAAAGCTCCGCCGGAATTGGTAACATGGCTTGCACGAGGGGATCCTGTACAGCGCTCGGGCTGTAGCTCCGACTAGCTGTTTCCAATTTGCTAAAAAGGTGCAGATTGGGCACATCTACCGTGTCAAACAAGGTTAATTGCTGTTGTGAAATTTGCTGCATGGCTTGGGAACGATCGCGGGCAATTTCCATGGAACTTTCTAAAGCGGCATGATAAATGGTTTCAAAAATGAGTTTATTAATCTCTCGGGCAGTGTCAGAAGTAAACGCGATATTCATGAGAGCAAATACATCGGCTAAACCTTGGACCCCAATACCGACGGGGCGGTGCAATAAATTACTCAGGCGCGTTTTGTCGGTCGGATAATAATTGACATCAATGATGCGGTTCAGATTAAAAGCCACTACTTTGGTAACGGCATGGAGCTTTTCGTAATCAAAAGTTTTGGTCGGTAGAGAGACGAATTTCGTTAAGGCAATACTGGCTAAATTACAGACCGCGGTTTCCTCGGCGTCGCTGTATTCTAAAATTTCGGTGCAGAGGTTGGACGACTTGATTACCCCGAGATTTTGTTGATTACTTTTCCGGTTGGCGGCATCTTTAAAAAGCAGGTAAGGTGTACCTGTTTCCATTTGGCTATCCAAGATTTTAAACCACAAGGCGCGGGCTTTGATTGTCCGATTGGCTTTACCTGCCTCGCAATAGCTCTCATACAATTTCTTAAACTCTGCTCCATAGCAATCCGCTAAACCCGGGCATTTATGGGGGCAAAAGAGCGACCACTCTTCGTCGTTTTTCACCTTTTCCATAAAGAGATCGGGGAGCCAGAGCGCATAAAAGAGATCTCGGGCACGCATTTCTTCGTCGCCGTGATTTTTCTTCATATCCAAGAAATCTTCAATGTCGGCATGCCATGGTTCCAAATAGACAGCAAAACTGCCATTCCGTTTCCCGCCGCCTTGATCCACATACCGTGCCGTCATATTAAAGACACGCAGCATTGGAACTAGTCCATTACTGATACCATTCGTCCCGTTAATATGTGTTCCCGTGGCGCGAATATTATGCACATGTATGCCAATCCCGCCTGCCCATTTGGAAATTTTGGCGCAGTCTTTCAGGGTACTATAAATGCCATCAATGCTGTCGTCGGACATCCCAATCAAATAACACGAGCTTAATTGAGGGTGATTGGTGCCTGCGTTAAATAAGGTCGGGGTAGCATGGGTAAAGTATTTTTGCGAGAGCAATTCATAAGTTTCTTTAATACGCACGAGATCCGATCCATGAATGCCTATCGCCACTCGTAACCACATATGCTGCGGACGCTCTATTATTTTATTGCCAATTTTCATCAGGTAGGCTCGCTCTAGGGTTTTGAAGCCAAAATAGTCAAACAAATAGTCCCGGGAATAATCCAAGAGGTCTTGCAATAAAGCCTGGTGATGTTGACTAATGACCCAGGTATCCACATGAATCAACGGCTTATGGTTGCCGTGTCCATCGTGAAATTTATAAAGGGTGTCCATGGTTTCGGCGAAAGAAGCGGATGTTGTTTTATGATTATTGGAGACAATGATACGACTGGCAAGGGTGCCGTAATCCAAGTGTTTGGTAATTAGGGATGCACATTGTTGTGCGGTCAATTCGTCAATGACATAGGTCGGCATATTGTTATAAAGCTGATCTACGACCTTCATAACTAATTGACTATAATTTACTGTTAAATTTGGCTTGGTTTCGGTGCCGAGACATTTCACCCGCTTTAGTATTTTGTCAAAAGAGAGAACTTCTATGGTATTATCTCTCTTGGTGACATATAATTCATCATCATTGGTTTTTACCGGGGTGTGTGCCTGTTCCTGTTCCGGCTGCGCTTGTTCAACATTTGCCATTCTATATATTATTAAATAAGAGAGATTAAAGTTTAAATTGTTATCTATAATATATAGAATGAAAGTAACGAAAAAAGTGGTAGTTTTATTAATTGGTATTTTATTGCTCACACTGATTGCTTATATTTTCAGCAATAAAAGTAGTGCCGAGCAAAAAAAACAGGCACTTGCACAAGAGCAAGCACTCGCGAAACAGAAAGCAAATGAATTATCTTTACCAGAGCCCAACAGGACACCTGATGTGAATGTATTACCATCAATCCCGGAGATGCCTTCCGCTTGTGATATATCAGCCTCTACGATTCCCATTGCAAATTTTCCCGATCTAGACCGTCAGCCTTTAGACGACCAGACCCTCTCCTTGTTACCTGCCAATGAAATGTTGGAAAATAATTATAAAGAATGGGAGGGCGGCAAAGGTTCCGAAAAGGAATTATATGCCAATACCCAACCGCTGTTTCCAATGGGTGGTTCAGCCGACCTAGTGCCGCTAGATGTAAATGCTGATAAGCGGCGGATTAATTTTTACTAAGGTGCTTTGTCATGAGGTATTAGACTTTGTCATGATGTATTAGACTTTGTCATTATAAGCCCCCCATGCAAAGTACCCACCCAGCAAAATAAAGATCACTGCCGTCCAGGCTTTTAAATGTTGATTGCTCATTCGGTTATTTATAATCCCTCCATATTTGGCGGCGATGGTATAAGAAACACATAAAAGGATGGCGACCAAAAAATCAATTTGTTTCCGTTTATAGTAATCTATTACTGCCAAAACGGAAATTGGCGGCAACATGGCTAAGAGAATCGTCCCAACGGCTATTTTAAAATTAGGTATAATATTAAACATTAATAAAGCCGGCATAAAAAGAAAAGTGCCCTGTCCCAGAGCCCCGCCCACAATACCCGATATTGCGCCTACCATTAAGGTTAACACAATTCTCGCCACATTCATATACTATATAAAAAGAAAAAGGTAATGGCGTTTTCTTTTTATAATAATAATAAATTACGTCGGATTCGTAATAAATTACGTCGGATTCGTAATAAATTACGTCGGATTCGTAATAAATTACGTCTCAATCGTGATAAAACATTTGGCAGACAACGGCACAAAAGGTTTATTAATCTCTTCATCGGCACCTGGCAATTTTTTAACTCTGGTCTGAGTTTTCTTTGGACTGCGATGCGCATACCCCGTTATTTTTTCGGTTTCTATCGTCTGCCAAATGGATTTTAAAGCCGGTAAGGCGCCTGCAAACCACAGTTTATTCCGCAACACTAAAACACAACTGAATTGGTCTAATTTCCAATAAATATTCTTCAGCCAATTTATGCCTTTATTTTTCTCCATCATTGCCTCTTGCCATTCCGGATAATCATTTAAAGTCAGGGCTAAAGGTACATATTCATAAATCGGTTTCCCGCTATTTTCCATAAATAGCATCATTAAGCCTTTTTTCAGAGCGGTCTCGTCCAGTTCAAAGGCGGCTTGATCCGCGTATTCTATAAACCGCGTTTCTAAAAAATCGCATTCATTTAAATCGCACACTTCTAGTTGCACTTGCATCTGAATCCAGTACTCCAATTTCGGATTCCCGGTAATTTCGCGATTCACAATATTTTTCACTTCTACCATCCTTCCATAGCGGTCGGCACTCGGGCAAGTATTGATGCCGTCAGGAGAAGCCGCCAAGAAGGAATGCGTTTTATGCGGAAGACAGCCGAAATCACTCACCGTCGTTTGATAGCGTTCGGCATAAAGCTGCAGAGAGACCGATTCATATTTTTGTCCCCAGTGCATGGGCGACTCTATGTTCACTGCTGAAAATTTAATTGCATTGAGCGGCTGACATTTTTCATATATAAGTTGATTACGGGTACTATCGCTGTTAAAGGTTTTCCATATATTGCTGGCGGTTAAATGTTTATAGCGGAATTCATACCATGCCTGTGTGCGCTGCTCGGGTTGTGGTATGTCCTGCAAATAAGAAATTTTAGCTTGCATGGCGGCAACATTCGGTTTCTTTCTTATAAAAGAATTACCATTAGAGCGTGGCGGAGCAATATGCCGATAAAAGAGTTCAATGCCTTTTTCTACCGATGTAACCACTAGATCGTCCAAATCATTTAAATCCGCTGCATTTAATGTATCCAATAAAATTTCTGTCACATCTTTCATCACAAGGGCATGAAAATTCGGTTGTGCATATAAAGCGGTATTTAATCGGATATAGGCTTCAATTAAAATACTCGCGGTTTCTAATAAGTCATCGGTATCGGCTTGGGAATACATTCTTTAATAGTGTAATAAAGAAGAATATATTTATATGTTAATCAATTTTATAGGATATATACATCAGTTTATTTTCCTATAAAAATGATTGCGAAGATAAACGCTACCACGACGGTAGTACAACAACACATTGCGTGACAATTACGTTCAGGTTGATTAATTTTTGAGGTACAATATAAAGGGAACCTTTCAGGATTTATTACACTAATAGATGCTAGATGAGTACTAGATGCAATGGACGCACTATCGCATTCCGTGCGACTATCGTATGCAGCGCGACTATCGTATGCAGCGCGACTATCGTATGCAGCGCGACTATCGTATGCAGCGCGACTATCGTATGCAGCGCGACTATCGTAGGATGGCGCATTGTATGGTGGTACATTGTATTCTTGCACCTTGTAAGCTGGGTAACTATCATATGGAGGAATATCGTATGCATGACAATCGTATGTTTGCAAGATACCACATGCTTTGCCGCTATCGCATGTTTTGCCGCTATCGCATGCTTTGCCGCTATCGCATGTATATTCATTTTCACAGGATTGCATTTTCAGTTATTTATATATAAGATAATACTATTATGTTATTTTTTTCAATTTTACATTTATTTCATATAAATATTATTCAGTTATTTCATGTACTTTTTTCCCCTTTCCTAATGATTTCAACGTAGATACACGTTTCTCAGCGCGTTTTAGTGTATATTTGCGCGTCGCTGAATTAAAATGTAAAGTCGGAATGGAGATAATTTTGCCGGTCAATTTATCACAAACTACATCTTTGACATGCTGCAACTTCTTTTTATCCAGGCTCTCGGTTAAATATATTTTTAGCTCCGCTACATCCGCCGGCGAGAGATTATTCGTCGTAATTAAACTATCCACATAATTGTTCAATAATTTAATTTTACCGGTTTTATCTATTTTATTCCAAGATTCGGATTTATTGATATTGGATTCCTTTTCTAAAAAAGAATTGATATTATCAATTTTCGTGTTTTCATAACTACTTTTATTGTCAAAACTATTTAAAAAAACATTTTTATATTTACTATTTAAATCAAAGTCGGTCATTCTCTATATCATAATATAAAGTTTTAAGTTTAACTAGTTTTTTTATATATTATATAATAGACTAGGCAACCATAGACTAGGCAATCATAGGCGAAGCAATCATAGGCGAAGCAATCATAGGCGAAGCAATCATAGGCGAAGCAATCATAGACGGCATAGCCCTAATCACTGGCATAGCAACTTTACGAAAATAAAAACGATAATAATAAACCATAAAGAAAAAAGTAAAAAAACTGACTGCAATACAATATGAGATAATCATCCGGTTACGACTATTTAATTCCATACCCAAGTGTTCAATAAAAGGATCCGCAATTGTAAATTCATCCCCGCACAGTCGATGCTCTAACATGGTTAATAAACAACCATTAAAGGCAAAAAATAAGAGAAAAATAATAATTAAATTCATGGCATGAATCGTAACTGCCCACTGCGGTCCATAAAATAAAAATATCATAACCAGAAAAGGAGCACTTACATGATAAGAGCGCATGGTATAACCCAAAGTTTTCTTGGACATCTTAGATGTTTCGCATAATTTTTCTAAAAAATCTAAAATTTTGGTGCGAGTTTCTTTGCTTATAAACATTTGTATATGTAATACGATAAATATTAAAAAAAATAAACCTATAATTATTATATGGATACAATCATTCAGACCTCAGAGTCTATGAAAAATATAAAAGAAGAAAGAGAGAATAAGAAAAAGAACAAGAAGAAACGTAATAAAAGAGCGAAGAAAATGGAAACAATGATGGAAACAATAGAAAATAATTTAAAAGAAAAAGTAACTAAAAAAAAGCAAATTACAGTAGAATCGGAAATACAAAAACAAGCAATTTATAAAAACCTAAGCCAAAATTATATTTTTTATATCGTCGTGATTGGTTGCCTGTATGCTTTTACTAAATGTAACTATAACAAGAGTTCATTTATTCTAGCTCTTGTCTCTATTGTATTTATTACTTTTTACGGCTATATTGTGCATTTTGTATCGCATTTTATGGGCACAATGGTATCTGATATGTACAAAACCTATGATAATATTTTTACTCGTAATAAATATGTAAATTGTATCATCAATAACTTTATTTATTTTATGGAATTTCATGCAAACACGCATCATGACACCGACATTAATAAACAATACAAAAATATTGCCTTGGAATTTATAAATAATGTGGTAACCCAAGGGGGTATATTAATCATTTTAAAGTTCGCACTCGGTCTTATTGATAATAGAGTAATACTTTTATGGGCTTTTTTTTATGCAACGGTGCATAATATCAATTATAATATTATTAAACCGACAACACATAAAGAACATCATATAGATGATACTACCAATTATGGCATTGATATCTGGGATATTATTGTTGGAAGTAAATACGATTGGAACAACATTGAAACCCATAATCACATGGCAATTAACATGGCGGTTATAACCGGCTGCATTATCTATTTGTCTAATAGATTTAAAATATAGAAGATATATATATGATTGGCACAATTATCAGCATTGTTATTCTTTATTTTATCTATGCCTATTTGAAAGGGCTCAAATCATGCACCTGTGTCAATGATTTGTATGCAACGCGTTTGAAAAATTTGGAAGGCATTTTATTAGGATTTAATGTATTTTTGTTTTGTTTTGCCGTATTAAGTTCTTTCCATTTATTTAACTCTTTAGATAAAATTAAACATCATATTTTGAAGATTGCTATGCTAGGTGGCATTACGATGCTAATTTATTATTGTTTTTTCGTGTATAATGGTTATAATTTTTGGCTTTCTCTCCCCGCAAAATGTGATTGTGCGGATAAATGGCAAAAATATTACATTTATTTGCAAACCATTGTTTACTTGGTTATTTTAGTTCTCACAACCTTATTCACAGGGTTGTTGGCTTTTAAAAAAATTACTGGCAGCAGCAAAGACGAACCGATGTTGAACGAATATATATCGGAGAAAAAGAGTTCGGCGAAAAGTAGTCGGTCTAGAAGCCGGCGCTCTAGTAAGCGTAAGTAAATGTAAGCGTAAGTAAATATAGACAAATTAAATATATTACCCTAGAGTAAATATGAAAGCCATCACTATTATGGGCAAACATAATATTGATAAAATGAATGAATTGGAAAATGTAGCCTATCAAGCTATCCGGAAACACATGACCGAGTTTGACGATGTTTTATACGATACTGCCAAACAAATTGTGTTGTTAAGAGAGATGAATGAAGAGTATACGCCCTTGAAAGAATATGCACAACTTGATATAAAATCTCTCTTACAGAAAGAATTGGAACACAAAATACAGGGTTATAAAGGACAGGATATTAAAAAGGTCATACATCAAGAGGCTACTTTAATAAATTTGAAAGCCCTCTTGGCTAAATTATGCGAAAGTAAATTGGAGTGTTTCTATTGTACCAAACCGGTATTAGTACTCTATAAAAATGTGCGCGAGCCTTCACAGTGGACACTAGATCGCTTAGATAATGCCTTGAGTCATACGAGTGCTAATACATGCATCGCTTGTTTAAAATGTAATTTGCAACGACGTATCATGAACACGGAGAAATTTACGTTTACCAAGCGACTTAAAATTAACAAGGTATAATATATTCTTATGGCAGCAATGATAGAATTAGTCTGGCGGAAAGCGGGGGAAGAGAGATGCGAATGGACGCCGAAGGTGCCGACTAATGCAACTGAAAAAAAGGCACTACCGGAGCATTTCACAATGGTAGGAAATCACCCAACAATTGGAGAGCATCCCCCATCAAGAGGGGGTCTGGGAGAGCATTCCCCGTCAAGAGGAGTTATGGAAGAGTATCCCCCATCAAGAGGGGGTCTGGGGGAGCATCCCCCAAATAAACGCGAAGCAGCTTCTGCAAAAATGAATGAGCGCTATTTAGTCGGACAACCTATTCAAAATCCTTTTCTACCTGATAGCAATTATGCGAATGATTTGGAAAATCAAATGTATTTTCTAACACCGACAAAGGGCTGATGATTGCCAAAGGCTGATGCTTGCCAAAGGCTTAAAAAAAAACACAATTAATCAAAAAATTGAAATGATTTGTGGAGAGAAAAACAACGGTATATTCAAAGTCATAAATAAGATGGAACATCTTTCTCAGCTAAATGCTATTACCAGCGCGATGCATGTCGCCAATGTTAGCCGCAGTCAGTCGGTGGCGAAGGACACCAGTAT
>Ga0114966_10002692_pt1 | contig 15782 bp, 18 predicted proteins | sample M_130207_XF_Meta_FD_87029 | JGI IMG/M metagenome (GOLD analysis project Ga0114966, IMG submission 87029) | Freshwater microbial communities from Lake Montjoie, Canada to study carbon cycling - M_130207_XF_MetaG | ecosystem: Environmental > Aquatic > Freshwater > Lake | place: Lake Montjoie... | reverse complement strand
TCTGATCGTGGAACGGCAGCAAAGCCGCAGCGCAGAGGCGCGGCTTTGCGCTGTGGTCGATGAGTTCTTCCTCACCTGTCCAGGCCCACTTGGTATCGAGCCAAGAGGTATTCGGTGCGAGGTCGTCGGGTTTTGAGATGAGTGATTTCATTGATAATCGTTGAGTTTTTATGGCAAAGGAATGGGGGCAAGGGAATCGAATGAAGAAGCATTCCTTTGCCCCTATTCCCTTGCCATTACTTCAGTCGTGACTCATACCAGAGGCTCAACTGGCAGCCACTTGCGCTGCTCCCAGCTCTGCAGGCCAAGCTCCGCAAGCTGCACACCTTTCGCGCCTTCACGCAGCGACCACGGGAATGGCGTTCCAACGGCAACGTGCTTCAAGAACGCCTCCCACTGGATCTTGAAAGCGTTGTCATAGGTCGTCGTGTCCGGCACTTCCTGCCAGCCGTCGAAGAAGTTGATCGGTTGATCGATATCAGGATTCCAAGTCGGACGCGGTGTGGTGCCAGCAGCCTGCACCCAGCATTTACGCAAGCCAACGATGGCGCTGCCATGCGTGCCATCGACCTGCATCGTGAGCAGGTCATCCCGACGCACTCGCACTGTCCAGGAACTATTGAACTGGCAAACCACGCCGCCTTCGCATTCAAAGGTGGCGTAGCAGGCATCGTCACTCGTGCAGGCATAGTCTTTGCCGCGCTCATCGATGCGCTTCCGCAAATGCGTGGCTCCGAGACAACTCACCGCCTTCACCTTGCCAAACAGATCGTCGATTACATAACGCCAGTGGCAGAGCATATCCACGATGATGCCGCCGCCGTCTTCCTTGCGGTAGTTCCATGACGGCCGCTGCGCTGGCTGATCGCCATCTTCACCCGTGAAGACCCAGTAACCGAACTCGCCACGCACACTCAGGATGCGACCAAAGAACCCCTGATCGCGCAACAGGCGGAACTTACGAATGCCGGAGAGCCAAAGCTTGTCCTGCACCACGCCATTCTTCACGCCCGCGTCTTCACAGAGCTTCGCTAAACGCAACGCCTCTGCCGATTCCACCGCTGTCGGTTTCTCACAATAAATCGCCTTCTTCGCCTTCACCGCTTTCTCAATGAAGCCCGCGCGCTGCAAGGTTCCCGACGCATCAAAGAAGATCTCATCTTCAGGGTTCGCCAAAGCCGCATCCACATCGGTGGTGAATCGCGTGACGCCAGTCCGAGCAGCCAGCGCCGCCAGCTTATCATGATTACGTCCCGTCAAAATCGGGTCCGGCATCAAGATCAAGTCATCACCCACCTTCACGCCACCTTGATCTCTGATCGCCTTGATGGAGCGGATGAGGTGCTGATTGGTGCCCATGCGCCCCGTGACGCCGTTCATGATGATGCCGATTCGTTGTGTTTTCATAGGTGGTGGAAAGTGAGCTATGAGAACCCAGGCCTTACGGCTGGTAAATCAGTTCTTTCCGATGCTTATGGACGGAAATAGCGATAGCTGAAGAACTGCATACCGTGAGGCTAAATTCATGAACTGCGACACTTTAAGAGTGGCTGATTAAACTTTCGGTCTGATCTTTGAGCCGTGCGGCATCGTCGATTTGATCGACATACCTTTGCGGTATTCGGGAAACACCGACGGCGCAGCCGATGAGCGAACCAATGACCGCACCGCGATGGCAATTGTCACCGCCGAGATTGGTATTGGCGATGACGCCAGCTTCAAAGTCCTCGGCATATTTCCATGCGAGATAGAGGGATGCCGGGAAGGCCTCGGCAATGTAGCAAGCAGGGCTCACCCGGCGACCGACGACGACCGTATCGGGATCTTTGGACCATTCCTCCGCTTTGCGCTTGGAAAACCAGGCGGTGCCGTGAGTGAAAATAGCCTCGCGGATTGGCATGTCAGCTAGAACCTCGGCGACGATTTTCATCATGGCGTCAGCCGCTGCGAGAACCTCCGGAGAGCGATGGGTGAGGGTGATGTGTTGGCGGACGGCTGCACGCGCCGCTGGAAGATCACTGCCAAAAAAGGCGCACAGAACTCCCACATGAGCCAGACCGCCGATGTGGATATCCGTGCCAGCACACTTGTGCGGAGAGACGCCGCGAGAGTAAGCCGTGAAGAATTTTCGGTGATACTCTTCCACATAAGTATCCCGATGATTTCCAGGCGTGAGCATGAAGTCGATGTAGCGCTGGAGGTAGTCATCCGCATCGTAAGCGCTGCATGCATTCAGGGAATGCATGAGCACTTTCGCGAGCTGGAGATTGAGGGTGTTTTCACCAGCACGGAGGAACTGATGGTAGTGAATTCCAGGCTGTCCCCAGTAGCGTGCTTGATCATGTAGAATGTTGCCGCGGTCATTGAGTGCGGTGTATTCAGAGCGCCAAAGGATGCTGTCGGCATGAGGCGAACGCGGAGCCATGTAGTCGCGCACCAAGCCGTAGTCTCGATGAAGTGCCGACCGGTCGTAATACCAGTGCACTGGCATGGCCAGCGCATCGCCGATGAAGCCGCCCATGGTCATGCCCATGAGGGCGTCTGAAAGGTTTGCAGTGAGGCTCATTTGGATCATGTGGCCAATGTGAATTCAAGTTGGCCTGACAGAAGATGTTACGAACCAGACAGCGCTTCGTGAGAACAAAAAATCTCAGCCTTTGGGTCGCTCGACCTGTTTCGACGGACACACCTCCATTTAGGTGTGAAGCGCATCCAAAATCCGCAATCGTGAAGCCAGATGAATAGGAGATGCGTATCAATATTGTCAGCCTATCGTCCACTCTGAATCTCTCACTCATCCTATTCACCTCCCTTTCGTTTCTGGGCTATGGAGTCGCGTGCTTTTTCTCCACTTACATGAAGCGGGAGTTCGAGCGTTACCGTCTTGGATCTCAGCGCATTTTAGTCGGCGCACTGCAAGTGGCCGCATCGCTCGGTTTGGTGGCTGGCCTGAGCCAACCCTGGATGGGGCGCTCGGCAGCGGCGGGCCTAGCGCTGATGATGCTGGTCGCTGTTGGTGTGCGCATCCGTATCAAAGACAGTCTCGCGCAGACGATCCCAGCCTTATTTTATCTGCTTTTGAATGCCTACCTTTGTTGGATGGCGTTCTAAGGAGCCTTCAGCGGCTAGAGCAGCGCAATCGCGACGCACATGGCAAACACGGCGATGGAGGGCAGGGCTTTCGAGATCGGGTCCTTCACTTTGAGATGCATGATGAAGGCTCCTAGCATGAGCACTCCCATGCCGATCGCCGCTGGTTGTGCCAGACGGTGAATCCAAATAGATGCCAGAAGAGAAATCGCCAATCCCACCTTGAGCACTGCGATTACGCACATGAACCAGTATGGCAGTCCATACGTGGCAAACTCCTCGCGCATGGTCTTTGCATTACCACCTCGATACGCTGTCGCTCGGTTTGCTCTCAGCAGCCAGACATTGAGGATTCCTAAACCCACAACCAATTTTAAAATAATGATGACGTATTCCATGGCGGTAAAGAGTGCTGACACATTTAAGCTCAGTTCGTCTTCATTTACCCGCCCTTGCAGGCAGTCGCAACCAGCGAATCAATTTCACTGGCAAGTCTGCTGCAAGCCCGACGAGGGTAGTTGCTAAAAATCGGTTCAGATTTCAAAGCGAGGCCCTTGTCCGCAGTCAAGGATCACGTGACGACTGAATGACACGGGCGCCGCGCTGCCAAGTAAAGTAGGACCACACCCAATGCAAGAAGACGGAAACGCGGTTGCGCATGTTCATGAGGAAAACGAGATGCACGAACAGCCACATCAACCAGGCGATGAATCCGCGCATCTGGATGCCTGCGAAGCTGACGACAGCGGCGCTGCGGCCAATGGTGGCCATGCTGCCCTTGTCCCAATAACCAAAGGCGGGGCGTGCACCGTCAATGCGTTCGTTTTGTATGCTGTGAGCGATGAAACTCCCCATCTGAATCGCGGCGGGAGAGACGCCCGGCACTTTGACCCCGTTTTTGTCTGTCAAAGCTGCGATGTCGCCAGCGGCGAAGACCTCGGGGTATCCAGGGAGGCTCAAATCAGGGCAGACTTCGATGCGGCCACCGCGATCCAGTGGAATGCCGGCCAGCGTGCGCGTCACCTCGCTTGCCTCCACACCCGCGCCCCAAATGATGATGCTACTTTCGATGCGCTGATCGCCGGCGATGACGTAACCCTCGCCGACTTCTTTGACCGGGCAATTGAGGTGCACGGTGACACCCATGGTCTTCAATCGCTCTCGTGTGTAATCTGGAAGACTGCCTGGAAACATGGGCAGTAATTTGGGCCCAGCTTCAATGAGATGGACTCTAGCCTGCGTGGGGTCGATATGGCGAAAGTCCTCTTTGAGAACGACGCGCGAGAGTTCCGCCAGCGAGCCTGCCATCTCCACGCCAGTCGGCCCACCACCAACGACGACCATGGTGAGAAGCTTTTCGGTTTCTGCCGAATCGACGGTGGATTCAGCCTTCTCAAAGGCAAGGAGCACCTTTTTACGGATTGCCATCGCGTCATCGAGGCTTTTGAGGCCGAGTGTGTGCTGTGCCCAGTCGTTGTGACCAAAGAAGCTGGTTTTGGCACCGAGAGCGATGACAAGAAAATCGTAACTGATCACACGATCTTTGAGCTTCACCTGTTTCGCCGGGAGGTCGATGTGCACCACATCGCCCATGATCGTGGTCACGTTTTTTTGATCCGACAGGATGCTGCGCAAGGGCTGGGCGATTTCTGCCATGGCCAGTGCTCCAGAGGCCACTTGATAGAGCAGTAGCTGAAAGAGGTGATGGTTCCACCGATCCACGAGCGTGACGCGGATGGTTTCACTGCGCAGCCGCTTCGCGCATTCGAGACCGGCAAACCCGCCACCGAGGATGAGGACATGTTTGGTGATCATCAAAATTGGGGGCGGCGAGATTGCTGAGGTGTTGTCATGATGCAAAAGAGACCTTGAGCACTCGGCCCAAGGTCCCCTCAAAGCGAACACTTTTCGGTTAATGCCGCATTGCAGATTATTACTTTGGCAACACCACGCTATCGATGACGTGAATCACACCGTTTGAGCCAACAATGTCTGTCTTGACGACCTTGGCGCCGTCCACGGTCACGCTGCCGTCTTTCACCACGATGTCGAGTTCAGTGCCTTGCACGGTCTTGACCTTGCCAGTCTTCACGTCAGCAGCGAGGACCTTTGCGGCGACGACGTGATAGGTGAGGATGCCAGCGAGCTTGGCTTTGTTCTCAGGCTTGAGCAGTGTTTCCACCGTGCCTGCTGGCAGTTTTGCGAACGCTTCGTTGGTAGGTGCGAAAACGGTGAATGGACCTTCACCACTTAATGTCTCTGCAAGGCCAGCGGCGTTGACTGCGGCGACGAGAGTGGAGAAATCAGCATTGCCGGCAGCAATGGCAACAACCGTTTGGGGAGCGGCTGCATCGGCAGCAATAACGCGCTGTGAAGTGGTGCCGACAAGCAGCGCGACAAAGGCAAGACTGAGGATTTTTTTCATGTGATAACTGATTTTAGTTTGGTTGGGTTTGGGTGCTCCACGTTTTGTGGTGCGCAATTGATTCGCCCGGCGGGTGGCGCTGGATGCAAAATGAAATTTTTTTAAAATGGATCCAAAAGCATCCGTGAATCGGCTGTGATCGTTCGCGCGATTAGCATCAACAAACAGGCAAATTCTCTCAATGAATGTTAAGGCGATTCACTGGGCAGCCTTGGTTCCGAAGGGCAGCGACAACGAATCAACATCTGTGTTTCTCCCGAAATCGTATATGCAGCGACAGATGCTCCACCTACTAACACTCAATCGACCCGTTACGTTGGCAAAAGAACGACGGATGTGACCCCTGCCAAGACCTAGCTCGCACAATATGCCTTCGCACTTTCACACCAGCACGCCAGTCGCCGCCAGTGCGGAAACGATGTTCGACTTCCACAGCGATCCACACAATCTCACTGAGGTCATGCCGCCGACGTTAACTCTTGTTAGCCTGAAGACCGATGGGCCTGCTCTGGAAGGGCGCATGATTGAACTGCATTGCCGCGATTGGTGGATCATTCCGATGCGCTGGACTTGCCGGTGGAAGACGGTGCAGCGTCCGCATTTATTAGTGGATGAGATCGTGAAGGGGCCGTTCGCCTTATTTGAGCATGAACATCGCTTTGAGGAACAGGGACCGAGCAGTTGCATCATGCGTGACACCGTGACTTATGAGTGGGGCCGCTCCTGGTGGGGACGATTCGCTTCTGAGACGGGTGTGCGGCTCTATTTGACCTTGCTGTTCAAGTATCGGCACTACCGCACTCGGAAGTGGGCTGCGCGAAATGCAAAAACACAGCCCGCCTGATGGACATCACGCGCAAACTCGAAATCCTGGCTGACGCGGCGAAGTATGATGCTTCGTGTGCGAGCAGCGGCGCGGCGCGGAAGGATTCGCGGGGTAGCAAAGGCGTGGGATCCACGGGTGGATCAGGGATTTGTCATTCTTACACGCCGGATGGGCGGTGCGTCTCGCTGCTGAAGGTGCTGATGACGAATGCCTGTCTGTATGATTGCCACTACTGCATCAACAGGCGCTCCAGCAATGTGATCCGAGCGCGGTTCACGCCGGATGAGGTGGTGCAACTGACGTTGGACTTTTATAAGCGGAACTACATCGAGGGACTATTCCTCAGCAGTGGTATCATTCGCAGTGCGGATCACACGATGGAGCTGGTGATTGAAGTCGCACGGAAGTTACGCGAGGAGCATCACTTCCGCGGCTACATTCACCTGAAGACCATCCCTGAGGCCTCGCAGGCTCTCATCGCGCTGGCGGGGCGCTACGCAGACCGGATTAGCATTAACATCGAACTGCCAACGCAGCAGGGTTTGACGACGCTCGCTCCTGAAAAGAATCTGGCCCGCACGGAGGAGGCCATGGGGCACATCCGTGGAAAAATCGACGAGCGCCATGCGGAGAAGCGCAAGCCTGATGCCCCGAAGCCACCGCCCTTTGCGACGGGACAAAGCACGCAGATGCTGGTGGGCGCTGATGCCTCGACGGACTCGGTGATCTTGGGCTGTGCGGACAAACTCTACACGGCTCACCGGTTGAAGCGGGTTTATTACTCGGCCTTCAGTCCGATCCCCGAGCCATCATCGATTCTACCGCTGAAAGCACCGCCGCTGATCCGCGAGCATCGGCTATATCAGGCGGATTGGTTGCTGCGTTTTTATGAGTTCAAAGTGGAGGAAATCGCCTCCGCTGCTGCGCCCAATCTCGACTTGGCGCTCGATCCCAAGCTCTCGTGGGCGCTGCGGAATCGCGAGACTTTCCCTGTCGATGTGAACAAGGATCCGCGTGAAATGCTGCTGCGCATTCCTGGACTCGGGGTGCGCAATGTGGAGCGCATTTTGAGTGCCAGGCGCTACACGCGGCTGCGTCTGGCGGACCTGATTCGGCTGCGTTTGCAGATGAAGAAGCTGCTGCCATTCATCATCACGGTGGATCATCACCCTGCGAAGATGGGGTTGGATAGCGACTCGCTGCGGGCGAGATTTCTGCCGCCACCGGAGCAACTGGAGCTGAACTTCGAAGCAGCGCCTACACCAGCACCGGGTGACTTTCTTTCGGTGAGATCTGGGGAGCTGTAAGACCCCATGCGCACTGTCGTCATCAAGCCTGAGTATGAAGCCTGGCGCACCGTGGCCCGCCAGCTGCTGGCGCAGGCGGTGCATCCTGATGAAGTGCTGTGGTCAGATGATCCCCTGGAGCCTTCATTGTTCGGCAGCGTAGAGGCCGCGACTGAGACGCCTGCAGGCAATGCCATCAAAGTATCTGCGGCCTTTCTGGATATGGCTCGCAGCGCTGCGGCGCACACAGATTCAAAGCGTTGGGCTTTGCTCTATCGTGTGCTTTGGCGTCTGACTCTGGGTGGTGAGAGACATTTGCTTTCCATGGCGACGGACCGCGATGTGCGACAGGTGCAGGACTGGTGCAAGGCTGTGGGGCGCGACATTCACAAGATGCATGCCTTCGTGCGCTTTCGATTGGTCGGTGTGGATGCCGATACGGCCCGCGAGCAGTTCGTGGCGTGGTTCGAACCGGATCATCGCATCGTGCGATTAGCGACGCCGTTTTTTGAGAAAAGATTCGCTGGCATGGATTGGTCCATCCTCACGCCGTATGAGTGTGCTCACTGGGATGGCAACCGGCTGCATTTCACGTCTGGAGTGCCTCGCAGCAGCGCCCCAGATGAGGACGCACTTGATGATCTCTGGCGCACTTATTACCGGAATATCTTCAATCCGGCACGTGTCAAAATCAGCGCCATGCAGTCGGAGATGCCGAAGAAGTATTGGAAGAATCTGCCTGAAGCGCCGCTGATCGCTGGCCTTATTGCCGAGAGCGCAGCGCGGGTGCAGGGCATGTTGGAAACTGAAGAGCGTCCCGCGAAACTTGCGCCGAAGAATGCTTATCTGGAGTCGCTGCACCGCATGAACCAAGACGAAGCGCCATGAAAGGCGTGAAGAAACAAAACCTCCCGGCAAAGATCTGCGTGGTATGCGGGCGGCCTTTCACATGGCGCAAAAAGTGGGAGCGCGTTTGGGAAGAGGTGAAGTTTTGCAGCGAACGCTGTCGGCGGAACAAGGCCGGCCCTTAGCAGTGACTCATGAGCAGGCAAAGGCCCCTGAGACTCCATGCTGCGGTGCGCCACCAGTTGGTCGCGACGAGGCGGGCATGGGCGTGAGCATCGAAGCCTGCAGCGAGCTTGTCGTGCAAGGGGACTTGCACGAGCCAGGTGGAGATCCAATTGAAGGCTAGAGGCACAAGGCTCGCCAGCAGCCATGGATCACGAGAACCCGCGATGACAAGCCACGCTGCAGTGCCTATTTCAGCAAACATGAGCGGTGCTACGACCCATGTAATCTGCCGCGTGTAGCGCTGATGGTAAGCTACAAACGCCTCCCGCCCGAGCTGCGCGAACAACGGGTATTGCACGAGTTGAACGACCCAGATCAAGCCGACGAGCGCCCAAGTCGCTGCATGGTGAGATGTGACGAGCAGGTTCATGATCATGCAGGCACTTGGCTGAGCGCGGCGTAGTCAGGACGCTGCGCGGCATTGTCATGAATGAAGCGGCGCACGACGCGGCCGTTTTGAAGGAGGAAAACGCCAGGCATCTGAGTGCCATCACCCTCCAAGGCACCTGGATGATGACCTGAGAAGAAGGACTTCGCGCCACGCCACCAAACACTGAAGCCGAGCAACTGCGCGAGCTTGCCTCGTCGAAGGCCAAGTCCGCGATACAGACGACGCTCAGGGTCTGAAACGGCGGGCACATCACTGAGTCCATAAGTGGCGGTGAAGGCCGCGAATGACTCTGCGGTGCCCATGTGGACGAGGGCGAGTTTGGTTCCGTTTTTCTCGATCTTTGCACGCACGACCGAAAGGTCTGCCAGCGCTTCCCGACAGAAGGTGCAACCCGAGTGACGCAGGAAAACGAGGAGCACCGGATGCTGTTGCGAGAGTTCCGCGAGACTACTGCCGCTGGTTGTTTGCGCCTCGGCTAGCAGAGTGGATTCCGCTGGCAGGTGGGCATCATCGCCCTCGCTCTGATACTGGACCCAGGCGTGTTTCAAAATGAGCGCGAAGGGCACCCACCAGATGAGATCATTGGTGACACAGTTCAGCGCAAAACCCCACGGCAACTGACCCGTCCAAAGAGCCTGCACCATGCCGAGTGGTCCCATGACCTTCCCCAGAAAGCCCACAAGAACGATGGGCCAGTGACGCACGGGATCAAACGCAGCGATGGCATAACCGATGCCATACACGCCGACGATCATGCCGATGCATTGCCAGAACTGCGGGTAGTTTGGCTGCGGCATATCCAGCCAATTGAAAATGGCCCCAGGAAAAAGCACGGCAAAGGCACCCCAGAGAATGTTGTAAACTCCGGCGGCGAGTAGCACGGAGCGCATCCAGCGAGGTGGTGAAGCAGAGGTAGTCATAGGTTTCAAAAGTGATCAATGTGGGACGGCTTTGATGACAGCTTCTGCCGCAGCCCAGCCTGAGAGCGCCGCGCCTTCTACTCGTGGTCCGGCAAAGGCGTCTCCCGCCAGCACCAGCGGAGGCGCACTGCTCATGACAGCACACGACGATGGATCTGTTTGCTTGGGTTTGCTGAAACGCCAGCCGTGGACTTGGAACGATTTGATTCCCACACCCAACCATTCATCAGCGGCGGCGATCAACCTCCGAGCCGTCTCATCTCGATCCTGGTCCCAATGCGCGACACTGAACTCATCAGTCGCATGAATCGTGATGGCGGGTTCTGCTGAGACGCCTTTGAGCTGGTTGTCGGCGATCCAAGCAATAGGTCCCTGAGTCGGTGCAAAACCACCCGGCGGTGCCATTCGCGAGGGTCCTTCTAACACGGCCATGACCGCGAGACAGCGCTCGTATTGAATAGCCGAGAGACGCGTCTTCAAAACCGGTTCAAGCACGATCCCGCCCGCATCCAGAAGCACGAGAGACTGCGGCACTGGCGCGGTCAAAATGATCGCTTTGGCCAACCATGTTTCACCATCAGCCATGCTTATCGACCAGTGATCCGTCATCTGATGCAGGGCGGCTACCTGCTTCTCCTGAACGATCTCCAAACCCAAGGCCAAGTGCTTCGCGAGCGACGACATCCCCGGAGTGCCGCGCCAGCGTGCATGGCCATCGGCTTCAGCCGTGAATCCGCGACACCATTCAAGCGCAGCACCCGCAGTTTGAGCATTCTCGAGCACGTCGGCAAAGCGTGAATCACGCGTCGTGACGAACTGCGCTCCGTGATCAAACGTGGCCGCACCGATTCGCCGTGTCGCCATGCGACCTCCCACGCCTCTGCCCTTGTCGATTACGACAGCTCTACGTCCTCCCTTCTGCAAAGCCGCCGCAGCGGAGAGCCCGGTCATGCCCGCTCCAATGACTAACACATCGACGTTTCGGCTATGGGCGTTGCTCATTCTGAAGATGGAGTGCGGGATTGATCATTCGTCATCGACTGGGCCTTTCAAATGCTGCTCCAGCAGCTTGCGATGTTTGGTGACTCTGCCTGTGACACGCTTGCGCCACATGCGAAAACTGGAGGGCTTCAGCTCACGACGCATCACCTCAATGACCTGTCTCTCGGTGAGTCCCGTGCGCTCCTCGATTTGCTCGAACGTGGTGCGATCCTCCCACGCGTAGCGGATGATGCGGGAGGCTTGTTCAGTCGTGAGAGTCGTTTTCATGACAAGTTTTCTCGATGACTTCATCTTCGAGCAAAGTCTGAAAACGGATGCTCGCACTCAGCAGCGATACGATTCCATGTCCAGCTTGCACCCGATTCCTAATACTCGCGTGGCCTGGCACCACGGGACGAAAAGCCCTCCAGGAAACGAGTGCCGCTTGGCGGGTCAGGGGCGCAATCAGGTGCATTGGTTACAAATCGGATACTGCATTGGGACTTGCGACGTGAAGCGTCCACGCCAGTGCAGATAAACGCTCCGCACGCCCATTGAGATGCTGCGAGTGCGGCGGAGTCTTTTCGTAGTCCACATGCGTTTAGTGAAGGATCCCCTCCCTCCAACTCGAGTCCTGTGCCCATGCGAAATCTCATCCTCATTCTTGGCGACCAACTCAATGCCGACTCTGCCGCCTTCGATGATTTTGATCCTAGCCGTGATGCTGTCTGGATGGCCGAGGTAGCGCACGAGACCAGCAAGGTCTGGAGCAGCAAACCACGCACCGCCGTATTCCTGTCTGCCATGCGCCACTTTCGCGAGGCGCTTCGATCCAAAGATTGGAAGGTCTTTTACCGCGAACTCACCACCAAGGGCGGCTCATGGCACGGAACAACAGGCCCAGCAAAGAAGAGCAGCGCCGAGACTTTCACGGCTGCGCTTGCTGAGTCCACAGCTCGACTGAAGCCAGAAAAATGGATAATCGTCGAGCCTGGAGAATGGAGTTTGCGGGAAGAAATCCGCGCTGCGGCGGTAGCGGCAGGAATGGATTTGGAGATGCGCGAGGATCGGCACTTTCTTTGCACTCACGCTCAGTTTGCCGCTCATGCCGATGGCCGCAAACAACTGCGCATGGAGTTCTTCTATCGCGAAATGCGGCAACGTCATGCGGTGCTCATGGAGAAGGGCAAGCCCGTAGGTGGCGAGTGGAACTTTGATAGCGAAAACCGCAAGAGCTTCGGCAAAGAAGGCCCGCCACTCCATCTGCCGCCGCGTCGATTTGAGCCGGATGCCATCACGAAAGAAGTGATCGCGGTCGTGAATGAGCGCTTCGCAGCTCATCCCGGAGATCTCGCAGCGTTTGACTGGCCTGTCACAGCGGAGGACGCACAGATCGCGTTGGAAGACTTCATCACGCATCGCCTGACTGAGTTTGGTGATTGGCAGGACGCTATGTGGACTGCTGAGCCATGGCTCTTTCACTCGCGCCTCAGCGTCGCCATGAACCTCAAACTGCTCGATCCACGCAAAGTCATCGCAGCAGCCGAGAACGAATGGAAGCAGGGCCGGGCACCGCTCGCAGGTGTGGAGGGATTCGTCCGACAGATCCTCGGATGGCGTGAGTATGTGCGCGGCATCTACTGGCAGCAAATGCCCAACTACGTGGAACTCAACGCCCTCGGTGCTGACCAACCCCTACCCGCTTTCTATTGGACCGGTGAAACCGACATGGCGTGTATGCGTGATGCCCTTGGTCAAACATTGCGCCTCGGCTATGCGCATCACATTCAGCGACTGATGGTCACGGGCCTCTACGCGCTCATGTTCGGCGTGCGGCCGCGAGAGGTTCACGAGTGGTATCTCGCCGTGTATGTCGATGCCGTCGAGTGGGTGGAGCTGCCCAACACGCTGGGCATGTCCCAGCACGCCGATGGCGGCCTCATGGCCAGCAAGCCCTACATCGCCACTGGCAAATACATTCAGCGCATGAGCAACTACTGCTCCGGCTGCCGCTTCAATCCCGCCGAAAGCACCGGTCCCACCGCCTGCCCCTTCACCACGCTCTACTGGGACTTCCTCCTCCAGCACGAACCCGCCATGCGGAAGAACCAACGCATGGCCATGCAAGTGAGGAACCTCACACGTCTCGATGAAACCAAGCGCGAAGCCATCAGAGCCCAGGCGTCACAGCTGCGGCAAGATCACGCATAGACCTTCGCGTAACTTGAGGCTATCTGATCGAGGAAGACGTGCTGATCGGTGGCCCACCACTTGTTGGAAAAGATCTCCACCTCGCGGTGGCCAGTGAAGCCGGTGGCGTCCACCCAGTCGCTGATTTCGCGAATGTTGATGCAGCCTTCGCCCATGAGGCCGCGGTCGTTGAGGAGATCGGTGGTCGGAGTTTTCCAATCGCAGATGTGGAAGGCATGGAGGCGGCCGGTGCGGCCTGCGAGGTCGATCTGCTCTTTCAACTCGGGGTCCCACCAGACGTGATAGACATCGACGGCGATGCCGAGTGATTTAGGCGAGCCTAGAGCATCACAAATCTCGTGCGACTGGCGCATCGTGTTCACCGCGCTGCGGTCATCGGCATACATCGGATGCAGCGGCTCAATGGCGAGCTTCACGCCTGCTTGTTCAGCGGCAGGAAGGACGGCGGCGATGCCATCGGCGATTTGTTTGCGTGATTCGACGAGGCTTTGGCTAGGAACGGCGCCACAGACCAACACGATGAGCGGAGCGCCGACGGCGTGGGCTTGCTCGATGGCGAGGAGATTGTCATCAATCGCTGCCTGACGACCTGCTGCCGTAGCCGATGGGAAAAAGCCGCCGCGACACAGGCTGACGACTTCCATGCCGGAGTCGGCTGTCTGGCGCTTCACCGCAGCAAGGTCGCGACCCTCCAGGGCTTGCCTCCAAATGGTTATGCCGCTGACGCCACGCTTCGGGAACTCTACGAGGCATTGGTCGAGGTTCAGGGGCTTGGTGGTGATGGTATGGACGCAAAGTCGGCTCATGTGTGACTATAAGGGGCTACTTCTTATTGCTGGTAAATCAGTTCTTTCCGATCATCATCAGCGGGAATACCGATGGAACTCTACCAGCTCGAATACTTCCTCGAAGCCGCACGCCAGCGCAACTTCACTCGCGCCGCAGCGCATTTGCATCTCGCACAGGCGGCGCTGAGCGAGCAGATTCGTAAGCTTGAAGCCGAACTCGGCACGCCGCTCTTTAACCGTGGTCGCCGTGAGACGGTGCTCACCGCCGCAGGCGAAACGCTGCGCCAACATGCGGAGGCATTAATCGAACGGGCCGATGCAGCCAAGCGAGCCGTGCATGATCTCATTGGCCTGCGTGGCGGACGGCTCACGATTGGAGCCATCCCCTCGGTCAGTGCTTGTTTGCTGCCAGAAGCGATTGCGGCGTTTCGCAAACTGCATCCGCTGGTGGAACTCGCTCTCTTTGAAGGTACCTCGGAGGTTGTGGCGCAGTGGGTCGAGAGTGGGCGCGTGGAGTTTGGTATCGTACAACTGCCCACCACGAGCGGTAGCTTTGATGAGCAGCCGCTTTTCACGGAGCCTTTCGTCGCGCTCGTGGCGAAGACAAACCCAGCGGCCAAACAGAAGACCATCAGCCTCGCCAAGCTAGCCGATGAGCCGTTCATTCTCTATAAGGGCCGTGCCCGCGATACGGCGCTCACGGCTTGTCGCATTGCCGGATTCGAGCCGCGTATCGCTTGTGAAAGCAGCGAGCTGGAGACGATTCGTTCGCTTGTGGCTGCGGGACTAGGCATTGCCATCCTCCCACAGCTTGCCACACGAGAGCCCACGAAAGGATGTGCCGTAGTCAGGCTGCGTGACAATCCGGTTGAGCGTCAGGTGGCATTGTTGAGTCGCGCAGGACACACGACATCGCCCAGTGCAGGGGCTTTTCGTGAGATGCTGAAGAGTCATGGGTCGGTCTAGCAGAGAGATATTTGTCCAAAGTTCTGGTCTTATGTTCTAATGTCACTTTGCGATCGTTTTTCTGTCTTATGCCTCGATTCATCCTTCTTATTCTAGCCTGCGGCTTGCCGGTGACTCTGTGCCAAGCGCAGACTCCTATCAGACTGCCACCATCGCCTGCGGAGCTTGCCGTGGATCATGTGAAGCTGATCAATGCCCTCGATGCTGCGGCGATGGAGCGTGGGGCGGCGCTCTACAAGACACTGTGCATTGCCTGCCATGGCACGCCGGAGAAGGCGGGCTCGCTGCCGTTGTCGAGGGCGTTTTGGAAGGAGCCGTTTAAAAATGGCGGCGATCTTCACGGCATCTATCGCACACTGACGACAGGCCTCGGCCTCATGCCGCCGTGGACGATGCTGACGCCACAGCAGAAGTATGACGTGGCGTATTTTGTGCGCGAGGAATATGTGAAGCCGACCAACGCGGCGGCCTATGCGCCAGTGACAGAGGCCTATCTCGCGAAGTTGCCGAAGCCGCAGGGCGAGTTCGTGGAGACGGCGGAGATGAAGGAGTTTCAAAAAGGGCCGAAGTATCTGCGCATGGACTTTGGCCCCGCGCTGATGTGGACGCTGGAAGCTGCGCCAGGAAACATCGCGTATAAAGGCATCGCCGTTCGCTTGGATGAAGGTGCTGGTGGTGTGACGAAAGGCCGGGCGTGGATGCTTTATGATCATGACACGATGCGAGTGGCTGCCGCATGGACGGGTGACAAGTTCATCGATTGGCGCGGCATTGCCTTTGATGGATCTCATGGCACGCACACGAAGATTGTGGGTGAAAAAGCCTTG
>Ga0114966_10002688_pt1 | contig 15802 bp, 7 predicted proteins | sample M_130207_XF_Meta_FD_87029 | JGI IMG/M metagenome (GOLD analysis project Ga0114966, IMG submission 87029) | Freshwater microbial communities from Lake Montjoie, Canada to study carbon cycling - M_130207_XF_MetaG | ecosystem: Environmental > Aquatic > Freshwater > Lake | place: Lake Montjoie... | reverse complement strand
CCCCTGGTCCGAGATCGATGACGTGATCCGCTCGTCGCATCGTTTCCTCATCGTGCTCAACGACGATCAACGAATTCCCTCGTTCCCTAAGAAGCCTTAACGCATGCAATAAATGTTGGTTATCACGAGAGTGGAGCCCGATCGTGGGTTCATCGAGGACATAAAGCACACCGCTCAGATTTGAACCAAGTTGTGCGGCTAGGCGAATGCGCTGAGCCTCTCCACCACTCAACGTGGGCACACTTCGACCCAGTTGAAGGTAGTGGAGACCCACCTCACGAAGAAATTTCAACCGCTCACGAAGCTCGGGAAGGATGTCGCGTGCGATCTCCGCATCACGTCCTTGCAACTCAAGCGTGTTGAAAAAAACTTCTGCTTCCGCGACGGAGGACTTGGCAAACCAATCCATTGTTGGCCACGACGACGAGCGACACATTTTTCCATCAGCATTCATCGGCAGTGGTAACCGCACGGCCCGTGCTTGTCGGTTCAAACGAGCTCCGCCGCAATCGGTGCAAACCTCGCGTTTGCCTTCTTGCCAAGAAAACCAGGACTCCTCAATCGCTTCGGCTCGTGCCCCACGTTCCACATCCGGCAAATAAAAAGTCTCACCGAACCCTCGACATTTTAGACACCAACCCTGAGAGGAGTTGTAACTAAACATCTTCGGATCAAGAAGCGGATAGGACTGTCCACATTCTGGACAGGCCCGAGCGGTCGAATGCACCGTTACTTTCCGATCATTACCCAGAGCTAACAGTGTGCCTTTTCCTAAATCCAATGTTTGATCAATGAGTTGCTGTGGTGACTTATTCGAGGTTTTAGAACTCTTTTGCTCCAAAACTCCAGTGACGATTTCGATATCGTGCTCACGGAAACGGTCCAACCGTAACTCCTTCGCCGTCGAAAACATTTTTCCATCGGCACGCACCTCATCATAACCATGTTTTGCGGCCCATGCTCCTATCTCAGTATGAAAACCCTTTCGATTTCTCACTACTGGAGCGAGTAACAAAAGGTCACCTCGTTGCTTTGTTTCTAGGAGAAGCTTTCGACCCAGAGCATCGCGACTTTGCCCTGCCACCGCCACTTGGCATTGAGGACAAAATTGAACACCCAACTTTGAAAAAAGAAGGCGAAGAAAATGATGAATCTCAGTGACCGTCGCCACCGTGCTCTTTCCTCCCCCACGACTATTTCGCTGTTCGATGCTGACAGTAGGAGGAAGCCCCGTGATCAAATCTACCTCTGGCCGTGAAAGTTGTTCGACGAATTGACGAGCGTAAGCGTTCATCGCATCCAAAAATCGCCGCTGACCTTCTGCAAAAATCAAATCGAACGCCAAACTACTTTTGCCAGACCCACTCACTCCAGTGATCACCACAAATTTTCCGCGAGGAATAGTCAACGACAGGTTTTTTAGGTTGTGTACCCGAGCACCGTAGATACCAATCACTGCCGGATCATCCGATGGAATATCCACTTCCTTAAAATTCATGAGCCATCCCTATCACGAAAGCGATTCTGTGCAAGCCATTGTATTCTTTGAACCAATCGGGGAGTTGTCCCCCCGCGATTGCCACGGTTAATCCTCGCCAGATTTTGTGTGTTCGTTCTAATTTGAAGGGATGACACCAGATCGAGGACACTTGAGTCGGCGTAATTTCGTGAAGGCATCCACCCTCGTTTCGGGTGCGATGATTCTCAGTCCGGATGTGTTCGCGGCTAAACCTTCCCAGGAACACTCCTCGCTATCGGTAGCGGACCTCCCCAAGGGCACCGCTCCCCAACCGGTTGCGATACCACACTTTTCTGACCGGTTACAGGCGTTTGTGTGGCGTAATTGGACGTTGGTCCCGGTTGAAAAGCTAGCCTCCGTGGTTGGTGCAAAGCGAGAGGATATTGTGCAACTCGGTCGCGCGATGGGGTTGCCGAAGCCGTTGCCAATTACTCGCGATCAACAACGGCGATCTTACATCACGGTGCTCAGGAGGAACTGGCATTTGTTGCCCTACGAACAATTATTAAGACTATTAGATTGGACACCCGAGGAGATGGCTTATGTTTTGCGCGAGGACGATTTTCTTTACGTCAAGCTCGGCAACCTCAAACCGCAATGTGAACCCTTAAGGTTTTCTCAACCCAGTCCATCGGCTCAAGCTCATGCTCAAAAAATTGGCCGGATTCTTGCGGAGGAGTTCCCTCAAGGACTTCCGACTCAGGCGGAACCCCTGTTCCAGTTCGTGAAGGTTCTTTCCTCAAATCCGACACACACGGATCCCACGGTGAAGGCACTGAATTCACCGACACGGTTTTGCTATTCTTACTTTGCACTCTACGGAGATCCGCTACTCGAGCCAGAATCGGATCCCTACCCTGATGGTTATCTGGCGAGGCTCGCCCACGCGGGCGTGACTGGTGTCTGGTTGCAGGGCGTGTTGCAGAAGCTCGCGCCGTTTCCATGGGATCTGAAGTTGAGCCACAGACATGAGGAGCGGTTACGAAATCTTGGTCGTCTCGTAGCTCGAGCGCGCAAGCACGGAATCGGAATCTACCTCTACCTAAACGAGCCGCGCTCCATGCCCGTAAAATTCTTCGAGACTAGACCCGAGTTGAAGGGAGTTGTTGAAGGGGATCACGCGGCACTCTGCACCAGTACCAAGTACGTCCAAGAGTTCCTTCGCGACTCCATCGCGCATATTTGCCGTGCTGTGCCGGACTTAGCAGGCTTCTTCACGATCACAGGTTCTGAAAACCTCACGAGCTGTTGGTCGCACGGCGCGGGAGGATCGTGCCCTCGCTGTGTCCAACGGACGCCCGCTGAAGTGATTGCTCAAGTGAATCGCCTCATCGTTGAGGGGATTCAAAGATCTCAGAGTTCTTGTCGCCTGATTGCTTGGGACTGGGGCTGGAGTTCTGCATGGTCCGCCGACGTAATCCGCCAACTCCCGAAGGAAGCTACACTCATGAGTGTGAGCGAGTGGAGCATCCCGATCACCCGAGGTGGAGTGAAAAGCGAAATCGGAGAGTATTCAATTTCGACAATCGGGCCAGGACTTCGCGCCACACGCCATTGGCAAATCGCTCGCGATCTTGGCCTGAAAACATTAGCCAAAATCCAGGCTGGCAATACGTGGGAGCTTTCTGCCGTGCCTTACATCCCAGCCGTCGAGAACGTGGCTCGACATGCCGCTAATTTACGGGAAGCCAAAGTCGATGGCCTCATGCTCGGTTGGACTCTAGGCGGATATCCTTCACCCAATCTTGAGGTAGTGGCAGAGATTTCTGGATCCGCCCTGATCACTCCAGAGGAAGCGATGCACAGTGTTGCCGTTCGACGGTTTGGACAAGCAGTCGCGCCGATAGCTGTAGAGGCTTGGAAAAGCTACAGCACTGCCTTTAGCGAATTCCCTTTCCACGCGGGATTGGTTTATTCCGCCCCCTTGCAAGTCGGCCCAGCAAACCCACTCTGGGAAAAACCGACAAATTACCAAGCGTCGATGGTCGGTCTGCCCTACGACCATCTCGATGGTTGGCGAGCGGTTTATCCACCTGATGTATTCATCAGCCAGTTGGAAAAAGTCTCTACTGGTTTCGAGACCGCCCTCAGTGTCCTAAGATCGTCGAGCAGCCAACTGGTCTTAGACCCGACTGTCAAAAAATCATTGGCACAGGAAATAGATGTTGCCGATGCCGCTGCTATCCATTTTCAAAGTGTCGCGAACCAAGCACGGTTTGTGCGCGACAGGGATCTGATGGCAAAGACGAAAGATCGCCTCGAATCTGAGCGTCTTGTGGTTGAACTCGAACAGATCCTACGGCGAGAACTGGGACTGGCGAAGAGATTGCTGACCATCCAATCACGTGACTCAAGGATCGGCTTTGAGGCAACCAATCATTATTTCTACGTCCCCATTGATCTCGTCGAGAAAGTGCTGATCTGTCGCGACTTGCTCGACCGTTGGTTGCCAAGCTTACGATAGCTCAGCGATTTCGTTTTTGGGTAATGAGGTCTTGGTAGACTTCCAGATGACGTTGAGCAACGGATCGTGGGGCAAAGCGATTTTCGGCATCAAGACGTGCGCGTTGGGCCAACCGAAGTGCTTCCTGAGGATTGCGGAGAAGTCCTTCGACGGAGTGGCGCATTGATTCGGCGGACTTGGGATCACAAAGGAGTCCGTTAATGTTGTCCTGAATGAGGTCCGGAATGCCACCGATTTGAGATGCGACAACGGGTAATCGAGCTGCCATCGCTTCGAGGACAACCATGGGGCAATTGTCCTCCAATGTCGGAAGGATGAGAAGATGAGCCGTCGCAAGTGCGGCCTCGACCTCGGCTTTGCTCGCGTTTCCGGCGTAGTGACACCATGGCTTGGTTTTGACTAGTCTCTCAAATTCGAGTCCATAGGGATCGCCTACCGTGGTGCGGCCAAGGAATCGGAGTTGGAACGGGAGTGTTGCTGCGAGAGGTTCCAAAGCCTCTAGGAGTCCGATTTGATTCTTGTAGGAAGTGATGTTGGCGAGACAAAGGATTTCGGCGATCGGGGCTGGACGACGGAGGACGGCAAAGCTGCCTGAATCTACAGCATTCGGAACCACCCAAGTTCGTTGGGCGAGAGCCTCGACTGCCTTCTGAGTGTAGGTGGTGATACACAGAACTCCATCAGTGCGTGGGATAACAAATCGTTCGAGTCGAGCAGTGAGCCAGGCAAAGCTGAGTGGGCGTGCACCTTGAATCTGGGCGATACGCCGCATGTTGCCGTGGATTGTAATCAAGTTGGGAAAACCAGATCTAAAGGCAGAAATAGCGCAGTAACGTTCGGTGCCTTGGCCATGGACGATGTCGGGTTGTAATGTGCGGAGCTTCCGCTGAATTGCACGCGAGCAACCGTAGTAGAGCGATCGCATCCACCCGGTTTTAGGAACAACCAATTGGTGATAGTAAATGTTGGAAGCAAGTTGCCGAGGAGCCGTCATGGAACGTTTGCAACAAATGACGATATGGATCTCACACTCTGGGAGGTCGATAAATCCCTCCAGCAACGCAGAAGGTGCTGGGCCGAAAAACGGTGTTTGGATTTCGTATTGACCGAACTCGTCGCGGTTGTCAGGAACGAGGAAGGCGATCTTCATGCGGCTCGATCCTGAGCTAGGACACTGCGATAAACTTGCACATATTGCTCAGCCACATCGCGCCACGATTGCACGGGGAAAATGTGATGAGGCAGTCTGTGTGAGTTGTTGTAGAAAGTCCGAAGCTGATTGGCGACGATTTCGGGGCGCGTTGGGGCCACGAATGTGATGCCAGTTTTAGCAGCGGTATACCCTTGGCGTGCCCACGGAAGATCGGAGAGAAACAGGGGGAGCCCTGCAGCAGAAGCTTCGTGAAGCGCGATACATCCGGTTTCACCAAAACTTAGGAGACAAAAGCCTTTCGCCGTTCTGAGCAGGTGGTATTTCTCTTCGCGTGAGACAAAGCCCGGGTAGCGGACGTATTTGCCATCCACGAGCTTTTTGAATTCGGTGAAGTAAGGGTCATCCTCGCCGAACGGTTTGCCAAGAAAAACAATGGGCACTTCCGCGGTGTGTGCAGCACGGGCAAGGGCGAGTGTGTTTTTTCGAGGCGCAATCGTGGCCACGGAGATCAGGTGATCACCCTGTGGTTCGGGGAGTGCTAATTGTTCGAGTGCCTCGGGCTCAACGGCGTGATTGATAACATGGCATCGTGTCGCAGGAGCATCAAAAAGGTATTGGGCCACCTCTTGTTCTCGGGGCAGGACAAAAACGAGAGCATCCGCCTCTTGATAAACTTCCCAATTCAATTTTGCAGTCAATCCACCGGCAAGTCGTTTAGCCAAGCGGATGGTAGTTTTCTGCGCGAAAAGCTGAAAGTTTGAACGTGATGCGGTGGCATCTAAAATGTCGCTCATCACGACTTTCATCCCTTTTTCATGCGCCAACCGAACCACTGCCGTTTCAGGCCGCGTGATCGTGTGAAGCAAGTCACCGGATTGAGCCTGATCCCACCAACGCAAGGGTTCCGTCTCGACGCCGAAAGCGGGCAGATGCTTAAAGAGGTTGTCCATATGGGTTTGAACCCCCCCGTGCGCGAGCGAAAATGGTATATTGGTCCAGAGAAGAACCTTCATGGTGTTGATAAGCTTTGCTGAAGCTGGGCGACGGTGTCAACTCGTCGCTGCAGGATTTCTGAGTTCGGGGTTGTCACGGAAGATTTAAGGAGCGAAACGTGCCCCGATGAGGGCGAGTTCTGTGAGGCGGTTCACATCCTTCTCATGAGCAGTCCAAGCGATGCCGCGCAGGACGATCACACGGTAAAGTGGATCGTCGAAGGTCCAAGTATAATGGCCGGGAATGGAACCGAAAACGCGGCCCTTGTGGTTCTGGAAGGTCCAGAGTTGTGTGCAAACGGAACCTTCCTCGACGGCGGTCGCCAAGGCTGAAATGCGGGCGGGGTCACCATAAAAGGCCCAGTAGGTTTCGTCGGTCAGTGATAAACTCTTAAACCCCTGAGTTATCGGGTGCGTGGGTTGAGTAAAATTGAGTTCGATTTTACCGTGCCGATACTTTGATCTACCAGTGGAAAGTCCGATTCGCGCTGCGAGTGCCTCCGCCTGCGCCGGATCCTTGCCACCTTCCATCGCCCAATGAAGATACACCAGCCCACCACCACGTGTTTGATATTCATCCAGCAGGGTTGCCGCTTGGGGATTCCAGCCTGAGTTTCGCGAATAAAATACGGTAACATCGGCACGAGCTAGTTGTTCACGTGTCGGAAAACCTTGAGCGGTTGATACTGTGACCTTGTCTGCGAGCGAAAGAAGCTTGGCCCAACGCTTCTGCCAAACTGGATAATCATGCTCATCAACACCGTGATCTTGATTGTCGATACATAGTAGAATATGCAGGGGTTTTAGACTGCTAGGAACAGCGATGCTGGGTGCCACGAAATCTTCGATCTCCTTCCGAGTCCGTGCAGGCGGGATCACGGGGTTGAGTCGAGTGATCGCTGCTGGCTCTAATGGATTTGTCAGGAGAAACGTAAGTAAATCCTCCATCTGCGTTGCATTGAGCAGTTGACCCAGCCCCTCCGGCATCAAGGAGCCTAGTAACGGTTCGATGCTTGCAACCTCACGCCTCGCACGTTGGGTTTCTGCACCAGCAGGTAACTGGATCGTGACCTGCTCCTCAGTCAAGCGACGAATCACACCGTTAAGCTCGGTTCCGTCCTTGAACCGAATGCGGCTGCCGGTTTGGTCTGGATTGATCGTGGCGGAGGGTTTGGTGATGTCTTGAAGAACAGAGTCACGATCGCGGTGGAGAAGGTTTGATAAATCGGGGCCAAACGCGATCCCTTCACCTCGGAGGGTGTGACATGTCGCGCATCCACCGTCTCCAAAAAATACCCGCCGTCCATGCAGCCAGTTTCCTTTCACGTCGGTGCGAGTCAGTGTCGCATTCGGATTTTGTTTATCAGTACCACTCGAAGCCCATGGCACCAAAAAGCGTGTTAACCCGATGGGGCGAGCTCGAGAATCAAGCGCAAATGTCAACCCGCTGCCCTTCAACGCAAGCTTTCCAGTCAACGCAAGTTCCATTGGCATGATCGAGTTTGTCGCATGTGGTGCGAACGCCACCTGTCGCGGGATCGCTACGGAAAAATCCTGATGAAGAATCATGGTTCGTTGGGCGAATGGGTCTGCGGCGAGATTCCAATCCAACGTGGCACGCGGTTGAACGACTGGGACGAAAATATTTGCAAGGTTCATCTGGCCTCGAAATGTCAACGTGCGCGAATCAGCAGCGTTGTCGCACTGCCGGAAAAAGTCCTCATGATCGGCTGATCCTGCAGTTATTTCCCTCGAAACAACAAACGACGCATGGGGCAAGACGATCCTCAACGATTGACCGCTGTTTTCTAAAGTTGCCTGAACCCCGTGGAGCGACACAGCAATATCCATTTCTTGGCGCTGTGGAATTCCTTGGTGAGTCTGCCATGAGGTCGGCAACGGCAGAGTAACGGCGTAAGTTGCCAACTCTGTTTGGCGTGGAATCCGGAGCACGATCGTTCGACGGTCGGCACTGAGAGAAAGTGCCTGCACCTCAACCCAACGGCGAGGACTGCCCATCTGATCGCGGACGATTTGATAGCCGGGGCGAATGACCTCAAATCGATCGCCTGCACTCGCGTATCGGCCCGTTTCGATGCGTGTCTTCTCCCGAGTGCCAGCCCAATCGGCGTCCTGCAGCGGGCGATCGAAGGCAATTCGAAATTCATCCTGAGCCGCAGCCCACGCATGCACGGGTTGTGGTACGGTTCGTCCTGTGTAACGTAGACGAAAAATTCTACCCGCCCCCGCCGGGCCCGTTCCCCAATCCGGTGGCCCACTATGGCAAGCAATCAGCAAATCACCCTGCGGTGTGACGCAAGTATCCACGGCAAGAAGCCCTAAGCACGCGATGATTTGATTCTGTGCCACGTAGCCCTCAGGTGTCTTCACCAACTTCGTTCGATAGAGTTTCCCTCGTGATTCTCCACAAACGAGAGCATCACCACGCCACTGTGCGGGACCGAAGGCGGGACCTCCATTCACGCCTTCGTTAAACACCATCCCCACTGTGCTCTGGTGTTGCGGGCCGTATTCGAAGGCTGCGGGCTCGTCGATCACTTGCGGCAAATGTTTCGGATGACGTGGCGGGAAACCGTAGTGGCGACCAGGAACAATATGGAGGAGTTCATCCAAGGCGTTACCATTAGGTAACCAAGTCGCTCCTTCTTGTTCAGAGGCAAATAGATCCCCTTCACGATTAAACGCCAAAGCACAGGTGAAACGCACTCCGGTGCAGACTATTTCACGCTTTTTGAAATCGGGTGACACCTTCTGAATGGTGCCTCGATCGCTCGCTAAATCGAATTCCGCGCGGCCTGTCGAGGCTTCGATCAGGTAACCATTGGCATAATTTGCCGTGCCAAGCCCGAAGTAAACCGATCCATCTCGTGGATCTACGGCGATGCCGACCGCATCAACACCTTGGGGGATTTCTTTCCATCCGGTGGCCACCAAAATCTCCTCGTCACCGATCCCGTCCCGATCCTTGTCGAGGATCAACGATACCTTGCCCTTACTCGCTACAAATACCCCTTCGCCACGCGGATCATTTTTTGGCAACAGTGCCATACCCATCGGACCTCGTAACGACGACTTATCCCAGAACATTGTTGCGTGATCTTCACGTCCATCACCGTCGGTGTCTGTCACAAGTTGGATCCGACCATCGTAGCCGAGTGCGACCAGTTTACCGTCATGGCGATAGCGAAGATTATTTTGATTACGCAAGGCGATAGGCAATTCCTCGACAGTAAACCCCGGCACAAGCATCTGAACTACAGGAGCATCGCTCAGCGTTTCGAGAGCGTGACCGCTGCGTCCTGAGGCCAACGCGTTGAGTGCTGGGGTTCTCGAGAAAAGGGATTGCTCAACCTGAACACGTTCGTCGTCAGTTAATGCCCGATCATAAACCAATACCGCCGCAATATCGCCATGGAACGAGCCTTGAGCATGGGTCGGCACGCCATCGTCGTTCGAATAAATTCGACCGCCGACAATCATTTCATCAAGTCCTATTGACGACTCGTTGCGCGGTTGCTCTCCCAGAAGTATCCCGTCGATGAACACGCCATTTCCCTTGGGACCAATTGCGGAACGCACGGTGAAAACATGAAAACTCTCAAACGGAAGTGGACTGGGGAGGTTCTTGCCGCTTTGAATAAAATTGTGAAAACCCACACTACCAGCAGACTCAAGACTCAACACGCTCAGATCCTTCGAAGGCTCCGGACCTTGATCGATATTGATGCCGCTGGTGTAATCGTTTTTTCCAACCGCCGTCGCCGCAAACATTCCCGCAAAACCACCCACATTGCCCCTCGGTGCCGCCAGAATAAACACGGTCACCTCGCGCAGACGACGACGCTTACCCTCGATGAACAGAAAATCATCCTTGCCGTCAAACCTCGCGAACGCCTCGGAATCATCGGCTCTAAAAACAGGGCGACCCAGTGCCCACGGCTGCGTGGCTCGAAATGAATCAGTTGTTGAATCCAGCCATCGATCAAGCGGATTGCCGTTCCCAAGCGGAGCAAGGTCTGCAGATTTTCGAAGGCTAGACTGATCAAGGGAATTCAGATGCACAATGAGACCTGCCTTCACAGGAGGCTCGATCGCAAACGTCACCTGCACCCCTAAGCAGAGCACGAGGAGGAGAAATTTCATCAACGAAGAATGAACCAGCCAGGCCAAACCATCAAGCCCGCTCAATCATAGATCGAAGGCTGAAGTGGCATAACAGTTGGGAAACCAACCCTCAGAAAAATCGATGGAAGGTGATCATTCTATTTTACTGCATCGTAAGCATTGGTTAAAATGAAAGATATGCGAACCCTTATTGGACTTTTCTTATTTGGCTGTTGCATGTTCGTTTCGCTCGACATGGTGCAATGTGCAACGTCGATTAAAACAAGGCCCAACATTGTTTTCCTCATGGCAGACGACCACGCCGCGCACGCCATTAGTGCCTATGGCAGTGTGATCAATAAAACCCCAAACCTTGATCGATTGGCTCAGGAAGGAATGCGGTTTGATCGTTGCTTCGCCGTCAATTCGATCTGCACTCCCAGTCGCGCCACGATCTTGACCGGCAAATACTCACATATCAACGGCGTCCCAGTGTTCAATCGTTTCGACGGATCACAACCCACCGTTGCAAAACACCTTCAAGCCTCCGGTTACTACACGGGTATGATTGGCAAATGGCATCTGGGCAGCGATCCAACTGGATTCGACCAATGGACAGTCCTTCCCGGGCAAGGTGCTTATTTTAATCCAGATTTTCTCGTTCCCGCAGGGCGCAAGAAAATCGAGGGTTATGCCACCGATATCATTACCGATTTGGCTATCGATTTTTTAAAGAATCGACCGAAGGATCAACCGTTCTTCTTAATGTGTCATCACAAGGCACCGCACCGTCCTTGGGAGCCAGACGCCAAACATAAAGCAATGTTCGCCGGCAGGAACATTCCTGAACCTGCGACTTTGCGTGATGATTACTCCACGCGGAGCGATGCGCTGCACGAAAACAGGCAACGGGTTTTTGAGGATCTCACCCGAAGTGATCTGAAGCTGCTGCCACCCGCCGGAACTACAGGACCCGCCCTCAATCAATGGTTGAACGTAAAACCTACTGAGGTAGAAATCGTCGAGAATGGACAGAAAAAAACGTTGCGTGGTGAAGAATTAAATCGATGGAAATATCAACGATATATGCAAGATTACCTCGCTTGCATTCAATCCGTCGATGATAACGTCGGACGCTTGTTGGATTGGCTGGACGCCAATGGGCTGAGTGAAAATACGATCGTCATTTACACCAGCGACCAGGGTTTTTTCTTAGGCGATCACGGTTTATATGACAAACGGTTCATGTATGAGCCTTCAATAAAAATGCCATTTCTTGTCCGTTGGCCGGGCGTCATCAAACCGGGTTCCGTGCAGAAATCTCTCGCGATTAATCCTGATTTTGCTCCCACTTTTCTCGAAGCTTCGGGCTTAGCTGTCCCGAAGGACATGCAAGGTCGCAGCCTTTTGCCGCTCTTGAAAGGCCAACAACCTCCTAACTGGAGAACCAGCTTCTATTACCGCTACTACCACGACCCCGGTAATCATAACACCCGAGTTCACTACGGCGTTCGCACTGACACTCACAAACTCATCTACTACTGGAAAAAGGATCAGTGGGAACTTTTTGATCTTCAAGCCGACCCTCATGAACTTCGTAATCTCTACAACGACCCGCAACAGAAGCCCACGATAGAAAAGCTTAAAGTCGAACTTGCCAGATTAAGAAAGGAATTAAATGAGGAGGATAAATTCGCGGATCAATTGCCGGCTGATGGAGTCGATGGCCCGTTTCCTGACAAAAAACGCATCGCCCCAACAACACTCTAGTTTGACGCTTGGGAGAATGTGCGCTTTATCGACTAGAGGATATTCGGGTTGGTTGCTGATCGTGCTTTCGGCTATTGGAGTAGCTACGGCTCCACAAATTACCGCTGCTACTCGTCCGAACGTGATCGTGATTTTGGCGGACGATTTAGGTTATGGTGATCTAAGTTGCTACGGACACCCTACGATTCGCACTCCCAATCTCGATCGAATGGCTTTCGAGGGAATGCGTTTTACAGATTTTTATTCGGCAGGTGAAGTGTGTACTCCCAGCCGTGCAGCCTTGTTAACAGGCCGTTATGCGGTGCGGAGCGGCATGGCACATGATCAATTCCGCGTCTTGCGAAATCGATCCACCGGCCACCTTCCGGAGAGTGAAATCACGCTCGCTGAGAAACTGAAAGAGCGTGGCTATTCAACAGGCATCGTCGGAAAATGGCACCTTGGGGTCTGGTCAATCAATCCCGTTGGACACCCTCGACGTCATGGTTTCGATTTTTTCTTCGGCTTGCCGCATTCCAACGATATGGATCCGACCTCGATTGCGCCCCGAGGTGCAACTCGCCGCCCTGACCAAGATGCGCTGTGGTGGAACGCTCCTCTCTATCGGAATGACGAAGTTGTTGCTCACCCAGCGGATCAGACACAATTAACGCGGCTCTACACCGAACAAGCTCAGCAATTCATCAAATCACAGAAGACAAATCCATTTTTTCTCTACGTTGCTCACACCTTCCCACACGTGCCACTCTTCGCTTCCAAAAAGTTTAGAGGAACAAGTCGGCGTGGAGTTTATGGAGACGTTGTTGAGGAACTCGACTGGAGTGTAGGTCAAATTTTGGAGACATTACGGCGCGAGAGATTGGCCGAGAACACGTTAGTATTTTTTACCAGCGATAACGGTCCATGGCTCATTATGAACGAGCAGGGTGGCTCTGCTGGCCTCTTACGCGACGGTAAGGGGAGCACTTGGGAAGGTGGAATGCGTGAACCCGGGATTGCGTGGTGGCCTGGAACAATCAAAGCCAATGTCATCAATACGAACGTAGCTTGCATGGTGGATATTTTCCCCACAGTCCTCCATCTTGCGGGTGCGGATTTACCTTCGAATGTAACGATCGACGGACGTGATATCAGTCCGACATTATTGAGCGGCAAAGCGATTCCAACTCGTCCAATTTTCTTCTACCGAGGCACCCGAATTTTCGCAGTCCGCAAGAACCAGTGGAAATTACACATTCTTACACAGGGAAGCTACAACCAGCCCAAGCCGGAAGCGCAAGACCCGCCATTGCTTTTCAATCTTGATATCGATCCGAGCGAAACATTCAATGTTTCCACGAACCACGCAACGGTTGTGGCCGATTTGTTGCATGAAATCGAAGCCCACCGTGCAACGGTAACACCTGCAAAATTACAATTGGAACAGGTGAGTATTCTTGAGGAACCAGTCACCAAAAAAACGAGTAAACTCTGACGCGCTCACCATCCTAACGATGAAACGAGATCTACGATCCTTCCTGATTTTAACGCTCATTCTGTTGCTGAAGCAGTTCTCTGGAATGTGCGCCACGGCACCTAACCCGTTTGCGGCTCCGGGAAAAACTCGGCCCAATTTCCTACTCCTGCTTTCAGATGATCAGACGTTTCGGACCCTCGGAAAAATCGGTGAGTTAGAGGTCAAAACCCCGAACCTTGATCGCTTGGCGAGGCGTGGATTGCTCTTCACGCATTGTTTTAACCAAGGAGGCTGGAGCGGTGCCGTCTGCGTACCTAGTCGCACGATGCTCAATACCGGTCGAACCGTCTGGCAGTCTCGCGGCACGAATGGTGCGGGCATCTCTCAGGGCGCGGCACTCTGGGGCGAGACCCTCGGACAATCGGGTTACGACACTTTCATGACAGGTAAGTGGCACATCCCTGATTCGGCACTCGCCCGTAGTTTTAAAAAAGTCGGAGTATTAACCGGTGGTTTTCTGCAATCCACCCCCACGGATGGCGAGGCTTATCACCGGCCAGCACCAACTAACTCATGGCAACCGCAGGATCCGCGATGGCAAGGCCACTGGCTCGGAGTAGATGGCACGGTTGTGCACAGCAGCGAACGCATCACGGACTCAGCGCTAGACTTTCTGAAAACTAGAGCCACCGAGAATTCAGCCCCATTTTTCATGTATGTAGCGTTCAATGCGCCGCATGATCCGAGGCAGGCACCTAAGAAATACCTAGACTTATACCCACCTGATCAACTGAAACTGCCTCCGAATTTTTTGACGAAGCACCCGTTTCTGATCGAGGCAAATTTTGAGGGTCGCGATGAAATACTGGCTCCCTATCCACGAACTCAGGGCGGCGTGCGTGTCCACCTTCAAGAATACTACGCCATCATCACACATCTGGATGCACAGATCGGGCGCTTGCTGGACGCGCTCGAGGCCAGTGGGGAGGCGTCAAATACGATCGTCGTATTCACTTCAGACCAAGGACTCGCGGTAGGGCAGCATGGGCTAATGGGGAAACAGAATCTCTATGATCATTCCTTGCGAATGCCATTCATCATCGCCGGGCCAGGGGTTCCGCGAGGGAAGAGTACCTCGGCCCTGATCAACATGCAGAGCCTTTTCGCCACCACTTGCGAGATGGCCCGGGTCACTCGGCCAATCACGGTGCAGTTCCCCAGCATTGTCCCATTGATCAACCGTACGACCACGCAACTAAACGATGCGCTTTATGGGGCGTTTCTGGATCGTCAACGTGCCGTTCGAACAGCGGATTGGAAACTAATCCGCACTCCACACGCTGGCGTCGTCCAACTCTTCGACGTAAAACGCGATCCTTGGGAGCAACACAATCTAGCCACGGATCAAAGGTTCACACAGGTTCTAGCAACCCTAGATAATCGGTTACGCGAGTTAATGATCGAGATGAATGATCCGCTCGCTGAGGAAAAAGTTTTTGGTTCTACCGCTTCACCAACGGGTGAATCCACTAGCCCATGAGTAAAACGTCCGCTGCACCGCAATCAAGACGTCCAGTGTGGCGAATATTTTTGATCAGTTTGATCACGACGACAATTGTTATTGTTGGGGTTTTATTTCGACCTGTTGCCCCAAAGCCTATCGCAGCTAAACCAAACGATGCGCAAACAACTTTGGCCGACACAACCCCAGCCCCCAGTCCAACTCCCGTCGGCATGGTTTGGATTCCCGGTGGAGAGTTCTCCATGGGGACAGATGATCCCACCCAAATGATTTGCGGCGGCCCAGATGCAATGCCTGATGCTCGTCCAATTCACCGCGTCTATGTAAGTGGCTTTTGGATGGATGCAACCGAAGTTACAAATGAGGAATTCGGGCGATTTGCTCAAGCCACAGGTTATATCACCGTCGCCGAGCGGCCCCTCCGGAAGGAAGATTTCCCAAGCGCGCCACCAGAGAATCTGGTGCCTGGGTCCATCGTTTTTCGACCCACCTCGGAACCTATCCCGTTGCAAAATCATCTGGACTGGTGGGAATATGTGCAAGGTACCCATTGGCGTCATCCGTTGGGGCCAGGATCGGGCTTGGCTGGCTTGGAGAAATATCCTGTGGTACACATCGCCTTCGAGGACGCCGAAACCTATGCTAAATGGGCTGGAAAACGTCTACCTACGGAAGCGGAATGGGAATTCGCCGCACGCGGAGGGTTAACAGGTCAGCCCTATTCTTGGGGAAACGAATTGAAGCCGAACGGCAAATGGATGCTCAACATTTACCAAGGACAGTTTCCAACGCACGACCGTG
>Ga0114966_10002687_pt1 | contig 15805 bp, 17 predicted proteins | sample M_130207_XF_Meta_FD_87029 | JGI IMG/M metagenome (GOLD analysis project Ga0114966, IMG submission 87029) | Freshwater microbial communities from Lake Montjoie, Canada to study carbon cycling - M_130207_XF_MetaG | ecosystem: Environmental > Aquatic > Freshwater > Lake | place: Lake Montjoie... | reverse complement strand
GTGCGCAAAAGCGTGGTCTTCCCACAGCCGGATGGGCCCAAAAGCGAGAAGAACTCTCCCGCTTGGATCGTGGCGGTTATGCCGCGCAAGGCGTGATAGTCGCCGTAATATTTGTGCACATCTTGAAATTCGATCATCGTAGGTTTGGCAGATGTCACAGGAAGCCTCCGCTCTCTTTGGCGCCGGTGCGCGCAAGGCCGCGCCGGCGGAAAAACTCTGCCAAGGCCAAAAGGGTGATGGATACCCCCACAAGAATTGTGCCCAAGGCCATGATATTGGGCACGTTTTTGGGAAAACGCAGTTGCCCGTAGATGAAAGTGGAAAGAAGCGGTTCACCCGAACCCAAGAAGTTCGAGATGATGAATTCATCCAGCGAAATCGTAAAACAGATGAGCATGGCCGAGATGATGCCGGGCATCACCAAGGGCAGGATGATCAGGCGAAAGGTTGAAAAAGGCCCCTCGCCCAGATCATAGGCCGCTTCTTCAAGCGACTTATCCAAGCTTTGAAAGGCCGACGTTAGGATTGCCACCGCAAAGGGCGTACACACCAGCACATGGCCCAGAACGATGGTGAACAACGACAGCGGAATGCCGATGGAGAGCAGCACAACCAACAGCGCCATCGCCATGATAATCTCAGGCAGCACCATGGGCAGCATGATCAGCCCCATCAAAGGGCCCGCCGCTTTGAACTGGTAGCGCGTGTTGGCGCGGGCGGCGAGCGTTCCAAAGAAGGTCGAAATCACAGCCGTAGACGCCGCCACCAGCAGCGAGTTTTTCAGCGCCTTGCCCAGAACGGCATCGTGAAACACATTCTGAAACCACTGGGTCGTGAAGCCCTGCAAAGGAAAGGCCACGGCGGTGGAGTCGTTAAAGGCAAAGATCGGCAGAATGACGATGGGGCAATAGAGAAACAATAAGTAGCCAATCGTATAGATCCACAGGACGGGAATTTTCATTTCGGCCCCTTCAGATATCTGCGATTCAGCGCCAAAAAGACCACCGACACCAAACCCACCACCAGCATCGCAGACACGGCAATGGCTGACCCCAAAGCGCGGTTGTCGGCTTTCAGCATTTGCTTTTCGATCATATTGGCAATCATCGGGATCTTGCCGCCACCAATCAGATTGGGCGTGACATAATCACCAATGGTCGGGATGAACACGATCAACACCGCTGCAATCACGCCCGTCATGGATAGGGGCAAGGTGACACGCAAAAAGGTGGTAAACCGCGTCTCGCCCAAATCTTGGCCGGCTTCCAGCAGCGACCGGTCGATCTTTTCCAAAGCCACAAAGATGGGCAAAATAGCAAAAGGCGCATAGGCATGGGCCAGCGTGATCACCATGGCTTGGATCGTAAAGCTCATCTGCAACGGCTCAGAGATGATGTGCAACCCTTGCAGGAATGAGTTGATCACGCCCGTTCGGCTGATCATCACATTCCACATAAACACGCGGATCACATAAGAGGTCCAGAACGGGATGGTGATCATGAACAGCCAAAGCGCTTTCTTTGACGGCGCAACATTGAAGCTGACGAAATAGGCCACCGGATAGGCCAACAAAACCGTGGCCGCCGTCACCAAGACCGACACAAACAACGACCGCGCCATTAGGGTGCGCACGATGGGGTCGGTCCACGCGCCAAGATAGCCGTCGGGCGCCATCGTGCCATCGGCCAGTTGCGAATGGCACTCACCGATGTAGTTGCACAGTTGAAAATGGGGGACAACAGTCAGGTAGCCATCGGTCATCACCGAATAGACCAAGGTCGCAGCCAAGGGGGCCGCCAGCAGCAAAATGGCATAAAGCGCTGTTGGGCTGATCAGGGCCAAGCCCGAGGCGGCCTGCGATCCCCAAAACCTTGGGCGCTTAAGCGGTTCAGACATAAAGCACCCTATGGGCTTGGGTTAGGTGTTAGCGCCAAGATCAATCACCTTGGGGCTGTCATGACAAGCCCCTTGATGGCCTGCGATTGCGCTCTGGCGGCACGGATGACCAAGATTTGGGCAATCGATCCAAAGAAAAAGCCCCACATCGCTGCGGGGCTTTTGTCGTTCGAAGAAGGGTAAGGTTATCTCTTCGAGAACTGGAAGCTCTTACGCGCTTTGGCCTTACCGTATTTCTTACGTTCCACCACGCGGCTGTCGCGGGTGAGGAAGCCTGCGGCTTTCAAAGCGCCGCGCAGGGCGGGCTCGTACAGTTGCAGCGCTTTGGACACGCCGTGCTTCACGGCGCCAGCTTGGCCCGACAGGCCGCCGCCAGCAACCGTTGCCATCACGTCGAACTGGTCTTCACGGCCAGCGATGGTGAAGGGTTGGCGCAGGATCATCTGCAGCACGGGGCGAGCAAAGTATTCGGCCATGGTCTTGCCGTTGACAACAACTTTGCCAGTGCCCGGCTTGATCCAAACGCGGGCGACCGCGTTCTTCCGCTTGCCGGTCGCATAGGCGCGGCCAAGTTTGTCGCGCACCGGCACCCGCACAATCGCTTGCGCTTGAACGGGGGCAGCAGCACCCACGGCCGATTTCAGATCGTCTAAGGATTTGATTTCCGACATGATCAAGCGCTCCGGGTGTTCTTGGGGTTCATCGCTTTGATGTCGATGACCTCGGGTTGCTGGGCTTCATGCGGGTGGGCAGCGCCGGCATAGACGCGCAGGTTCGTCATTTGAACACGGCCCAAACGGTTGCGCGAAATCATCCGCTCGACCGCTTTTTCCACGATGCGCTCAGGATGTGCGCCGTCAAGGATCTGTTCTGCCGTGCGCATCTTGATGCCGCCCGGGTGGCCGGTGTGCCAGTAGTATTTCTTGTCCTTACGCTTTGTCCCGGTCATTTGGATTTTGTCAGCATTGATGATGATGACATTATCCCCCATGTCCATGTGGGGCGTGAAGGTCGGCTTGGTTTTGCCGCGCAAGATCGATGCGGCCAGCGTGGCGAGGCGGCCCAGAACAACGCCTTCAGCGTCGATCAGGACCCACTTCTTCACGATATCCGCAGGTGTTGCGGTGAAGGTTTTCATATCAGAACCCAGTGTGAAAAGGGCGGACGAGCCGCCGTGGTCGAAGATGAGGGCTTATCGCTGAAGGTATAGGCATGGTCAAGGGCGGCGTGAAACTTTAAAACGTTTAAAACCAATATGTTACAATATGTGGTATTATTTTACCCCAATTATTTCAATCGTGGTGGCCGATCTGGGTCTGTGCCAGGGCCCTTGGGGGTTGCAAGCGGCGCTTCGACAGGCGCGCGCGGCGTTGGCTGCAACACCTGCCCCACTTGCGATATGCGCGCAAACAAGGGCGCATCCGAATCGGTGAAAACCAAATCTAAGGCTGCGGCATCCAGACCGGAAAAGGCCAAAGCTTCAGTCACAGCGCGCCCCATGCGCGGCGCGTCCTCGGGCGACAACCCACTGAACGCCAAAACATGGCCCCAGCCGCCATCGGTATAGGCCACTTGCGCCAAAGCACCTTTGGCTTGCGGCGGCAACAAAGCGCGCAGCGCTTGCGCCAAACCTTCGGGCAACAAGGGTGCAGCCAGCCGTTCAATCTGGGCCACCCGCTCTTCTGGGGCCTCTTGCGTGAGCATCTGTGCCAACCAATCGATCGACCCTGCCGCCAAAACCGTCTCGCAACCCGCCCCGGTGCCAAGGTTCAACCCCAAGGCCAACTCTTGCCCCGCAAGCTGTGCGGCCACCACACGGCCCGGCAAAGCAGCATAGGGCACGGGCGTGTCACTGATCGTGGCCAAGCGTTCCTCGGTATCAAAGGCCAAAAGCATCCGCCCCATGGACAGGTCAAAAACCCGCGGCTCGAGCGTATCTCCTTGCGCCTCTTGCTCTAGCACCAAGAACAGCTCTGCATCGGCAAAGGCGTGCCAAAAGGCCAAAGCTTCCGGTTCGCCGCCCGCTTCCATCGCGGCATGGGCGTGATCAAGTGGCGTCATGGTATTCCCCAATTTCCTGATCCCAGAGCTAGAGCGCCAATCCCCACGTTGCAAGCAGCCCTGACCCAGCCTATGCCGCAAACAGAGCCCTTAGAGCAGCGAATCCAGCCATGTACCGCGTCTCTCCTCATATCGTGCAGTTTGCTTGGGCTTTGGGCGCAGGTTTGGTTCTGGCGACGCTGTGGGTCAATCTTGACCCTGCAAGCTACTACGATGTGATCGAATACCGCCTATGGGCCCCGCATTTGCCAAGCGTCTTGACTTTGACCAAACCGATCTTTTCGCTGCAATTCATTACCTCGCAGGGTTTGATGGCCCTGTTCATCGGCTTGATCGCGAAAGAGTTGTGGGAGGCGCTGGTTCTTTCTCATGGGGCGCTGTCAGGGCGGCATCGTCGGATCATGCCTTTGGGCGCTGTTTTGGGCGGGGCCTTGGGCGCTGTGGGGGTTTGGCTTGCCATACCCAACACGGCCGCCTCTCTCTATGATCTGGGTTCTATGTCTGGCTGGTCGCTTCCCATCGGGTCAGATGTGGTTTTGTGCTATGTCTTTGGGACTTGGGTCTTTGGCAAAGGCCATCCGGCCTTGCATCTTCTGCTGCTCATCGCCATCGCCTTTGACATCCTTGGTCTCTTGGGCATTGCCGTAACCAGTCTGTCGCAATGGGTGCAACCGCTATGGCTGGGGTTGTCGGTGCTGGCGCTGGTTGCGATATGGCGCTTTTCCAGCCGCCATGCACACCCGAATGCCAGTGAAATTGCCCACCGCCGCGCAGCCCTGCTTTGGCCTTATGCGCTGGCGGGTTTTGTGTGTTGGTTGGGCTTTGTCCTGTCTGGCCTGCCGGGTGCTTTGGGTTTGCTGCCACTTATCCCCTTGATCCCCCATGCCGAACGCAGTTTTGGCCTTTTTGCTGAGGCCGAGGATATCTTGCACGATCCCCTGAACCGCCTTGCCCATCTGTTGGCGCGGCCAGTGACGGTTACCCTATTCCTCTTCGGCCTGACACGCGGAGCGGTGGATTTGCAGTCTTTCGGAGCGCTGACCCCGCAAATTCTGAAAGCACTTTGGTTGGGCAAGCCGCTGGGGATTTTAGCGGGGGCATGGATCGGCTTGCGGCTCAGCGCGCGGCCCATGCCCAAAGGGGTCAGTGCGTTTGATTTGGGCCTGATTGCGGTCTTGTTGGGCATGGGCATGACTGTGCCCTTGTTGGCGCTGGACACGGCCCTGCCCGCCGGCTTGCCTGCCGATCAAGTGCGGGCGGGCTTGGCAGCAAGTCTGGGGTTTGGGCTGCTCGCGCTGGTCTTAGCCCGACTTTTCGGGCCTAAACGCGCCCAAGGTTGATCTTTGCGCCCCAAGGCTTTGATGTTACACCGCCGCAGGTAGGGCCAAATAGGGAATAGGGCTATGAAAGACGTGCAGATCGGCGGCCTGACCGTCTCGAACGACCGGCCCCTTATGGTTATCGCAGGTCCCTGCCAATTAGAATCCCTGACCCATGCGCAAATGATTGCGGGCCATATGGCCGAAGTGTGCAAGGCCTCTGGCGCGCAATATGTCTTTAAAGCCAGCTACGACAAGGCCAACCGCACAAGCCTGAACGGGCGGCGCGGTTTGGGGATCGAAGCGGGTTTGGCCGTGCTGCAAGCCGTGCGGGCCATGGGCATTGCCGTGCTGACCGATGTGCATGACATTGGCCAAGCACAAGAAGCGGCCAAGGTGGTGGATGTGATCCAGATACCGGCCTTCCTGTGCCGTCAAACCGACCTTCTGCTGGCCGCTGGCGAGACGGGCGCTGTGGTGAATATCAAAAAGGGCCAATTCCTTGCGCCGTGGGATATGGCCAATGTCGCGGCCAAAGTTGCCTCAACCGGCAATGACAAGATCCTGCTGACCGAACGCGGCGCGAGTTTTGGCTATAACACATTGGTCGCCGATATGCGCAGCCTGCCCATCTTGGCGCGCACCGGCTATCCTGTGGTGATGGACGCCACCCATTCGGTGCAGCAACCCGGTGGGCAAGGCAATTCCTCGGGTGGGCAGCGTGAGTTTGCGCCGGTTATGGCGCGCTGTGCCGTGGCCTTGGGCATCGCGGGCGTCTTCATTGAAACGCATGAAGACCCCGACAATTCGCCCTCTGACGGCCCGAATATGATTGCGCTTCAGGATATGGGCGCGCTGATTTCCAGCCTTATGGACTTTGACCGATTGGCCAAAGCCAACCCGCTGCGCGCTTAAGCCACCTGCCCTGCGGCCCAGCCAGAAGCCCAAGCCCACTGGAAATTATAGCCGCCGAGCCAACCTGTTACATCGACAACTTCGCCCACAAAATACAGGCCCAGCACAGACTTGGCCTGCATCGTGCGCCCATCCAAAGCATCGGTGTCCACGCCGCCCAAAGTCACTTCAGCTGTGCGGTAGCCTTCCGACCCCACAGGCATCAAGGCCCAATCTTGCAAATGCCGCGCGATCCGCTCGATCTCGGCCCCCGACAGCGTTGCCATCAGGCTTTCGTCATGGCCCAACTGCCCCGCAAGCACCCGCGCCAAACGCTCTGGCACAAGGGCCGCCAAAACCGTGCGCAGGCTTTGCCGCCCATTGGCGGCCTTGGCTGCGCGAAGAGCCGCTGCCACATCCAGATCGGGGCACAAAGCCAGCCTAACCCCCTGCCCCTCGCGCCAATAGCTGGAGATTTGCAGGATAGACGGCCCCGACAGGCCCCGATGCGTGAACAAAGCCGCTTCGGTAAAACTAGGCCCCACGGGCTTACCCGCCGCATTGGCCCGCGCCAGAACGGGCAAAGAGACGCCCGTCAGGGGCGCCATCCACGCCAGTTCCTGTTCGGCAAAGGTAAGCGGCACAAGCGCGGGACGCGTTTCTACCAAGGGCAAGCCAAACGCTTCGGCCACCTTATAGCCATAGCTTGTGGCCCCCATCTTGGGGATAGATTTGCCGCCTGTGGCGACAATGACAGACGCCGCCTGCACTGGCCCGCGTTCCGTTTCCACCACAAAGCCCTTGGCCTCTTGGCGCACCTCTCCCAGCGTGCAGTTCAACCATAAGGCCACCTTGGCGCGGCCCATATCGTCCAAAAGCATGGCAACAATCTCTTTGGCCGAGCCGTCGCAGAACAATTGCCCCAGCGCCTTTTCATGCCACGCAATCCCCGCCGCATCGACCCGCGCCACAAAATCCAACGCGGTAAAGCGTTTAAGGGCGGACAGCGCAAACCGCGGGTTTTTTGACAAAAACCGCTCCACACCCAGCCCCAGATTGGTGAAATTGCAGCGCCCTCCGCCCGAGATGCGGATCTTTTCGCCCGCCTGACGCGCATGATCTATGACCAAAACCCGCCGCCCACGCCGACCCGCTTCAATCGCGGCCATCATGCCTGCGGCGCCCGCGCCGAGAATTACCACATCAACTTTTTCCATAGCCCCCCTTAGACTGCGCCGCCCGCGCAATCAACGCCTGTTGGTTTGTGACATTTTCTCCCAGAACCCTCTTGCAGCGCCCGTAGGGCTTCGCTAAACACCGCCGCAGTTGGGGCGTCGCCAAGCGGTAAGGCATCGGTTTTTGGTACCGACATACCTAGGTTCGAATCCTAGCGCCCCAGCCAACTATCTAAACTCGCAAGCGAAATACGTCGGGCCACGGCACTGTGCCAAACCCAAAGCCAAAGGGGTAAGACCTGTGAAACGCACTGTTTTGATGGCTTTTTGTTTGGCGGCCACGCTGTCGGCCTGTGGAGGCGGCGGGGTGAACCTGCGGCTTTATCCCATTGCAGGGCCGCTGAAAGACGCCAACCCTTCGCAGATCATCGACGTGAACGTGCGCAATCAAACTACAGCCTCGGCCGATATCAGCTTTCGGCTGCCCGGGCCCGGCAAAAAGAACCGCTGCACTGGCACTTGGACCTCGGTGGCCCCCCGCGTGACCGAAAAAGAACGCGGCCTGTCACTGACGCTGCAAAACACCGGCGGCAAGTTGAACAAATCCGTCACCGATTTGGGCGGCGTGAACAATGGCGAGATTTACGCCGTCTGCACCGATGGCACCCGCGTTCAAGGCAATTTCATCACAGGATCGGGCACCGAAAGCGGCACGGGCACTGTGACGGATAGCTTGGGCAATACCTATAAGCTGCTGTTTTGAGCGCAGACAGACGTCTGATTATCCTTAAACGCCCGAACAAAAACGCCATCAGACATTAATCTGATGGCGTTGATTTTTGACTGGCGTTTTTGGCAGTGGATCAGTGCGCCTTGCCACCCTTGGACGCAAAGATCACTTCGCTTTTCTGAAACAGCAGCAAAGCAATCGTTGCCAGCAAAAACGCGATGCCGGTATACAAAATTTCGGATCCGGTCGAATTCGGCTCATGGATCATCTCTTCCATGAGTGCCAAATTCTCCAAGAAGATAATAGCCATAACCACGATCAAGAAACTGCAGAAAAACGACTTCAAGTGATGAAAGTCATGAAACTGCAGCGCAGAAGGCAGCGGAACAGGCGCGATGGCCAAGCTTGAAATGCCCAGTGCCATAATAAACACGCCTGTCCCCAAGAACAGCTTGTCAATCGCGCTGATAACTTCCAAAGCCATTGCGGATGACACCTCGTTATGCACCAACCCGCTATACACTTCTTCCAGTGTCACGCCCGCCAGCCAATAGCAAAACACACCGCTGACGAACAAACCTATGATGCCGACGACGACGGCAATCCGTGTAACTAACAACATTTCGCAACCTGTTTTTGTGGAACTCCCTAAATAAAGATACAGCAAAAGCCGATTGCTGCAATGCAAGAGTTTGCCAGTCAATGATAAATCTGTGTTCTAAAAAGTGATACCTTTCAGTCAATAAGCCCATATTGCCGCGCCTTATTGCGCAAGAAGGGCAGGCCTTGGCCAATCACCTCTTCGCGGCTTTCGGCCACGGGGCGCCAGACGGCCAAGCCATAGGCCAATTCCGGCGGCATGTTGATAAAGCTTTCCATCGCCAGCCCACCTTTAAAGCCGATGGCTTTGAGCGTGGCAAATATCTCGTCCCAATCGCAGGTGCCCGCGCCCGGCGTGCCCCGATCGCTTTCCGACAGGTGGATGTAGCGCAAATGCTCGCGTGCTGCGATAATCCCGTTGCCAGCGCCCTTTTCTTCGATGTTCATGTGATAGGTATCAAGGTGCAAGAACAAGTTCTTAGCGCCCACCTTTTCAATCATCGCAACCCCTTGCCATCCGGTATTGATCAGATGGCTTTCATAGCGGTTGACGGGCTCCACCCCCAATTGTAGCCCCAATTTAGCGGCATAAGCAGCGGCTTGCCCCAATCCCCGCGCCACATTGTCTAATTCTTGCGCAGTGGGCGGCACGCCAGACTTTTCGCCAATCCCGCCATAGGTCACACCCGACAGCGCTCCTGCGCCCATAGCAGCACAGCAATCCAGCGCGGCTTTTAGGAAATCGACCCCCTTGTCCGTATCGCGCGACAGCCAGCAGCCTTCGGGCAGGCCAAGCGATCCCACCGCTTGCAAGCCCGCCCTTTCCAGCAGGTTGCGCGAATGGGGCGCGTCGATGCGCTTGGGGTTCAGAACCGCAATTTCGATGAAATCAAACTGATAGCGCACAGCCTCGGCCACGGCGTGTTCGGCCGCCTCAGGTGTCCAATCCATGGTCCAGATGCTGGAATGTATGCCAAAACCGTCCATGATCCCCTCCCAAGGTTTGGGCCAGCATAAGGGGGTGGCGGCATAGCGCAAGCCATTCGCTTAGCGTGGCAAAGCGTCTTTCAGCACCTGCACAACCACGTCGGGCGGCACATCTTCGGCGACAAAGGCCTGACCAATGCCGCGCGCCAGAATAAACCGCAATCTGCCGTCGATCACCTTTTTATCCTGCCCCATCAGCGTCAAAAGCGCCTCGGCCCCCGGCAGGTCGCCCGCAATATCGGACAGGTCCGTTTTCATGCCCATAGCCTTCAGATGCGCGCGCACCCGGCTGGGGGCTTCTTGGGCGCAAAGACCAAGCCGCTGGCTGACCTCAAACGCCAAGGCACAGCCAATCGCCACGCCTTCGCCGTGCAGCAAGCGGTCGGAATAGCCCGTGGCCTTTTCCAGCGCATGGCAAAAGGTATGGCCAAGGTTCAGCAAGGCGCGCTCGCCTTCTTCCGTCTCGTCGCGCTCCACAATGGCGGCCTTCATCTCAACCGAACGGGTGACGGCCTTTAAGATCACTGGCCCATCATAGCGCGCCAAAGCGGGGCCATGCGCTTCCAGATAGTCAAAGAACGCCGCATCACCCAAAAGCCCGTATTTCACCACCTCGCCATAGCCCGCCAACAAATCGCGCTGCGGCAGGGTGTTCAGCACAGATGTATCGGCCAGCACCAAAGAGGGCTGGTGGAACGCCCCGATCAGGTTCTTGCCATGGGTTGAATTGATACCCGTCTTTCCCCCGACCGAGGAATCAACCTGCGCCAGCAACGTCGTGGGCACCTGCACAAAGCGCACCCCGCGCCGCAGAACGGCGCAGGCAAAGCCCACCAAATCGCCCACCACTCCGCCCCCCAAAGCGATGACAAAATCGCGGCGTTCGATCTTTTCGGCCAAAAGCCATTCGACAGTGCGGGTAAACTCGGGCCAGCCCTTGGTGCTTTCGCCTGCGGGTAGGGTCAAAGAGGACGCCGCAATACCCGCCTTGGCCAAAGCCACAAGCATCGTGGGCAAATGCTTTTCCGCCACATTTTCATCGGTCACAATTGCCACGCGCTTGCGCCGCAGCAAGGGGCTGATCTGCGCGCTGATATCAGCCAAAAGGCCCGCACCGATGCGCACCTCATAAGACCGCGCGCCCAAGTTGACGGGAACGATATTGGGCATCTAGACCGTCTCCATCACATCTGGGCTCGTGGCCAAGGCTTGCGCCACCCGCGCCGCCATCGCATCGACCGACAGGTCTATGGCGCTGTCAACCGTCAGGTCCGCTTGGCCATAGGCCGGCAGCCGTGCGGCGTAAAGCGCCTTCAGCGTCTCTTGCGGATTGGCCGTGCGCAGCAAGGGCCGTGTGGTTTTGTGGCGCACACGGTGCCAGAGCAGATCAATATCCACCCGCAACCAGATCGAAACGCCCGCCTCGCGGATCAGATCGCGGTTCACCGCTGCCAGAAATGCGCCACCGCCTGTGGACAGCACACAAGGGTCGCCATGCAACAAACGGCCCAGAACTTCGGTTTCACGGGCGCGAAAAAACGCCTCGCCATCGCGTTCAAAGATTTCCGCGATAGACCGATTGGCGGCGCGCACAATCTCTTCATCCGAATCACGGAAGGGCACCGATAAATCCCGCGCTAAAGCCGTGCCCACGGCGGTTTTGCCCGCCCCCATCATGCCCACCAGCACCACGGTTTTCTTCAAGCGCTGCATCGTTGCGGTCCGTTCCCTCTTTCGCAGAGCCTTGGGGCAGGATAATGCCTTAACAAGGGTGCACTTATTCTCCTGAATGGCGTGAAGTTGCGATAAATGCCATATATAATCGCATGGACGTCTTTGCGCTGCCAACGTGGGGCCGTAGGGCCATCTGAAAGCTGGCGCAGAACGCGGTGTAAAGGACGAACGACATGGGGCGGTTGATTAAGGCAGTGCTGGTTTTGGCGATCTTGGGCTTTGCGACCTTGGTGGCCTATGCCTATTTGGCCGAGATGACCCCTGCGACAGGGCAAGTGACGGTCCCGGTGACCCTGAATGCCGACTGATCGGCAAAACCTTCTCGCTTTGACCACAGCCCTTGGGCTCGCTTGCGGGACGATGGCTTGGGCAGATCAGCCCTTGTCCGCGATCGATTGGCTTAGCCAATCGTTGGTCAGCAATTCAACCACGTTGTCCTTAACAGAACCGCCCGTCACGCCCCTTGGCCTTCAGACCAATAGGGTCACGGTGCAACCCTTGCGGGCGGATAGCGCGGATGGTTTGGGCATCCTCCCCCCCGCCGTCACCGGATTGCCCCGTAATCTGTGGGGCACAGATGACGTGGCCAACATTGCTGCCCTTATGACACAGGACAACAGTCAAGATCTGCCCGCTCTGCAAAGCCAACTTTTGACCCTGCTTTTGGCCATCTCTGACCCGCCACTTGGCCCCCCTGCGGGTGAGGCTTTGTTCTTAGCCCGCGTCGACAAACTGTTGGCCATAGGGGCGCTGGATCAGGCCCGCGCCCTGCTGGACACGGCGGGGGCTGCGCGCTCGCCCGAGATATTCCGGCGCTACTTTGATGTGGCCTTGCTGATCGGCGATGAAGACCGCGCGTGTCAGTCTTTGAAGACCGCCCCCGGTCTGGCCCCTGCCCTGCCCACACGCATCTTTTGCTTGGCCCGCGCCGGTGATTTCGACACAGCCATGCTGACGCTGGATACATCGCGCGTCTTGGGCACAGTCAGCCCCGAAGAAGCCGCCCTCTTGACCCGTTTTATGGAACCAGAGCTGGACGATACGGGCATCACCCCCATCATGCCCAACCCCGTCACCCCGCTGATCTTTCGCATCTACGAAGCCATTGGCGAACCCTTGCCCGACACCAGCTTACCCTTGGCCTTTACCTATGCCGACCTATCCGAAAACGCCGGTTGGAAGGCCCAGTTGGAAGCGGTCGAGCGCCTCTCACGGATGGGGTCGGTGGCCCCAAACCTGTTGTTGGGCCTTTACACCCAGCAAAAACCCGCAGCCTCAGGCGGCGTTTGGGACAGGGTCGCAGCCTTTCAGGCCCTTGATGCCGCTATCACCGCCAAGGATCAGGCGCAGATCGAGACCTCCTTGCCCCGAGCTTGGGAGAAAATGACCGAGGCGGGGCTCGAGGTTCCCTTTGCCGCACTGTTCGCTCAGGCCTTGGCTGAGTTTTCCTTGTCGCCAAAGGCGCAAGCCATATCGGTACAGGTGATGCTGCTCTCGCCCCAATATGAAACCCTGATCCAAGGCATCACACCCCAAGATGCCCAACAGGCCTTTCTTTTGGCCTTGGCGCGCGGATCGTTGCAGGGGGTGACAGCCCCCGATGCATTGGATGCGGCCATAGCGTCCGCTTTCGTGGCGCCGACCCTGCCCGCAGACCTGCAAGCGCGGCTTGACCAAGGCCGGATCGGTCAAGCTATTCTGGCAGCCATGACCCAAATGCGCCAAGGCGAGGCGGGCGATCTACGCGCTGTGACCGAGGGGCTTTCGGCCCTGCGCCATCTGGGCCTTGAAGATGTCGCCCGTCGCAGCGCCTTGCAGCTTGTTTTGCTCAAGCGCCAGCTGTGATGAGCGCCCCTTGATGACAGACGGGCCGCACCGCTGGATTTCCACCTTTCTGCAAGCGCAGGCCGCCGAACAGAACGCCGCGCGCAATACGCAACTGGCCTATGGCCGCGATTTGTTGGACTTTGCCGCATTTATCGCCCCGCTCTCCCTCGCACAGGCCAGCCGTGCAGATGTGGAAAGGTACTTGCTGCGCAGCGCGGCAGAGGGCCTGTCCCAAAGCACCCGTGCGCGCCGTCTATCGGCCATTCGCCAGCTGTACCGCTTTGCTTTTGAAGAGGGATGGCGCAGCGACAATCCCGCGTTGCAAATCACAGGCCCAGGGGCCACGCGCCACTTGCCCAAGAACCTGTCGCAAGACGAGGTGCTGCGCCTCTTGGATGCCGCCCGCGCCACGGGCCGCACGGCGCGCGACCGCCAACGCAACACGCTGCTGATGGAACTGCTTTACGCAACAGGCTTGCGCGTCAGCGAACTTGTGACCCTGCCCATGGCCGCCGTGCGCGGTACGCCACGGATGATATTGGTCAAGGGCAAGGGCAATAAAGACCGTATGGCCCCCCTGTCAGACCCCGCCCGCGAGGGGATCACCGCTTGGCTGACGCTGCGCGATACACAGGAAGATCAGGCCCGCTTGGCTGGAAAACCCGCCAACCGCTACCTATTCCCCGGTTCCGGCGCTGACGGCCATTTGACGCGGCAGCAATTCTTTGGACTGGTCAAAGCCATGGCGCTCACGGCAGGCCTTGATCCCACCCAAGTCTCTCCGCACGTGCTGCGCCATGCCTTTGCCACCCATCTTTTGGCAAATGGCGCAGATTTGCGCGTTATTCAGACGCTTTTAGGCCATGCCGATCTTTCCTCGACCGAGATTTATACCCATGTGCTAGAAGACCACCTGAAGGATTTGGTTCTAAACCACCATCCTTTGGCCGCCCCCCCCAAGATCCGAGGATAAAATGGACTGGCTTATCACCCACGCAGCGCTTGTTTTGACCGCTTTGGCTGTGACAGCGCTTTTGCTGATCTCGGCCTTCTTCTCTGGCTCTGAAACGGCGCTGACGGCAGCTTCCCGCGGGATGCTAAAAGCACAGGCAGATAGGGGCTCGCGCGGGGCAAAGGCGGCGCTGGCAGTGACAGACGACAATGAGCGGATGATCGGCGCACTGCTTTTGGGCAATAACATCGCCAATATCCTCTCCGCCGCTTTGACAACGGCGCTGCTCACGGACCTGTTCGGGTCAAAAGGTGTGGCCCTTGCCACCGTCATGGTGACGGTGCTGGTTTTGGTCTTTGCCGAAGTTTTGCCCAAAACCATCGCCATCATATCCCCCGTGCCTGTGGCGATCCTGGTCGGCCCGGGCGTCAAACTGCTGATCACGCTCTTCACGCCCATCGTCACCACGGTGCGGGCTTTTGTGCGGCTGATCTTGCGCGTCTTTGGCCTAAAGGCCGACCCCAACCGCCATATTCTGGCGCTGCGCGCAGAAATTGCTGGCGCAATTTCGCTTGGCCATTCCGAAGGCGTTGTCGAGAAAGAAGACCGCGACCGCCTTTTGGGCGCTTTGGATCTGGCCGACCGAACGGTGGACGAGATCATGCGCCACAGGCGCGAAACCGAGATGATCGACGCCGATCTGGCCCCAGAGGAAATCGTAAGCCTCATGCTCGCCTCGTCGCACTCACGCTTGCCCGTCTACCGGGGCAGCGACGAAAACATCCTTGGCGTTGTCCATGCCAAAGACCTGCTGCGCGAGGTGGAACGCCTCAGCCATATCCACACCACCCATGACCAAGCCCTGGCGGCATTGGATGTGGTGAAGGTGGCGATGAAACCCTATTTCATCCCCGACACCACCACGCTAGACGAACAGATGCGCGAGTTTCTGAAGCGGCGCACCCATTTCGCGCTGGTGGTGGATGAATACGGCACCTTGCAGGGGTTGATCACGCTGGAAGACATCTTGGAAGAGATTGTGGGCGAGATCACCGACGAGTTTGACCTTGTCGACAAATCCAACGCCCTTAAACGCGCGGACGATGGCAGCTATCTGGTCGAAGGGGCCATGACGATCCGCGACTTGAACCGCGCGACCGATTGGACCCTGCCCGATGATGAGGCCAACACCGTGGCGGGCCTTGTGATCCACGAAGCGCAGATGATTCCCGCCCAAGGCCAAGCCTTCAGCTTTCACGGCTTTCGCTTTGAAGTGGTTACTCGCCGCGAAAACCGCCTGACGCGATTGAAGGTGCGCAAACTGTAAGCGCCTTTGGGGTGAAGCCGCACTATTTTGAGTATGTGGGCCAAGATGAAGCCCCACAGCACACGCCTTTGGCACAACACGTCACAAAACTGTGTTGACGGTGATGTCGAACATTCATATCTTGATACTCATAAGTCGGCCAGTCCGACAGGGAGCAAAAAATAAAGGAAGAGGGTCGCTTTGCGGCCCTTTTTCTTTTGGCAAAACACCTCGGCCCAAAAAAGCAAAGCGGGCCACGCCACCTGCCAAAACGCGCAACGTTTTGTGACCTGACGCGCGGCGCATCCTATGCTATGGGAACGG
>Ga0114966_10002686_pt1 | contig 15806 bp, 12 predicted proteins | sample M_130207_XF_Meta_FD_87029 | JGI IMG/M metagenome (GOLD analysis project Ga0114966, IMG submission 87029) | Freshwater microbial communities from Lake Montjoie, Canada to study carbon cycling - M_130207_XF_MetaG | ecosystem: Environmental > Aquatic > Freshwater > Lake | place: Lake Montjoie... | reverse complement strand
ATTCCAGTCGCTCGGCGTCCGATTCCAGTCGCTCGGAAAGCGACTCCAGCCGGTCGGGAGACGATTCCAGTCGGTTTTGAGGCGATATCTTCAGCTTATTTCGCTTCCCGACCGGCTGGATTCACTCCTCGACTGGATGGAATCGTCGTCCGAGCGACTGGAATCGTCGTCCGACCGCCTGGAATTGCTTCCCGACCGGCTGGAGTCGTGTCCCGAGCAACTGGGGTCGCTGAAATTCCGAGAGATATCGCCATACATCGCGGTGAACTCACAAAAAGTTACAACTGAAGTGCGGTACGTTTCACTTCACTCACGGCAAGATGAACTGGAATCATGGCCAGACACGCTGGATTCACGGGAATGCGGCCGACTCTTGTAGAAAATGCACAGCCCCTTACACGACCATGCCATCGCGTGGCGACAGGAGTGCCAGCAGCACGTTGTCGTGCGGGTACGGGTGCCCGCAATGTTGCGTGAAGGCTTCGCCGTACTCGACGCCGATCGCTTGGCCGCGTGAGGCGGACCAACGGCGGCAGCCGTCGAGGTACTCATCGAGGCCGTGTTGCCGCCGCAGCCAGTCGCGCTGACTGGCGTGGCAGGCGAGCATCTCCAGCTTCCGCTCGAAGGTTGATGTGATATCCAAAATGAAGTCGGTTGGCTGAGGGCGACCGTACCAGTCGATCCCCTCGATGGCATCGACGTAGTAGAGGTGCGGAATCTTTCGTGTGGCGGGAGCGGGGTCCCACTGAAGCGTCGCGTAGTTGGGGCAGCTCGCATTGAAACAGGCATCGCGGACGAGTCGGCTGGTCACCTCGTGATCGCTCATGTAATCGACGGGCGGCGCTGTGAGAACGATGTCCGGTCGAGTCCGTCGGATGACCTCGGTCACTCGGCGACGGCTGTCGTTGTCGTGAACGATGCTCAGATCGCGGAACTCGACGCACGTGTAGTCGGCTCCGATCAGATCGGCCGCGCGTTGGGCTTCGGCACGTCGAACGGCCGCGATCTCATCACAGGACAACTCGGCACTGCCGCAATCACCGGGAGTCATCGTTGCCATCGAGATCGTGCAACCAAGCTGCTTCAGCCGCAGCAATGTTCCCGCGCACTGTATCTCGATGTCGTCGGGATGAGCATGAATCGCGAGGACTCGAACCGGGGTCGCGGAGACGGAAGACGTTGTTTCGGACATGGATGCCTCACGGTTTGAAATGGCGGCTAGAGGTCATTTCAAAACCTGTTATTGCCTCGAAAAACTAGCCCGACGCGCAAGCGAGGGCTGGGCATTCGGTGATGGTGAAGCCCTCGCTCGCGCGTCGGGCTAGTTTTGAAATACCCCGCTAATCGTCGGCGAGTTCGGCGCGAATGTGTTGGGCACCGTCGAACACGATGCAGCTCTCGCACTGCGAGATGAGCCGAGTCACCTCGCGGTCGTTTTGCAGCGGAGTCATGGACAGTTCTTCCACGAACTCGGAATCGAGTCGGCTGAGCAGAAACACGGACGCCCAGTCGGTGGCGCGAGCGATTTGCGACGCGGCCAACAAATCGGGCGGCGCAGCCTTGCGCAAGGGTTTGAGAGCCTCACGCGGGGAGCGGTAGGAACGCAGGATGTCAATCCCCGGCGTGGAGGGTGCGCCGGGGCCGGTTGGCAACGCTAAGTCACTGAGCACCACGATGCGGCCCTCGCTTTCGACCAGGCTGCGCGCCGCATCGAGTGCCGCACCGAGTTGCTCCCACCCCGTCGGTTCCCCCGATATGGACGGAATCGACAGTAGAACGGTCTCACCCCTCTCGTCGCCGCGCAGTCTCCAGTGATCGTCGAGGACGGTGGTTCCGCGCGCGGTGATGGCCTCGGGTTGTCCCGCCAGAATTTGAGCTGCTCCGCCACGCCGTCCTGACGGCAAGACTTGCATCGCGAACTGAATGCCGAGCAACCATGGCAGCTCAGTAACGAGTTGTCTCAGCGGACGATCATCATCCGGCCCCAACTCACTGTGCCCTTGTCCGAGCGACTTAGTGAAGGCTTCCGTGTTGGAGAGGCCGGGGTAAAACATGCCCATGACATGGCGTCGGCCCTGTAGGGAGTCGTAGCCAAGCCGCGAGATCGGGATTAGAAAATCGGCCTCCACAACTTCGCGGGCGAGATAAATTCGCTCGCCCCCCGCGCTCGACGCGAGATAGCAAACGCCGTCTTTCACCGTGGGATCGTGAACCTTCCAAACCACTTCGTTGCGGATCGCTTCGGGAAGCAACCGTCGCGGATCAGACGGACGTACTCCCGTGAGCGACGCAGGCTGAAGTATGAGCAGATTCTCGGGCAGAATGTCGCCTGCAATCATCATCGCACACAACTCGGCGATGATTTCGGCGGACGACGGAACGTCACGATCCAGGGCCAAGACAACACGATCACCCGGCACAACGGCTTGCTTGACGGGGGGAAAGTCGATGGGGGAAGAGAGGCTCGCGCGAATCGCGGCGGGCGAGTCCGTCAGCGGCATCGGCCCGGCATGATGCACCAGCAGTCGATCACGCTCAATTTCGCCCTCCCAACAACCTTCCACGCCATATTCGAGTGAGATCACCGTCATCAATGCTTCCTGTTCATAGCTCGCGCGGCCGGAAATTGTTCGTTTCACCGCGCGATGTATAGCGACTTCATCCCTCACCCGCCAACGTTATGCGTAGGCAAGGGAGTGATCGACGATTACAGTGGTCTTCGCCGTTGCCACTGCCGCGTTTTCTAGTGACAAAGCCGCTCGTTTTCGGTTCCTTAGTTCTCCTATCCGCGCCAGATCAAAGTCGATTCATGCACGACGAAGACGACGAGTTGATGCTGCGGTTGCAAGGAGGTGACCGGCAAGCCTTTGCGGAACTGGTTCAGCGCCATCAGTCGCCGCTGATCGGGTTCTTTTACCGGCATCTCCGCGACTGGCAGTTGGGCGAAGACCTCTCTCAAGAGACGCTGCTGCGCATCCACAACACCGCGTGGGATTATCTGCCGCGCGGGTTGTTCAAAGCGTGGATGTACCGGATCGCACGTAATTTGTTGATCGATACGACTCGCAAGCGATCGCACGATGCGCTGGTGCGGTCGGTACGCCGCACACCGGGACGAGACGGTGAGGAGGGCGAAGACCTCGTTGCGTTGTTGCCGAGCGACTTCTTGCAGCCCGGCGAGCAGGCCGATGAAAAGGAACTGACTCAGCTCGTCGATAGCCTGTTGCCGCAGATTCCCGAAGATCAACGGTTGGCCTTCATCCTCTATTCGTTCGCCGGATTGAGTTTGCCCGAAATCGCCGAGGCCATGGAGTCGAACCTGCCGACCACCAAAAGTCGCTTGCGACTCGCTCGTGAAAAGCTGCGAGAGAAGCTCGCGGCCAAAGGAATTCTTGACCCAAACATCGCGAGCTGACGGCCGCGATGACACTAACCCGAAGCGTGAGCGAGGACGCTCTGTTTGGCTTTCTCGCTCACGCTTCGGGTTGGTGATGACCAATGCCCGGCTCACACACTTCAACCCTCCCGAAGGAGACTCGCCATGAGTTACTTCAGCCGACTGACCGACATCGTGACCTGCAACCTGTCGCAATTGCTGGAAGAGACCGACGATCCGCGTGCCGCGATCGCCGATATCGTGCGCGAGATGCAGGAAGGGCTGGCCGGTGCCCAACGCAGTGTCAACACGGCGGCCAATTCCGAGTCGCGACTGCTCAGCGAAATTGAGGGGCATCGTGCGGCGGCGTCCTCGTGGACCGAGAAGGCTCGCGGACATCTTGTCTCGAAATCCGAGTCGGCCGCGCGCGAGTGCCTGCTGCGAAAACGTGAGGTCGAAGACCTGATCGCCGGTCTGGAGCAACAACATAAAGCGGCTGTCGCGACGAAAGAACATCTCGCCACGATGCAGCGCGCGTTGGAGGCGCGTCTCGCGGAAGCCCTCCGCAAACAGGCTAGCTTCGGTGTTGTACTTGATGAGGCGGGAGATGCGGCCACTGCGGTGGTTCCCGCGAACGTCTCGCCAGACGACAGACATCTTCAGATTGATGCCGAGTTGGAAGCACTCAAACGCGAAATGGGTTCCTAGGGCGAGCGGCACTGTGGACTGACTACAGATCGAAGCCTGACACGCAAGCGAAGTCTTCTTGCCGAATGCTTCGCTTGCGCGTCAGGCTTTGATGAGGCCGCGACTCCTTGCCGATCACGCGTCTTTCCATCAGGCCGCTAGCCCGCGCGGCGTCCCTCGGCCGAGTCGCCTGCCTGAGTGGCGTGGCGAGCGGGGAGGAAGACCGGCTCCACGTCGCGCTTCTGGAACATCTGGGCGTAGTGCAGATGACTGGTGAAGACGAGCAACTGCTGGCCTTCCTTCGTGAAGTCCATGAGTGTCGTGACGGCGGCTTCTGAACGATGCTCGTCAAAGTTGACGGTCACGTCGTCGAGGACCATCGGGAGTTCGATGCCGTTGTTGGAGAACGCCTTCACCATCGCCAGTCGGATCGCCAGGAACATTTGCTCGCGCGTGCCGCCGCTCAACCGTTCGGCCGGTCGCGATTCGCCCGCGTCGTCATCGACGTAGAGGTGCTTGCGGCCGAGTGGCGTCCAAAGGTGGTGGTATTTGCCGAGCGTCAGCTTGCGGAGGAACGGGATCGCGGCGGCGAGCATCTCGGGCTGGTTGGCCTGCTCGAATTGAGTGGCCACGTCTTGAACGGCGTCACTGGCAAGCGAGGCCGCGAACCACGACTGCCATGCACCACGCAGTTCGCCTTCGACCTGTGACAGCTCGCGCCGGACTCGTGAACCGCGTCGATCTGCTTCGAGCGACTTCAGTTCCTGCTTGATCGTGCCGAGTTGCTCGAAGCCCTGTTGAAGCGTGAGTTCGATCTCTTCGAGTTCTCGCGCGTACTGGCGGGCCATCCCCGGCACATCCTTCGGATTGAAGCGGAGCAGTTCGTCTTCGACCAGCGCCACCTCTGGTTCCGATTTGACGAGATGCTCCAACTCGCGCGTCGATTGCTCCATCAGGATTTCGACTTGGCGGCGGCGTTCCATCAACTGGAGTCGCTGGTCGAGCTGCGAGCGGTCCGACACGCCAGCCAGTGACAGCAGCGCGTTCCGGTTCTCTTCGAGTGCGTCGAGCTTGCGTTGCCAATCGGCAGCCTCGCGCCGCTCTTGAGCGTGCTGCTTGCGGAGCCGCTTCCGTTCGAGACTCGCGTCGCGGGCAACTCGCAATTCGCGTTCCCACGTCTCGACGACCTCGAAGGGACTCGCATAGTTCAGCTTCGGCCGCTGCATCCGTCGGCCCAAATCTTCGACCTGCTTGCGGAATCGTTCGTAGCCGAGACGGATGTCCTGCGACTGCCCGCGCGTGGCGAGATGCTTGCTGCGGCGATCGCGTGCAGCGATCACTCTCTTCCAATGCTCGACGGCCAGTTTGACATCGACGGTTTCGTCCAGGCCGAGATGCGCGAGCGTCTGGCACCAACTTTTGCGACCGTTCGCCAAGTCGCGCTGTTGAATCTGCAAGCGTCCGCGCGCGGCACTCAGCCGGCGTCGCACTTGCAGGATGCGTTGATAGTCGGTCTGTGCCCGTTGGAGATCGGCGGTGCGTCGTGCGGCGAGCGTCAGCAGTTGGCCGTCGTTCAGTTCTTGTAGCGTGAAGTCGCGACCCATCCATTCGCGGATGCTGCAGCTCTCGGCATAAGCCGCGATGTGGTCGAGCAGGTTGCGGCGTTCGGTCTCGTTGGCGAGTCGCAGGTTGCGGAGTTCAGCCACCTGCTGCTGAAGGCTCTCTTCGTGATGCGTCTTGAACGCCCACGCCGTTCCCGCAGAGAACAACGACAAGATGACGAAAATCAGCCCGACGATCCAACCGGTGGTGACGGCCGAATAGACGCCCGCGACGAACAACGCCGCACCGGCGAGCGTGAACCACGACATGATGCCGTAGATCCAGTCGGGCAGGCCGTGACGGAGGTTGAGCCGTTCGAGTTGCTGGTCGAGTGTCTTCGTGCGGTGAAACTGCTCGCCCGCTTCGGAGTGCCAGCGGCTGAGGTCAGTCAGTTGATCGATCCGCTGGGCGGCGACATCGACCGACGCATCGAGTGCCTCGACCGAAACTCCGTGTTCTTGAAGTTCCGTCCTGAGTGCCAATTCGCGATCGCGGCACGCGCCGTTGGCTCGTTTGTACCGACGTTGCATTCGCTCGGTCTTGCCGAGGATCGACTGGTACTCGCGTGCGGCCTGCACAAACGTCGCGGTCGCTTCCGGAGAGTCGTTCACCGCATCGAGCCGCGTCAGCGACCAGTGGCGACCAAGTCCCGCCAGATGCTCCACCAGTTCACGTTCTTGTTTGGCGGCGAGTTCTTCCAACTCGGCGATGCGCGGTTCAAAGTCCTTCGTCAGCGCACGCTGTTCGGCCAGCATCTGCACCGCGCCCGAGAAACGTCGAATCTCGGGATCGATCCGGATTTCCGCCAACTTTTGGCTGATCCGCGACACGTCGTCGAGCAATCCTTCGCGCGTCTTTGTCGCCGCATCGACATCCAATTCGAGCCGCTGCAACCGCTGGACACCATCCTTGGGGAAGGCACTGAAGTCGGGAAGCTGCTTCAGTTCGAGTCGGCCTTCGCGCAGCCTGTTCCACGGCGGATGAACCTTCTCCATGTAACTGAGGCCGCGCAGGTTGGCCTGCAATTGTGAGTGCCGCTCGCGCTGTTTGACGATCCGATCGTCGAGTTCACACTTCTTGCGAAGCAGCTCGCGGTAACGGTCTCGTTGGCGAACGCCGCTCGCCGTTTGACGAGTCAGCTCATCGTGTCGCTTGAGCAAATCGGGGATCACCGCGCCGTCGCCACCCGCGCCGATCAGTCGTTGCAGTTCGCGATCGACTCGTCCGGGCAACTCCATCAGCAAGCGGCCTTGAGGACCGAGCGTCATGCCGTACAAGTGGTCAGCCACCTGATCGCCGGTCAACGTGGCGAACTGTTGCAACTCGGGCAGACCGACGGCGAAGACCGATTCAAACAGCTTCTCGTCCGTCGCGGCGAGCAAGTCCTCCATGAACGCCGAAGTCGATTCGCCAGCGGGAATGCCCGCGACGGAGAGGAGTCCCGGATCGTCACCGTAGGCCGTGCGTCGGACTTCGTACTCGCGACCGCGATGTTCGACACGGAGCAGTCCCGATTGAGCGTCTCGACGCCCCTTCTTCTTCGGGTTGAGAATTTCGTCCGACGGAAAGCCGTACAACACGCCCCGAATGAAGCGCAGAAGTGTCGTCTTGCCCGCTTCGTTCGGGCCATAGAAGACCGTCAGCCCCGAGCCATGCAACGGCTGTTTGAAGTCTTGCCAGACTCCGAACCGATCAATCTCGATCCCGGTAATCCGCATCATTCCCCCCGACGGTAATTCTTGTAGGGTGGGCACTGCCCACCATCACTGACTACGGAATGGTGGGCAGTGCCCACCCTACAACACTAACCCGAAGCGTAAGTGAGGACGCATGTCATTCGACTCTCGTCCTCGCTTACGCTTCGGGTTAGTGCTGGTCATTTGTCACTTCTGTCCCATCGCGGTGAACCAATCCCAACCGAGTTGTTGTGCCTGACTGGCGACCGTGGCCGGTTCGACCGCGTCGGACCAGGACTCCCATCGTCCTGCCTTGAGCGTGTTGGAGACCCGTCCGTCGGTGAGCCACTTTGTCATCGCGGGACGAGTCACCGGCGAGCGGCGATCGAGCGCGAGGAGGTACTCGGTCAACAACTCACGATGCCCCGATTCGATCAGCGACAAGTCGGGATCGAGCGGGCGGACGCGATGCACGTAACGAAGGCCCTCGGGCTGATCGGTCAGTTGAGTCAGTGCGGCCGACAACTCGGTCACGGCGGCATCGGCTTCCCAACCGTTGGCCTCGCCGCTGGTCCGATCGAGCTTCCAGTCGATGAATCGCAGCAATTCACCGGGCAAGTCCGACAACCGTTCGACAGCCGCCAGCATCCGCTCCAACAGGTCGTCACGGTTGCGAACGCCGTCCAACGACTGAGTGATCCGCTCCCAGCGCACCGGCGCGAGCGGGATCAACGTTTGTTTGATGCGCCGCTGCGCGTCCACTTCCAGCAGCATCGCGCCGCGCGGACCGGTCTCCTCGAACGACATCCCCTGCGGACCTGCTTGAGCGTTGACGATGGCGTCGGTGAGCGGCAACTCGCTCGTCGCTTCACTCACGGAACAGGCCAGCCAATCGAGTGCGGCGAACCGGCTCGACGGCGCGTTGCGCACCGAAGGCCGATCCGGTAGCAGCAGACCGACGACGAACGGCCGATCCAACACGTTGTTCGCTCGCGACTCGAATAGGTTGTCGAGTTCAAACGGTTCGACTGACGAATCGACGGACACGGGAAGAAGCGTCGCCAGCAAACGGCCTCGATCTGTGAGGTCGATCGGTGGTTCTTCGAGGTCCGTCAGCAGGGTGACGTTTTCAGGAAGTGCCGGCAGCTCTAGCCACGCCGACGCCGGATCGAGCTTGCCGGGCGTGACGAAGACCGGAATCTGCCGCTCGTCGAGCCGCTCGAATCCGTTTCGCAGTGCGACTTCGGCGGGGAGACTCGCGACCGAGGCATCAAAGCTGTTGCCCGTGATGAGCAACGCATCGACATCCCGTTCGATGGCCAAGCTCACAAGGCGATCAAACGCTGTGAGCGTTGCGATGTCGATGATGTCGCGCGCATCGTCGTGTAGTCCGGCGACATGTTGCAGCGGACAGTCGAGCTGCAAATTCGCAGCGTGCAGTAAGCGGAGCGGCTTCGCAGCCATGACGGCATCCCTTCCGATTCTTCCCCGCAGAGACCGACCGAGTGGAGTCAGCCCCACCATTGGAACCAACTCCCTAGAGCCAGCGTGTCGCGATGCCTACATGCCTCACGAAACGACCGACTTCGCGATCAACAGGTCTCACCATCGGGCAACTCACCAGCATGGCGAGTGATGCACCGCACGGTCCCTGCGCGGAATGGCGAAGAGTGTACAGACAGGGTAAGCCACGGCAAACCCCGAACCGGGGCGTTCTGGCGAGGTAGGAGCGAGACTGCTGGCGACTTCAATGATGGAGTCCAGCTTAGAATCGCCAGCCAGACTCCCTTCCAGAACGAGACACCACAAAGAGTGAAGTCCGACTTTCGAAAAAGCCGGACTTCTGAGATAGCTGAACAATTCGCCCTCGGTCTCGTGCAGAGGCTCACCTCTTTTTTGGTGTCAGCGATCCGGGGCGAGCCAGGACCACGCGATTGAGAACACTGGTCACTCCCGCCACCTCACGCACCACGTCGCATAAGTCGATCTCGAACTCATTCGATTCGAGAAAGCCCTCCAGACAAATCCCCGCTTCGCAGCGGTGGACATGCAGGCGGGTGAACTTGAGCGCGGGATGGCGCTGCAAGCGGTGCTGAACTTCGTACTCGATCTCATGCGGCGCGGGAACATGCGCGGCGGGAGGGTCGAGGCGCTGCGCGTGTTGATTGTCGGCGGGGGCGATCTCTGTGGCGACGGTCGATGTGGGGCGCTGGTTCATCCGGGCTTCCTTGGTTGGGGGATGGGAAAAATCCGTTCAGCACGCCGTCGAGTCTACCGAGGCTCATTCAAATGGCGAGAAGTTTCTGTCAGTTTTCAGCTCGGAGAGAAACTTGGCCTGACCTGTTGGTCTGTAGAAAAACGTAGGGTCGGCGGCTCGCCTGCCATTTCCTCCGAGAAAAAACAGGCGAGCCGCCCGTTCTACGAAACAATCACAGCCGCTCCGCAAATGGCTACATTGTTTTTGGACACGTTCTAAGCGAATCTCGGCGGCGATCATGCTCCAAGGTGATCTGCGCGGACAATTGATTCGGATCAACCGTCCCGCTTCGACGGCGACTTCAATTTCTACATCCAACTGACTTCGCGACTGGTATCCCTGTGATTGAATCTTCAACCGGCTCGTCATTGTCGCCGCTCGTCGAATTGAACGGCCTCTCGCACTTCTACGGGAAGTTTCAGGCGCTGAGAGAGGTTTCATTCGCAGTCGCTCCGGGGGCGATTGGGCTTGTCGGACAGAACGGTGCGGGGAAATCGACACTGTTGAAACTGCTGCTCGGGTTGATGCGACCGACGAGTGGGGGTGGCTCTGTGTTGGGATGCGATCTGGTGCGCGAGCAGCATCTGTTGCGCGGCCGCATCGGGTTCATGCCGGAGGCCGAGTCGTTGATCCCCGGCGTGCGGGGCGTTGATCTCGTTGCGCTGGCGGGCGAGTTGTCAGGGATGCCGCGACAGCAGGCGTTGCGGCGCGCTCACGAAGTGTTGTCGTACTTGGAACTGGATGAAGTCCGTTACCGCAAGTGCGACGAGTATTCCGTCGGCATGAAGCAACGATTGAAGCTCGCGGCGGCGCTCGTTCACGATCCACAGCTGCTGCTACTCGATGAGCCAACCGCCGGACTCGATCCGCAGGGGCGAGACTCGATGTTGCGGCTGCTCCATGCGATCGCGAGCCGTCACGGAAAGTCGCTGATCCTCTCGACGCACCTGCTGGGCGACATCGACCGCGTGTGTGAGCAAGTCATCATTGTCGATCGTGGCTCGATCCTCGGAGTCGGCCGAATCGGTGATCTTCGTCAGCACTGGCGCAACCGGTTTCGAGTCCGCTGGCGAGGCGAGGGGACTCCGTTCGTGCAATCTCTTCGCGACGCAGGCGTCGCGATCGAAGAGTCGCCTCGCCCCGAACAGGTCTTGGTCGATGTGCCCGCTGACTGGAACAACGGCCGGTTCTTTGAACTCGCCTCGCAGCACGGCGTCACACTCAGCGATGTCGTTCCCGAAGAGGAAGACTTGCAGCAGCTCTATCACCGATTGATTGGAAGCTGATTGGCGAGATGCGATTTCAAAGCCAACCTCCCTATGGTTAATCGCCGCGCTGTTTCGCGGTGTCGGTCCCATTGATCTCCGCCGAACTCACTGCTGAGGATTGTGCCATGCCAACGACTTCCATCTCCGGCCCGATCATTATCGCCGGAGGGAGCGGCTTTTTGGGTGTGTCGTTGGCGACGCATTTGGTCGCTTTAGGGCGACCGATCGTCGTGCTGTCTCGTCGGCCTCCAAAGCCGAGCGGGCCTTGGAGGCACGTCGGTTGGGATGCCCGCTCATTGGGTGAGTGGCGTCATGAACTGAATGGGGCGAGTGCGATCATCAACTTGGTGGGACGCACCGTCGATTGCATCAAGACCCCGGCGCATCAGGATGAAATTCTTCGATCGCGAATCGAGGCGACTCGGGTGCTGGGCTTGGCCCTGCGGTCGGTCGCTGCGCCACCACCGGTCTGGGTGCAGATGAGTACCGCTCACATTTATGGCGATCCGCCGGAAGTCACCTGCACCGAAGAGTCCCCCTTCGGATACGGTCTCGCACCGTTTGTGGGTCGTGCGTGGGAGGATGCTTTTCACGCCAGCATTCTTCCATCGCAGCGCGGAGTCGTCCTACGAACGAGCTTTGTGATCGGACGTGATCGCGGCGCTGGCAATGGTGCGCTCGGGCGACTGGGGTTGCTGGCCCGTCTCGGATTAGGGGGAACCGTCGGCTCGGGCACACAGGGGATGAGCTGGATTCACGAGGCCGATTTGAACCGCCTCTTTGAACGCGCATTGACTGACCCCACCATGAACGGCGCGTATATTTCATCGGCTCCCCACCCCGAGTCGAATCGCGTCTTCATGCGCGAGTTGCGGCGAGCGGTCGGAATGCCTATTGGATTGCCGACGTACTCATGGATGGTCCGCCTCGGTGCGCCGTTGCTCCTGCGAACGGACGCCGAGTTGGCCCTTTACGGACGGTACGTCGTTTCCAAGCGATTGCGTGAGGAGGGGTTCGAGTTTCAATTTCCGCAGCTTCGCGAGGCACTCCACGATCTCGTGGGACGCCGCGTCTACCCGTAGATGTGCGAAGCGAAGCCCCCTCACCCTCTCCCCGCAAGGCCGGGGCGAGGGGACAAAGCGAAGACAGGACAAGAACTCACAACATGCAACTGACTCAAGCGGGTTATCGAACGTGGGACGGGGAGCGGCGGTCACCGTGGTGGGGGTGTTGGTCGCTCGTGCGGGTCGGATTGATGCTCATTGTGCGGCGGTGGGTGTTTTGGATTTTGCTGGGCCTCGGACTGCTGAATTTTCTCTTCCACTTTGCCTTCATCTATTTGAAGGCGACGATTGTCGTGCAGAACGCCAACATGGCGCGGTTCCTCGACAACTACAAAGTCACCGGCTCGGGGCAGGCGTATGCCGACTTCATGTTCGCGCAGGCGACGATCTGCGCGTTGCTGCTGGCGTTTGCGGGATCGACTCTGATCGGCAGCGATTACCGGCAGGGTGGGATGGTCTTCTACCTATCGCGTGGGATTGGGAAGTGGCACTACATCGTGGGCAAGTTGCTGACGATCGCGGCCGTGGTGACGATCGTGACCACGATTCCCGCGCTGATCCTGTTCATCGAGTACGGGACGCTGAGCAATTCGTTCGCGTACTTCATCGACAACCCGCGTGTGCTGTGTGGGATTCTCGGTTACGGCGCGGTGCTGGCCGTCGTGCAGAGCCTGATGATTTTCGCCATTGCGGCGTGGGTACCGCGCACTGTTCCGCTCGTCATGACGTGGCTGGGGCTGTTCGTGTTATTGAAAGGGTTGGCCGATGCCATGCGCGCCATCGACGACAATCGTTACTGGTTGCTCCTCGGAATCTGGGACGACATGCACCGCATCGGCCGCTGGTGTTTCGGGTCGCTCGATGAGAGCACCATTCCGTCGGCGGGCTGGTGCGTGACGGTGTTGGCTGCGATCTGTGTGGCCTCGTTGGGACTGATCGTGCGCCGCGTGAAAGCGGTCGAGGTGGTGTCGTGAGTGATTCGCGAAATTCGAGTACACGAGATGGCCTCGTGCGGTTGATTCATGCCGGTCAGCGGCTGTTTGCGTTGAGCATTGCCACACTCAGCGTGTTGGCAGTGTGTTCGTTGGTAGTGGGCGACGAGCCGTCTCGTCGCGTCGAGCCTGTCCAATCCGCGAGCGCGACGAACATGTTTCTCGACGTGTTGCGGCTGACGCAGCATGTCGGTTTGGTTGAGGCGGCCTCACCCCAGCGCGATGCGCGAACGAAGTCGATCATCGGGAAGGGACTTGGCAGCGAGGGGCTGCTGCGAAAAGAGGCCGCCGTCGAGCTGATGGATGCGAAAGTGTTTGCCCGGTGGGCGGGCGTCGATGATCGGCTGGATGCGGCCGAAGTTCGGCGAGCGTTGGCTGCGCAAATTCCTGCGAGTCGCACTCGACTGAATCCCCAATTGGCTGAACATCTCAGCCTGCTCGCGACCGGCTACGACATGCTCGACGAGTCTCGTGCGACAGCGGGACGGAAGCTGGCCGACTGGATCGTGGAGAATTACCGGCCCGGCCAACCGCTGGCGATCACCTGTGTTTGCACGGGCAATTCGCGACGGAGCATTCTGTCGGCAACGATGGTCAGCATTTCGGCCGCGTACTACGGGCTGCCGGAAATTCGCGGCTTTAGTGGAGGAACCAAGCCGACCGCCTTCAATTCACGGACGGTGAAGACACTGCGCGAGATCGGCCTCGACATCACCTCGCTCGGTGCAGAGGCGGCTCGGGGTGATGCCGTCACGGCGAACCTCAAGCATCGCATTCGATGGGGACTCACGCCCGATGACGCGGAGATGGAGTCGATCGAGTTCTCGAAGAAGTACGACGACGCAGCCAATCCTCAGTCAGGCTTCGCGGCGTTGCTCGTGTGCAGCGACGCTGAGGAAGCGTGTCCGATCATCAAGGGAGCCTCCGTTCGCGTTGCGACGCCGTTCCTCGACCCGAAGGCATACGACGGGACGGCCATTGAGGCTCACAAGTACGCCGAACGTCGCGATGACATCGGGCGGTTGATGATGTCGGTCATGATGGAAGCTCGGCTGCGACTGATCGCGGCGGGAAAGTTCGTTGCGGTACCTGATCCCGGCGCGAACCCGCCATCATCAAAAGCGAACATTGAATGAATCTCCGAATGATCGTGTGGTTGATTGCCTGCGTAGTTCTCTGCATGTCAAAGGTGTCGGTCGCTCAGGCGGAAGCATTTCAAATCCGCGTCGTCGATGATGAGACCGGGCGCGGCGTGCCGTTGGTCGAATTGCGTACCGTTCACGATCAACTTTTTGTGACGGACTCCGCTGGGCGAGTCGCCGTGCGTGACCCGGAGTTACTCGGGCAGAACGTCTTCTTTCACGTGCGCAGTCACGGGTATGAGTTCCCCAAGGATGGGTTCGGCTATCGAGGCCGGGCGATCGTGATCGAGCCGCGTGGCGAGACAACTCTGAAGTTGAAGCGGCTCAACATTGCCGAGCGGCTGTATCGTGTGACTGGCGCGGGGATCTATGCCGACAGTGTGCTGTTGGGACAAGCCGCGCCGATTCAACGGCCGCTGCTCAACGCGCAGGTTGCCGGATCGGACAGCGTCGTCACGGCGCTCTATCGCGGTCACTTGCACTGGTTCTGGGGCGACACCAACCGGCTGCGGTATCCGCTCGGAAATTTCCAAGTGACGGGAGCCACTTCCAAGCTGCCGCTTGAGGGGGGGCTCAGTCCTGCAATTGGAGTTGATCTCGATTACTTCACGGGCGACGACGGGTTCGCCAAGCCCGTCGCCAAGATGCCCGGTGACGGACCGACGTGGATTTTCGGAGCCGTCGTCCTGCGCGATGCCGATGGGCGTGAGCGACTGTTCACCGGCTACGAGAAGGTGCGCGGCACGCTCGAAATCTATGAGCGCGGCTTGGCCGAGTTCGATGATGAGCGGCACGAGTTCGTCTCACGCAAGCGTTTCGATAAAGACATCCCACTCCATCTGCACGGGCATCCGTTTCTGCACAAGGTGCATCAAGCTCCCCTCGCCCCGGCTCTGCGGGGAGAGGGGCCGGGTGTGAGGGGACCTTCTGCTGGTGACCAATCTCCAGTCACACCGACAAAGCCCGAGCAGCAAGCAAGAACCGCGCTTGTCGAATACGTCTACTTCGGCGACCCGTTCCCGATCATGCGTGTCCGCGCGACAGTGGACGATCTGCTCGACCCGTCGCACTACGAAGGCTTCACCTGTCTCGTCGCGGGCGGTCGCGGGCAGAAGCCGCAGGTGGAACGAGACGCCACGGGCAAACCGGTCTTCGGTTGGAAGCAGGACACCGCCGCGCTGACGCCCGCGTTGCAATCGTCTCTCGTCCGCAACGGGCAACTCAAACCGAACGAGGTCTGGTGGAGCCTGCAAGACGCGGAGTCCGGTCGTCCCGTGATCGCTCATCGCGGCTCGGTCGCGTGGAATGAGCATCGCCAACGCTGGACGATCATTTTCACGCAGCACTTCGGCACGTCGGTCTTGGGCGAGGTCTGGTACGGCGAAGCCGATCGTCCGGAAGGCCCGTGGCTCAAGGCGACGAAGGTCGCGACGCACGACAAATACAGCTTCTACAACCCGAAGCAGCACCCGTACTTTGCCGAGGACGGCGGGGAGTCGATCTATTTTGAAGGAACGTACACGAACACGTTCTCGGGCAACCCGACTCCCACGCCGCGCTATGAATACAACCAAGTCATGTACCGGTTGAATCTGTCGGACGCGCGACTGAAGGTGACGCAGGAAATTCGGTGACAGGTGGCTTTGCCGGAAAACTAGCCCGACGCGCAAGCGAGGGCTGGACATTCGATGATGTTGAAGCCCTCGCTTGCGCGTCGGGCTAGTTTTGAAATGCCCTCTAGT
>Ga0114966_10002682_pt1 | contig 15812 bp, 26 predicted proteins | sample M_130207_XF_Meta_FD_87029 | JGI IMG/M metagenome (GOLD analysis project Ga0114966, IMG submission 87029) | Freshwater microbial communities from Lake Montjoie, Canada to study carbon cycling - M_130207_XF_MetaG | ecosystem: Environmental > Aquatic > Freshwater > Lake | place: Lake Montjoie... | reverse complement strand
TGAGGTCCAGGCCATTACGAACAAAGTACTTATAGAAGTTTTAAAAGATAACCAGTCTTTAAAGAATGAGTTGCTGAGACAACAGGAGCAACTTACCGCATTGATTCCTCACATAGGGAACCATATTCATAATAATTTTAATATACAAATCTTTTTGAATGAAAAATGTAAGAATGCTATAAATATGAATGATTTCATTAATACAATCCAGGATGTAGATATCAGTAAATGTCAAAATCACGGATTAATAAAAAATATAACACATACCTTTATTACAGCATTAAATCAATTAAGTTTATATGAAAGACCTATTCATTGTAGTGATAAGAAACGTTCTACGTTGTATATAAAAGATAATGATAAATGGGATAAAGACCCTGAATATGTACGTATAAAAAGTGCAATTGATAATATATCTTACAAGCATCTTGTATCTTTAAAGGAATGGATAAATTTAAATCCTAGGTTTAATGAGGACCAAAAGTTATCTGAAGAATACATTACCTTGTCTAATAGTCTTACGATGGATTTGAATAAAGAAAATGGTAAACCTTATAAAAAAATAATAAATAGTTTAAGTCAAGGTTTAAAAATTGAATTATAGATTATTTGTTAAGATACTTTAAAATGGCTTCTCTGTATTGCTTTCACGACCCTTGGTTCTTTGGTCTTAATGACGGAGACATGGATGACCGCGCTGCTTTCAAATACTACGAGAAATATCTTGAAAAAAATCCTGATAAAAATATTGTTGTCTATATTCCTGGAGATAGATTTCTTTTAACGTTTGAGTATTTTAAAAATTCAAAAATAGTCTTTCACGATGAGTTTATAAGGGAACTTGCAGAAGAGTCCGATAAGATTTGTATTTGCGCGCCCGTATGCGACCCCGAGATACGCGATACTCTAACTGATATTATTACTAGAAAGCAGAATGGATATTGTCAAGGAGACAAGATTGGAACAACTAATTTTCCTTCTATTCAATACAATAGTCTTTTACAATCTATTCCTCTTTATAACAGATACAATACAAATACAACAAATATTCAGTTTCACCATAGCATTCTAGATATTTTGGACCCAGAATACAAGAATGACTATATGTCCTATGCAATTCTAAAACTTATCAGTCCCGCAGGGATAATGAATGTTCCAGGGCTTTTGTATCGTTTGTATTGTCCGATTCTTGGCGGAGGACCCGGGACAAATATGTTAAAGATTCAAGAAATTCTACAAAAACATTTCGGATTGTTACCTGAACTATTTATTCATGCAAATACCTTTCAAATCTTTAACACCATGCTTATAAGTGAAAAGTCTCTCATTGTTACAGAAAATATTAAAAAACTTATGGTAAACTATCCTGACAACAAGGTTCTGGAAGATGCGCTTATTGTCATGGTATATTTTGCAAACTTGGTTTTCATAAAGAAGGATGGAACTCTACTTTATGAAAAAAATGATATTTGTTCTTTGAATACAGTGCCCGAAGGTATGTTGAAGATTCAGTTGGAAGAAACGCCGCCGTTGTATGATTTAGTTGCAGCCTTTTGTGCCCTTAATGACATTCCTTCTAACTCTCTAGACGACAATAAAAAGACTGAGAGGTTGATATTGAATCATCTCTATTTAGGACTTGTTTAAAATAACGTATTCACCTTTTTCATTTTTTGACCACTTTGAAATGATACGCGGATACTGTGCCTTTTGCAAGACATCTTCGCTTGAATAGACATTGTTATTATCATCTATGTATTGATGAATTCCGCAAATTTCTTCAAGATGAATTTCTACTTGATTATTATCTTTCGTTGGCGCGTCATTTACTTTACCGTAAGGAAGACCCTTGATATGTGTCCCGCAAAAGTTCTGTTTATCTTTATTTTTTCTGGTGCATTGGTCGCCATTTAACTTTAAAGCGCAACACCTTTCGTAATTGGGAATGACAGTCTTGATACGGGTCCTTCGTTTAAAGTCATCCTTTGTCAATTGAATCGTAGGAAAGTCGGAAATATGTTCTATAAACTCATTCGTTTTATCGCTCCCCCTATCATCTGAAATATTAACATTATTTTTTTTAATCCACTCAATCATATTTTTCTTTAATTCCGTAGAATTTTTATTAATTTTCGCGATAATATTCTTTTCCATTGTTACACATTATGTAAAATTAATATTATATTCAATTTTATATTAATTTAATTTTACTTCTCTCTGTAGGTAATAGTGTAATTAAAAACATTAATATGGCTAACCATAAAAAATACATATTTAAAATGTTGGAATCAACACCAAAAAATACACCTATTGCATAAACTATTTTATAAATAAATAAAAAGAAAAATATAGCAATCACTAATCTAACAAACGAATTTGATAATAATTCTGAAAATACCATTGTATATTTATATTATTTTTTATATAAATGATATGATACACACGCAAAATTTTCTGTGCTTTTTATCATATAAATAGAATTATAAGCAAAAGAATCATATTCTTTACGTGACCTTGGACCAATCCAATGACGTTGTAAAAACATTACATATCTTATGACAATACCATCTCTTTTTTTGTTAGTTAATTCACAGTGGTTTGGTTTGTCCGATTTTAAATAGACAACCTCTTTATCATAATAATAAAGAATATATTTTGCTTTTTGATTGCAATGTTTTGGAACATCACCAATAAAGATATTGTTTATAAAAAACTTATCTTCTCTGATGGTTATCGTTAGGTCTATAAGAGAATCAGTGACCGATATATTTTCTAATTTTAAAAGATAATCATCGTTATCTCTTTCGTAATTTGCTTCATTTAATGCCTCTTTATAGTCTAGAAAATAATAACCTCTTTTAAAGATACCGTCTATGTTATTTTTTGTTTGTAATATGATTTGTTCGTTTAAATCTTCCTTTCCTATTCCTACATATCCAACTACAGGTATTTCTAATTTAGTTCCCTCGCTTGTTATATAACATAAATCGGTATAGTTTTTAAAAAAGTTTACAACCTTTTGGTCAATATCAATGTCCAAAACCTTTTTACTATAAAGTATTTCAAAAGGAAGAATTTTCCATAAATGATTGTCATCTGCCGGTAAAAAATCTCCTTCTGATTCTACGTGTTCAAAAATAACATAATTTTCATTTTCAAAAAAGATACAACCCTTGTATTTGTAATCCTTTTTATACTCATTATAATCCTTTGTTTTTTCAAAGGTAATTCTATTATTTTTTGAAAATAAGAAATAAATATACGGCTGAATAATCGTATCAAACCCATAAATAATAATATTTTGAGGCCTATCTATATTTACAGGATTATCAAGATTGTATTCCATTATTATGTTTATTTATTTTTTTAATCTTATATTCTCTCTTATTTGTGTCTCTCTGTTCTCTAGTATATAATCACAAATCTCCTTTGCTGCCTGAGGCGTTGTGCTGTAGTATTGGTTTAAAATGTCGTTTAAGTATTTTTTATTAATACTCTTTTTAACTTCATTCTTTGTATAAAGAATTTGACCCACATTGTTTACATTAACAGATTCTATTTCACGTTCCTTCATAATAACTTTTAGACTTTCGGTACAATCTTTTTTAATTTTCTTTAATTGTTTAAGTTCTTTCTGCAAATTTGCAATTTTAGAATCACACTCAAGCCATTTTTTAATATTCTCTGCAAGAGGCTGTTTTTCCATTAAAAACTATGGTTTATATGTTTTATATTATTTATGTTTATTACAAGTAGATTCATTTTCTATGGCTATATTCTTGCATTGTTTACCGTTTTTACATAGATGTTCGCACTTCTTTTTGTTTGCTAATAAATAATGTTTTTTACAATAATCCCCGCATTTATATTTATGACCTGGAATGATGCATTCTTTCCAAGTACACTTCAAAATAGGCAGCACATTTTTATGATAGTTTACCATATTGATTTGTCTTATTTCTTCTATCTCATAAAAAGGTATCGTGGAATGATATTTTTTTCTACAATAGGGACATTTGAAATAATCTGAATGTCTATTTTTTTGTTCTATAATTTCGTTATATAAATAATAATATTCAAAGGAATGGTCACACGGAAGTGTTATTTTATGTTCTATCGGCTCTTTGCTAATTAAACAAACTTCCATAGTTAAATTCATTTCCAAATATTTATTTATGTCTTTATATATTATTATGTCTAAAAGTGTATGGGGTCCCGCAACTTGGTATTTATTACATTCTATGGTACTTAAAATAAATGACGATGCTCCTATTAGTGATTTAAAAAAACTTATACGAAATATAACCTCTAATTTACCTTGTCCGGCGTGTAGCGCACACGCAATAACCTACTTATCTAGATTAAAATTTGACTCTATTACAACAGTAGATGGACTGAGACATTTTATGTTTAATTTTCATAAGTCGGTAAATGAAATGTTAAAAAAACCCAACACTCTTACTTACGAAGAACATATTATTTTGTATGACAAGATGGAACTCACCCTGGTAATACAAAACTATTTGAATATTTATAATAATATGAATAACACAAATGTGACTATGATGCTTTATAGTTTTCATCGTAAAAAGACATTAAACGATGTAAATACATTTTTTTCAAAGAATCAGCGGTTATACAGACTGTAATAACTGTCCGTTTTTATAGACAGAGCATTTGAATTTTTGTTGTGTTGGTCTGCTACACGCAACTTTATTTGATATTAATTCGTCGTAATACAAAAGATTGGGCGCGTTTGAATTTATAATTAAATACCACAAAATTGCAATAATAATACCTATTATACCACCAAAGAATATACCTATTAAGGTAGTACATCTGTTTTGATTTCGTATCGCACTGTCTATTGCAAATAAAATAAGAAGGATGCAAATAAAGGGTAAATTTAAGACATTATTTGCAATCATCGGTATAAGAACATAGACAAGAGTAAAAAGAAAAAGAGCACTGTTGAAAGAGGGGATGCTGTAATAAGGAATGGCCGATGAAAACAACTTACAATGTCCAGGGTCGGCGTCACTTGATACATTAATGCTAGATTGAAATAAAAACACGACAAAAAATAAAATAATTACTCCAAATAAATAGATTAATCCCTTTATGTTTGAATTTATGATTGAATTTAGTAATAAAACTAAAACAAGAAGATAGGGCGATATAAGTGAAAGAAATGTAAACATACTTGGATAGGAAATCCTTGCGTTTGCTTCTACGGTAGCCATTAATATTAGAATAAAAGTATATTAAAAAATAACAATAATAATATGAATGGGTATTCCAAGTTATTTTTCTTATGTATTGAAAAATCATTTTAAAATTATAAAGCAACTTAAACAAACCCCGTGTAATTTACTTTTGATTGATGCAAATTCCTTTATCTATGATGTGATTCACGAAGGCAAAACAGATATCAAGGAAGCAGTTTATTTAAAAATAATGAATCTTATCTCGTTAGTAAAGGCTCAAAAAACGTTTGTTGCGTTTGATGGCGTGGTTCCTCTTGCAAAAATGAAACAGCAGAAACAGCGCCGATACAAGTCCTATCTTATTAAAACAGTCTTGAAAAAGGATGGATGGAATACAAACGCCATTACGCCTGGAACCCAATTTATGAATGAACTTGACCTTTATCTTAAAGATAAGTTGTCTCACGTTCTCTATAGCGGTCCCAATGAAAAAGGAGAGGGCGAACAGAAATTATTCTCCTACTTAAAAGAAAACCCCACGCCATATACCATCATTTATGGACTAGATGCGGACCTTATTATGTTGAGTCTTTTGCAAGCTCATCTGTGTCCTTCTATTTATTTATATCGCGAGACAAAGCATTTTAAGTATTTAAAAGGAATAGATGAAAGGAATGATTATGTGTTTAGTATAGATGAAATGGCTATACAAATAAGTAACTGTTTATATGACTCGCCAAACCATATTAAAAAGTCTGTAGAAAATTACTGTTTTTTATGCTTTTTATGTGGTAACGATTTCTTACCTCATTTTCCTTCTATTAACATTAGAAACGAAGGAATACCCTTTCTGTTGGAAACCTTTAAGACCGTATTAAAAGATGATGACTTGGTAAATGGAACGAATATTTTATGGTCTAATGTGAAGAAACTTTTCACCGAACTTTCTAAAGTAGAGAGGGTATTAATAGAGACAAATATCAAATGGAAAATGGGTCTTAAAATATATTCCAAAAACAAAGAAGATGAATTAAATAATCTTCCTCTGAGAGAAATAAAAGAAGATTATTTAATAGATAACTATAGTGATTATTATCCTTTTTTATTTGGACAAGAAGACGGACCTATCTGTAAAAAATACATTCAAATGTTAGAATGGACTCTTTTTTATTATAACGGGATTTGTAAAGACCATTACATCTGTTATGATTTTCATTTGGCACCGTTGTTTGGTTCTTTGTTAAATCATATTCCGTGCTTTAATTGCGAGGAAGTATTGGCTATAAATAACAGAGGCCCGCCATCAACTACCACACAACTTCTTTATGTACTTCCTTATGTAGATTTTCATTTAATTCAAGATAGAAATGGAGAGAAGTTCTTTCCTCAATTAAAATGTATGAACTTCCCTATAGAAAGTCATTTCTGTAAATTTTTCTGGGAAAGCCACGTTGATTTCAATTATATTAATTTAATTGAATTGGATAAACACGTCAATCTAAGGTGATTTACTCTTTACGGTGTTCATTTTTAAAGTGTTATTCTTTACACCGTGATTTGCATTTGACCCGCCAGTCATACATTGACCATTCCCGCAACCGCCTCGTTGCTTGGTCTTACGATTTCTACGTCTTGACTTAACTTTCTTTACGTTCTTTCTAGTCGCCATATATATTATCTAAAGATAATCGTAGGTTGTGGTATTGGTTCCATCAAAATAAAAAGGTTTTCCACATCCATATATTAGTTCCTCTTTTACAAATCTATCGCAATCCTCTTTTGAACTATGCGGTGGTATCTGTTCCATAGTTGTTTTTATTACTCCGCATCTAAAAATTCGGCAATTGACTTCCAAGACTTCAATCGTTATACCACAATTCGGACATTGAATCACGGACATTATAGTTTAGTTTTAAGTTTTTCTAAATCATTTTCGTGATTCTTCTGACTTTTTTTATGAGATTCTAATTCTCTTTTTAAATACTTAATCTCGGGTGTAATAGGTCTTGCGATAGGCTCTAAAATACTCTGTCCAATAGAACACCTTTTCAATTCGTAAAGCATTTTATTCATTCGGTTAAACATATCTTGTTGTTCCTCTGACTCAACAAACTTGGCACCACTTCTAATAAACCTGTATTGTTCGTCTGTTAAGTAATCCTTCAATTGTGAAATCTTGTTCCCGTTAAGGTCTAAGATTTCATCCATACAATCCTCTAGTTCTTTGGTCAGTAGCGGCGTTTTCATTATTCTTATCATCGTCTCTTTTACTATTTGGATTTCTTGGAGTTTATCTTTAAAAATACTACCATAACTTTTTATTCCACGAAGTCGTTCATACATTATTCTTTGTTTACTTGTTAAATCATCGTCACATAATATTTTAGATGATAAATATTGACAATGTATATCTCTTAAATTAATATTTTTTCCAACATACTTTGAATTACACGGAGAACATATTGAATCTGAAAGACGACCATTATCATTTATATGATATTCTATCTTTTTTTCATTGCAAAAGAAACATTTATAATCTAAGAAATCATTAATAATTTTAAATAAGTGATAAGAATGATTATTGATATCTCTTCTATAACTCTCACATAAATACAATTGTAAATGTTGCAAATCTCCTTTAATTTTATCTTTAATTAAAGAAATATCTCGTTTCATTGATGAAATATCATTCCCGTATTCTGGAAGAGGTTTTAAATCAAGAATATCTATAATTTCAATTATTTTTATTAATAACTCTTCTACAGTAAGTGTTTTCAAAGTTGAAAGCGATACGTCGTCAAACAAGAATGCCATTTTTTACAACCAGCCAAAGATTACTCAACGAATCAATTTTGCGTTTATTCACTTTAAAAGATATATTATCTACCTATAATGTGGGAGGCAAATGATATAAATACTTATAAATCATTAACTTCTCATAACTTGGGTCAAATATGTAACGATGGATTTTCAGCAGAAATTACAAAATATGCATCAGATTCAAACAACAAGACCTTTTTAGAAGTCGGAACATGGAATGGTTTAGGTTCAACTCGGGCGTTTGCAAGAGGATTAGAACGCAGAGATGATTATGTCTTTTACAGTCTTGAATGTAATAAAGACAAATGCGAAGATGCTGCTAAACTATATAGGAATTCAAAAATACACATCTTAAATGAGGTAATATGGAATGAAGAACCTGAAGATTTTTATACAATATTCCCACAGGCGTTAAGTAATAAGACGTATAAACAATGGAATGAAGTAGACCTTATAAATATGAAGCGTTGCAACCTATTTTTGAATAGACCCGACCTTCCAGAGATATTTGATGTGGTTTTATTAGATGGCGGAGAATTTACGACCTATCACGAATTTCAAGCTTTAAAAAATAGATGCAAGATATTAATGTTAGACGATATTAACGTTGACAAATGTAAATTAATCGTTCAAGAAATTGAGTCGGACCCTTCTTGGACAATTATAAAAAAAGATAATGTTAGGAATGGATATTTAATCGCAGAAAAGAGTTAAATATGAAACGGTGTGAAAAACTCCTTCGCCAAATTATATAGATAGTTAAGAAACATTATAAAATATAACATACACAGTATACAAGTAAACAGGGTGAAGAGGATTGTAAGTTCTTTTACAGCTGAGACAAATATATTGTCTATAACTTGCATTTTATAGTTTGATTAACATATATTATATATTCAATTTTTATATGTACGTCTATTTGCTTGTATGTAGTGACGGTTCAACCTATGTAGGAGCGACAGTAAACTTGGACCGAAGGTTGAGACAACATAACAAAGAAATCAAGGGCGGCGCGGTTGCGACGGGGCGAAAGGTAAGTCAAGGCAAAAGTTGGCGACGCGACCGGTACGTAGAAGGGTTTCCAGATTGGCAGGCTTGTCTGCAATTTGAATGGAGATGGAAGCAGTTGTCTCGGAAAATAAAAGGGGATATGACGCCCTTGGAACGTAGACACTTGGCTCTAAAGAATTTGCTGGAACTAGAAAGACCTACTCAGAAGGCGCTGGCTTATTCGGAATGGCCAAGTCCACCGATTGTAAAAATTGAAGACGAAAATATTGTATCAAATACTTTATAAAAATGATTCAACTTATCATCGGTCCTATGTACGCAGGCAAAACAACAAAACTTTTTGAAACCTATAATCAATTAGGAGGATTGATTATAGACTTTTGCGAAGGTGAGACAATTAGGGGTCTAGTAAAAAATCACAAGGGACATTTACAAGAGTGTATACGTACGCCCCGCCTAAGTTATTTATCAAATGGACTCTTTGAAACTGAACTTAGTGAACATAATATATTTATCAATGAAGCACAGTTCTTCCCGGACCTACTTGAATTTGTTGAAAAATATGAAAATGACAAGGATATACGTATTTATGGACTTGACGGAGACTATTTGCGTAAACCATTTGGTCAAATATTAGATGTAATTCCTTATTGCGATACAATTGAAAAATTGAGAGGTGTTTGTATTTGTGGACAACATTCCATCCATTCAAAACGTGTGACGGAACACAAGGGACAATTTCTCTTGGATGAAACGGCGTATGTTCCTGCTTGTAGAATATGTTATAACCTATAATTTAAAACATACTATAATAATAATGAAATATCCAATACCACGCGAAATATCGGAATATTTTTTATATTCCAGTTTTTTAATCCTTATTGCAGCAATTATAACCTTTTACAATAAGGATTATTTAACATCCTTTATTATATTTTGTTTGTTTTTTACATCTATAAATTTTTGGAGAAATCCTCTATACAACATTCATCGTACTCTTGATATGACAATGTGTAAAATTTTGGTAATATTTTTTATAATAAGTAGTTTTACATTTTGCGAATTTAACCGTGTCTTATTTGATTGTGCATTATTAGTATGTCTTATATACAATATCATTGAAAACATATTATGGGTATGTGATAGTAATAAATGGGTTATTTTTCATTTGGCTATACATATTTATGTGTCTTATTTCATAATATTTATATTTTATATTCTATAAAATGTATGTAACCTATGATTATACAAATTATTTATTTTATACAAGTTTTTTATTTTTACTCTCTGCATTTTTAATTTTTTTATACGATTCTTTTTTTTCGTCTGTTATTATATTTATTCTCTTTTTAAGTTCCGTAACCCATTGGAAAAGACCTGATAATAATATAATTAAAAATGTAGACCTTATTATTGTAAAAGTGGTAGGACTTTTATATATCATTCATTCCTTTTATAAAGATGAATTTTATAGAGTTTTCTGTACTAACATTGCAATAACTATTATTATCTTTTATATTATAGAACACGTATTGGATTTTTATAGAAACAATCAATGGATTATCTTTCATATGGCTATACATATTTACGCAGCTTATGTATTCATTTTATTTTTATTTATATAGCATTAAACTCTTGTGTTTCCAAATCATAAAAGAAATAATCGCAACCTATTTCTTTATAAGTTTCTTTATAAGTTTCCTTGTAAATTTCCTTAGGATTACCACATATATATTCAATCGCACGTATTAAAAAAATCATCAACATATTATTCATAAATATATTCATTATTAATGAACGATTATTTCCTTTATGAATGGGAATATAATGGATATTTCATTTAGACAGGCAATCGCTACATCTCTATGTTCCTTTTGTGTCTCAACTCCTGAACGAACCTTTATATAATGAATCCACGAACGAAGAGTACCGTTCATATAGAGTCTTGAAACAGTCATTCCCTCGGGTAACACTGACCTGGCTTGCTCCTTTGCAATCCCTTTTTCTATTGCCCAATGATATGCCGTTTCTGCAATTTTAGAAACCATTTCTTGTTGTGTTTTCCATTCATCGTGGATTTCATTATCAGCTTCAACCTCAATGCTATTTTGCCTATTCTTTGAATCTTGTAATCTTGCTTCTCTCTGTTCAAAACCTAAATTGGCAACTGCATAACGTTGCGAAAATTCCTGAAAAGAAAAGGACCTGTGTCTAAGTAGCTGACGCGCAATATCTCGCGTTGTTTCAATCTCAAGACAAATGTTTACCATTTCAAAAGGAGACCAATGCTCGTGTTTCATCAAATATTTAATAAGTTTTTCATTTGTCTCAACCATGTTTTGATTAGACTGGTTTGACACCCGCGCGCAATAAGAAACAATATCCTGTATACTTTTATCCTCACTTGGGTCTGCAGATTTTGTATAACTAATTAGTTTAACCTTCATAGAGTTTATATACTGTATTATTTATATGGATTTAATTGAAATAAAAAAAGAATTAGACTATTTGCGAAATGAAGTAAATAGTCTAAAAATAAAGGACATGCAACAATATGAAAAACTTATGTCAGTGTATTCAGTAAAAATAGAAAGGGAAGAACCTGAAATGATTATTCTGAAGGATAAGATATTTTATTTACATAAAAATATAGTAACAGACGAACTAGGGTTTATAAAAGGTAAGATGGAGAATGAAATTATATGGCTTAGCGAAGACGAAGATTTATGAGCGGTTCCATATCAATAAAGGGAACCTCAACCTTTACATAATTATCAGAAAGGGTGTGATGCATAAAGACCAAATTCATATCCCTTATTGTAAAACCGTATTTTCTTTCTAGGATAATACGATATACGTTTAACTGTAGCGAGTAATGAGACACGTTACAATCTTCTAAATCAACAATCGGAACCTTTTTTCCTGAAAAGGAATTGTACTGAATCTCCTTTGAAAACTTCCAGTCATAAATGCTGAGAGTTCCGTCGGGGTTTATAAACAACATATCAACTGAACCGCAAATTTTGATGTCCTCGTCATAGACCATCATCTCTGTCCGAAACGGCTCCATATGCGCGTGGTCATTCTTAAAGTTCGTAAAATAAGACCATTCAATCGCGTCTGAGTCGTCCATAGAACCATTGTAATAATTTTCAATACATCGGTGCATTTCTGTTCCGAATGAGGCTGCCTCCGCGCCATTTTTACGCCATAGTTCCTTAATTTCGTATTTCGTCATTCCAAAATATTTACTATTACACCAATCAGACTTCGCCATCATCTTATCAATAATCTTATTCGCGTCAAACTTCTCAAAGAAGGATTTCACCCACGTCGTACAAGACGTATATCCGTTTTTACCTTTGATGGTATAGATATGACCATTCTCCTGGAAGGTAATATCTTTGTCTCGCACGTGTTCGTTGATAGTGGAAAGCATTTTTTATAATAGATTGGTAAGTATTTTTCAAATCAATTTTCTTGATATAAAATATAGTGTTATATTAATGGAAAGCTTGATAAAGCAAAAATATCTGTACGAAAAGGGATATAATGAATACAGTTTGAAATTATGTATACCATATATATATACATTGATTAGGTTAAAAGATACAACCTTATTATATAATATTTACTACAAAGTAAATAATTCTGAAGGTAAAGACTACATAACTATAAAGCAAAAAGCGAATTATGATTTATTAAAATATACGAACCTCATAAGAAGAAATTGGGGTAACACCCCAGAAAAAATGACACAAGTAATAAAATCAATTATGAATATTTTAATTGTATCTTTATCTTTGATAGAAGATATACCTTTTGAAGATGATTTTTATGGTAAAATTTTGAGTTGTGAAAATGATTTAATATCTTTAATAATTGAATTAACACTTAAATTTGAAAAAATTTTATTTGGCTACATGCGTGAATACGAACCCATTGTTTATGGAGTATATGATGGAATTGCTTCGTCAAATAATGTAGAGAAATATCCTCATGCATCTGAATACTTAGCCGGGGAGATTTTTGCAATAAATGTGAATCCTCACCCTCTTGCAAATGCTGTACTTGTTGAGAATCAAAACATAAGAACAAATAGAGTTAAAAATGCAAGAAGCACAAGAAGAAACAGAAACAATCAAGTAAACAGAAGCAGAAGAAACAGTGAAGTAAATTTAAACAGAAGAAACAATCAACTAAGCAGAAGAAATAACGAAGTAAATTTAAACGAAGTAAATTTAAACAGAAGAAACAATCAACTAAGCAGAAGAAATAATGAAGTAAATTTAAACAGAAGAAACAATCAAGTAAACAGAAGAAACAATCAAGTAAACAGAAGAAACAATCAACTAAGCAGAAGAAACAATCAACTAAGCAGAAGAAATAACGAAGTAAATTTAAACGATAATAATGAAGTAAGCAGAAGAAATAATGAAGTAAATTTAAATGAAGTAAATTTAAACGAAGTAAATTTAAACAGAAGAAATAATGAAGTAAATTTAAATGAAGTAAATTTAAACGAAGTAAATTTAAACAGAAGAAATAATGAAGTAAATTTAAACGAAGTAAATTTAAACGAAGTAAATTTAAACGATAATAATGAAGTAAGCAGAAGAACCATATGGCCTGGAACACGTTTCTAGTAAAGAATATAAATCCAAGTAATATAAATAAAAATATATCAAGTGAAGTGGAACAATAAGAAGAATGTTACGGTTTCGCGAGAGGAGCAGAACGATTACAAAAAATATAGAAGAAAGCATAGAAAAGTTTTCTTTGTTTGAATGTATCAAATAAGGGTAGTCTCTAGACATAAATAAAATTCATACAATTCATAAAATATATCATTATTATAATGAGTTCAGATTTGATTATAAATATTAATAAATTCAAGATATTATACAATCATTTATGTAGAAATATGAACAAGGTATTATTATTAAGACCTTATTTTTTTACACAAAAAATAGTTGATGACTATGAATACCAGCACAACAAAATTTATAAAAATTATGTTATGTCTTATAATTTTCGTCAAGGAATATATAGGATATTTTTGATTGTAATAAAATTTTTAGATAATCATAGAAACACTGTAAAAAGAAAATCATACTCCTATAGAAAAAAATATATTAAAAGAGTGAATAAAGTATTGGGCGATGAATTCAGTACAATCATTGAATTATTAAATGACCTTAATAATGAATTAATAGATAGAATTATTGAACTTAGAAGTGTAATTGTAAATACTGTAAATGTTTCAAATATTCCTTATGGAGATATTGAAACAGAGACAAATGTAAATACAGTTCCAGTTGCAAGTAAATTAATTCCAAATAGTTTTAAAACTGCGTCTTGGAGACAAATAAATAGTCCTCTTAATAGTAAAGCACCATTAGCTCACGCAACTCCTGTTAAATCTAAACGCGAAAATAACAGAAACAAAACTGCAAAGAGAAATGCAAATGGAACAAAAATATAGTTATTATATAATGTCTAGAGTATTTAAAGGTTCTGTAAGAAAAATGCCCAAAACTTTTAAAAAGGGTATTTTAAAACAAGGTTCACGACAACATATAACAAATAAAAATATTATTAACCTAATAGAAAAAGAAGAAAAGGAAAGAAAAAATGCATTAAATATGAAAGTTGTAGATATTTTAAAAGGGAAAAATAATGCATTCAAGAAAAGTTTTAAGTCTCAATATAATAAGTATTATAAAAATGGAAATCATAATAGACATATAAGAAGTACGCTAAGAAAATTAACAGGGAGAAACACTGGAAAGAGCGTAAAGTTTCAAAATATCCTTGGCACAAAATTCTAAATTTACAAGTTTGCTCTACGAGTTCTATTACGAGGTCCGTTACGAGTTGTGTTATTACGAGGTCCGTTACTACGAGGTCCGTTACCATTATTTCTACGAGTTGTGTTATTACGATTTACGTTAGGATTATTTTTACTATGATGATTACGCTTATAATCTTCTAGTTCAGCCAATTGTATTAACCCTCCAATTATATCATTACAATATCCATAATAAAATAAGGTTTTTCCTATTAAAGAATATATATCAATATCACTAGGTTTATTTCCTTTTTCTAAAATATGAAATCTAAATTTTTCTATATCGCCAATCAATTTTTTTATATTTTCATCAATATTTTTATAGTCTCTATCAACCGTGATTAATTGATTGTTAATATATCTTTTAATATCTCTTTCAGTATCTCTTTTAAGTTTTGATAAGTAAACCAGTTCTTCAAATCTTCCAATATTATTATCACAACTATTAGAATAAGAAATAAATTCTTTTGTTTTTTCAATATTTTCTGTATCAAAGATTCGTCTATCTATAATATTTTTAGGTTCAACATTTTCATCTAAAATATAATTTCTAAATAAACTTAAAATATCTTCTATATGTTTGTCTCTTTCGTCTTTTTTTTTTCTTTCATCAGAAAGTGTTTTATAAAAAGGGATAGTGTTGATATCTGATAATTTTGATAATTGATAATCATAATCACTTTTACTTAAACTAATCCATTGTTCCTTACTAAGGCCTTGTTTATTTGGTTCTGTAGACTGTTCTTTACGTTTGAAAGGATTAAACATATATATAAATATATAAATATAAGAATATAAAGCCCCGCCATAAATAGATTAAAATGTATCAAGTGAAGTGGTTCAATAAGAAGAAAGGCTATGGATTCGCATCAGGACCAAGCAACAGCGAATACTTTTGCCATCACACGGACATCACAGTAGAG
>Ga0114966_10002681_pt1 | contig 15817 bp, 16 predicted proteins | sample M_130207_XF_Meta_FD_87029 | JGI IMG/M metagenome (GOLD analysis project Ga0114966, IMG submission 87029) | Freshwater microbial communities from Lake Montjoie, Canada to study carbon cycling - M_130207_XF_MetaG | ecosystem: Environmental > Aquatic > Freshwater > Lake | place: Lake Montjoie... | reverse complement strand
TGATAGTTGTTATTTTAATTTTTATTATTTTGATTTAACATATAAAATGTTTAATAATGATATATTACATAAACCGATTGATTATCATTATAATACAATGATAGAATGTTACAATAATAATAAATCAATAGAATATTATATAACTAATTTTGTTAATAATTTATATTTAAAAACAGTTGAAGAATTAGATATGATTGCTCAAAATAGTTTAGACAAAATACAAAGTAGAAATAATATTAATAAAAAAAAATATAATGATAATAATAATGATAAATATATATATATAATAGATACATATGAATATATTAAGAATAATTATAAAGATAAATTATTATTTTATTCTATGAACCATCCTACAAAATATGTTATACAATTTATATGTGAAGAAATAATTCATATTTTACAAATACAAAATACTATAAATTACGATATAGATATATTAAGCGCCTCTAAATGTATTTTATATAAGTGTATTTCAAAAAATGTCAATTTTGATATAAATAATCATAATGCTCTACTATTAGGTAATACTGATATTAATAAAATTGTACAATTATATTATGATACATATAAAGAAATTGGATTTAAATAAAGGGTATTTAAATTGCCCAAAGATCTAAAAATCCCCGCCTCTTATAGAATGAATATTCCGGCACTAGCAGTCGAGTTCTTGGGTACGTTTATTTTTCTCTACGTGATCGTCGCCACGGGCAACCCGTGGGCCATCGGTGCCACGTTGGCGGTGCTCGCGTATCTGGGTGGTGAGATCAGTGGCGGACACTTCAACCCGGCGGTTACGGTGATGATGCTCTACAAGAAGAGCGTCAACACAACAACCGCGGTCGCCTATATTGTTGCGCAGGTGTTGGCGGGTCTGTTGGCCGTGATCGCCTACACAAAGGTCAAGGCCTAGGCTTAGAGACCAAGCGCCCCCGCTAGGCGACTCAGATGTAGCATAATCGGCGCCAGTATGTTCACAAGTATGAATCGCCGTTTCAGTTCTTCGGGATCAATGTTAAGCCAATCTGCCACGCCCAATAGCATTTCGGATTCATCCGATGTACCACCGTTTTCTATACGATTCAATACACAATTTCCGAGGATCGACCATTGTGCCATAACGAGTACATGGGCGGCCAAACACAATAAAATAATCCATACTTTTCGAAACACGATCGCCGCTATCCACGGGCACAAGGCAATACCCACGTGCACACACTTGAGCCATATCATCCTTATGGTTAGCCGTTATTTACGCAAGGCCGACCATACCGCAATACCGAGCAGAAGTGCAACTGCCACCCCTACAGCGACACAGTCGTTGCCATCTGCTTGGCCCACAAATCCTTCCCGCCCAGCATTGGGACTACGCAGTTGTTGACAGAGCTGATATTTCCGATGTTTCTTGTTAGTAAAGAAAGCATTTTTTTCACCCGGCTGATTTTCAGGGCATCCTTCTGGTGGTTCTTCTTTATAGGAACCGTCGGAATTATAGCATTTCGGAGTAGCGGAATATTCGCCTTTGGTAACATTAACAGGCTCTCCTTTCTCATCGAGGGCCTGTACCCATCGCGTTTGAGTCGGATAGCCGTATTTATAGTCCGGTGGATCCGCTAGATATTCCGTACCGTCGAAGGCGTTTACAATAGAACCATATGTATCACCTACTGGACAGACTACCTGTTGACATACAGGGTAGCCTGTGGCAGTCACGGCGCTCAGAATAGGGCGCGGATCCAAAGCATCACGGGCATTCTCCAACATACCGGGTGCGAGACCTTTGAGACCCGGTAGACCCGCGGAGGCCAGACCGGCCGCCACGTGTTCGCCGAGCAGATCGCCTTTCGTAACACCGTCCATATATTCGGACATAGTCGCACCGTTCGAACAGCGCATCTCAGTATTCAAGAAGTAGCGAATCCCCATAGGTCGTGTATCCTGCTTATCAAACAATGTGGGTCCGCCGAAGGCGATTATGTCCATATAATGATTGACGCCTCCCACCGCGTCGAAAATGGCACCGAAGGAAGATCCTTTACGTACACCGATTTGGCCAGGGAGTTTAATATTATCGGCGTATGAATATGTCGGGCCAAAATAACCATAATTATCTTGTGACATCCCTTATTAATTACATAGACAAAACTTGAGGGGGGCTCAAGGAACCATTTAGACTCCAAACAACGGAAGAATGACGGATTTATGGCCGGCGCTGACGAAGTCAGCAACGAAGTCAGCCAGTAAACCGTATAGGATGGAATTAATCGAAGAGCTGCCCGAGCTTGTAATGCCCACCACACAAACGTGTCCTGTGTGTACGGATGAAACCGCAATCGATACAGTTGGCTCTGAAGTGATCTGTATGCGTTGCGGGACGGTCGTAGATACACCGCTGGAACTGGGTGCCGAATTCCGGTGGTTCTCTTCCGAATCAACGGGGGCCGATCCGAGTCGGTGTGGGTTTCCGGTGAATCATCTGATGCCCGAGAGCAGCCTCGGCACAATGATCCTTGTAAAGAACGGTTCGGCCCTGATGCGCCGCATTAAACGCTATCATATGTGGAATCTGATGCCGTATCGTGAGCGCACTCTGTGGACCATATTCGAGAGTCTCCAGGTACGAGCGTCCAATGCAGGAATCGGTACTGCCGTACTAGAAGAAGCGAAGGAGCTCTTTGCGCAACTCACGGCATCGGCGATCTGCCGTGGGCAGAAACAGCGGGACGCAATGTTAGCCGCCTGTCTGTGGGAAGCCCTGAAACGCCACGAGACACCGCGAATGCCGAAGGATATCGCCGATATCTTCAATATCGAACTCTGTAATGTGACCAAGGGAATCAAACAATTCCAGCATCTGTTTGCCATCCGAACGAGCGGACAATTAACGGATACATATGCGAATCAGAAAACAGCGAAGGGGGTACCTGCACCAGCAGAAGCAGTAGAAGCAGTCGCCGAATCAGATGAGGTGATTTCTGCCCGTGCCTTCCAGCGCCGTGCTATCTGGCAGAAAACGGCCAGTCGCACAACATCCTACGAAGACTTTATCGTCCCCTTCCTCACAAATCTATCGGTGTCAAGAGCGGCACTGGAACCTCTTGTGCGGCATGTCTGCTCACGAACCGAGGAGCTGGGGATTGTTCCCGAGAACACTCCACCATCCCTAACCGCTTCTGTCATCGCCTTCTGTGCCCAACAGTCAGGAGTAAGACTGGATATGACGGAAATTGCGCGAATTTGTGGGATCAGTGCCGTCACCATCCAGAAATGTCTGAAACGTATGATACCGTGGAAAGAAAAACTCCTAGAACAGTAATGGGGGGATCGGCATCCAAGTTATCCGAACCGTTCGCGATCAGCTCCGCCGCAAACACGGAATTAGATCGTCTCTCTTTTATTGCTGCGCGTTTTCTCAGTTCATCGGATCTCTACGATATAGAGAACATCGTGAAACCCGGTACTTGCGGGAATTATTCCGTGTTTATGCGAAAGGGGATCGAGACAACACTGCTTCCTTTTGTCGTTGATCTGGAGGATAATAAAGTGGAGGAAGTATTCTACCAGGATCCCCGTAAAGCGATCGAGAGTCTGGAGGTCCGTAAAAAAGTCTGTAAACAGTTGACGACGACGATGATCCGGGTCATCGCTACGGTTACAGCGGCACTTGCGTCGATCCAGGTTATTAAGAATCATAATCGAGAAGCTATTGCCGTTATGCAGCGCGGCGGCGGCAATGATATTCGCGCCGTCGCCGATTGGCTCTCACGGACCGGTTATATAAGCGACCCCGCAACAGCCGTTGCGAATACGCCCACTGACTTTCACACACCGGGTCAGACGGCCAATCCGGAAATCCGACTGAAACTGACACTTCTGAAATCCGTGGGCAACGTATCCCAAGCGAAATTCAGCGTAGAACCGATTGATCGCCGTGTTCACCTAACAACCGGCTCCTTGCGCGCCTATTTCTTGTATAAAATCGACCTTCCCGGAACAGGCACGAGTGTCTTGCCCATACACGTTACGGATGATGCCGATAGAACGTGGATGGCGGGTGTCTTGATCAATGACAAATTCAAATCATTCCTGAATAAAACACCACCGACGTATATCACACAACTGTTAGGATATTTATTGATGGCCGCATCAGGCCAGAAGGTAACAGAAAAATATATAGAGACACGTGAAGAATCCGCGGCGGCTCGAAAGGTGTTCGATGATTTACAGAAAAACAATAATAATATCAATATTCTGCTCAATAGCTTGAACCAGTATTTCACACAGAATGTTCCCGGCTATCAGCAAATCGTCACAGCACCGACGGCATATCCTGGAGCTTACCCTGGCGCTTATCCTGGTGCCTATGTCCCACCGGCAGCCTATGTGCCACCAGCGGCCTATGTTCAACCGGCGGCCTACGGATATCAGCAACAGCAGCAACCGGTCTTTACGTTCCAGAAACAAGGGACACAGGATCAAGGACTCGGCGTTGTCTTAAAACAGCCCGTTCTGGACGGTGCCTTCGACATTCCCACAAATTCCGCGATTTATATCCGCAAAGTGTTTGAGTCTTTCCGTAAACTCATTGTCAGCCAGAGTTGTCCGGCAGAGGAACGCGCTGCCGCCCTGTTCGGAGCGGGATACGACGCAAAGAATTTTATTCGGACCGGTGTATGCGCCGATCCCTACTGGCGACGACCTAATTTGGCTGAGATACATCCGTGGATGTCCTTCCAATTCCTATCGGTCGTAGACTGGGATAAAGCTATTAATACACAGGAAAACTATGCGCAGCCCTGGAAGGACTTTGTGAACAAGTTGGCGGAACTCTACAACAAGGGGCCGAGCCAACAGCATTTGAGCCGTCAGCCCAATAGTTACAATTTGGATCAGATGCGCTTTGTAAATATGGAAAAATTCGTCACGTGCGACTCATCAGCCATGATTGCGAATCCGAATATTGTCGTGCCAGGTATACGAGAGCTCCGCACTCTCTATGACAAACATAATGTTCGTATGTGGAAAATTCTCAATGAACTCGTTATTCGCGTGAAACATCCCGAGACGAACAAGGACATCATTCGGTTACATCCGAACGTACTTGGTCGTAATATGTCTTCTTCGAAGTATGTGGAAGCCAGAGCAAGGCTCGTACAGGAGGCTTTAGCGGAACATTACATAGAGGTCGAGCGTGTCTATACGGGCATTGTCCGAAGTGACCAGTTCATAAAAAGGTGACGGCCCGTCGGCACCCTACCCCTAACCAAGTACGATGTCCCGAGTATTACATATCCGATTTATCCGCCGCAATGAGAAGAGCGCACGCAATGATGATATTATGAAGCTGGTGTCTTCCGATGGACTCACGTTTAAGGCGACATTTACCTCGGGCGAAACCCGCACAAGTACTAACGCAACAATGACGGATTGTGGAGTGTTTCGCTGGATCCGTAGCGTCATCGGACTGCTACACATGGACGCAGATCCGTATCAGTTTATCCAGCTGGATCTGCCGCTGATGCCGTCGGTCCTCCTGAAGGTCGAGAACCTGGATGATCTGTACCATACGGTGCTGAATGCGATCGAGGTCCATCTAGACAATTGGCCCGCGAAGAAGCCGGCCGCATCACGGTCGTCACCGTTGAACACGGCGGGGATCGCGGAGCGATCCGATGATGAGGTGGTCGAGGATCCATACAGTGATATGCCCCCGTTGATTCCTCTTACTCAGACTACATCATACCCAGTAAGGACGCATCATTTGTTCCTCGACTAGATCTCCGCAGTGATCCACATATGAGGCACGGGGCCCGAATTATAATTAAGAAGCCCAATAACCACAAACTCTCCAGTCCACGACCACGCTGATCCTGGACGGATAGCACTCCGCATCCAAAACTGTTTCCAGCCACCTTTTTTGGCTATCGCGGGCCAATCGGGTTCTCCGTCGAAAGCGATGACATTCCCCCAACCGTCTCCTAAGCCGGAATCCGATACGATCGCACCCCCGCTAACACCATCGCGGAATGCCATCGGCATCGCCAATCGCGGACCAAGTGGCTGCCATTTACCAGGACAGAACGTACAACTCTCACCGTTGGCCGACAGAGCCCATCCATATTGAATCTCGGACGCCGAACGTAGCCAACCCCGCCACCACGCGAAGGCCAACGCAGGAAGACTGAGCTCCCACGTATACGCCATAATAAACGGGCCCTCCCGCGACCATATCCACGGAATAACCGCGCGCAATAGTGATCTCCCCCATCCTTTACGCGCCCGCAGAGTCTCCAAGACCCAGATGCGTTCCTCCGCAAGAAATCGCATTACACAGGAGGCCTTTAACACGCCGCCGGCAAAGATACATGGTACGTGCGCACCCGCAAGACGCAACGATGCTTCTTCAGAAAGCCAGCGTGTTCCCACAAGATCGAGCCATTCCTGTGTTGGTTTTCTGAGGAGACGGAAGGTCGCACCGTCAGGTAAGGGAGTCCGGGGAGGCGGTATCGTTGTGCAGAAGCGCCCTGGTCCACCTTTTTGGGTAGCGATCTGCGTCCAATCGTCCCCCCATATCATCTATTGTAAGCCCCACAAACCCAACCGTAAAATATGACGCACCCTAATAGGGGATCAACCCACTGAATGAGATGAACGACGGATTCACGATCCAAAGAATGCTTAAAGAAATCAAGGAAGAGGCATCGGCACCTGCCCCTAATCGTTGTGGCTCCTGTAAAAAGAAACTGATGCTGAGTCATATCGCCTGTTCGAAATGCCGTATTCGATATTGTGACGGTCATCGCCTTCCTGAGCTCCACGACTGTCCCCACGACTTCAAGAAAGAGGGACAGAAGCTTCTGGAAAAACAGAATCCGCGCGTTGTCAGTGACAAACTAGAGCGGTGTTAGATGATCATTTATTAAACAAAAATAGATAATTATATTCGTACCCGATGGCAGTCAGATCCGAATGATGGGCGTATTTGAAACCCACCGCCTCGATTTCGCCTACAATCACATCAATGTTCGGCATCCAGACACGCTGTTCGTGGCGACGAACACGCCCATCCTTGAATTTAAACAGTTCTTCATAGATGGCGCGTGAGCCGTGTAACTGAAAATCTCCTTGGTAGTCGAATTCGTCGAAGGTAACCGACGATTTCGTGATACGTTCATCGGCGTATTTTTGGACCGAGAAACCAACGAACGGACTCGCCGCCTCCAGAATCGGGTCGAACTTGAGTTTGTTCACAATGTGACATGCGAAGACACCACCCGGTGCCAACCAGAGGAAAATATTCTTGAGCATCTGTGTGCGTTCGGGGACGATATATACAGTGAAATAGAACATCGTAACAAGGTCAAATTGATCGGCCGCGGCCATCGTCGCCACTGCCGCATCGCCCACGACGAAGTTGCGATCCGGATAACGTTTTTTGGCCTCAGTGATCATCGACACGGATTTGTCATAGCCGACCACAGAAGCAACATCGGACCGGGCAAACAATTCCACGTGAACACCCGTCCCGCAACCGATGTCTGCCACACGAATCTCTTTGGATTCGCGCCCTGTCTCTTTCTGGATCCATTCCAGCGGGACCTTGGTTTCCATCGTGGCACGGGCCAACGGCTGAACAAGTGGATCATAGACCTTCGCATAGAATGCATCGTAACAAGTATCGTCGAACCGTTGATCGATACCTTCGGCATTCGGATTCGCAAAGCCTTCGACGCCTTCGAGGTCGAGTTTTATTATACGACTATGGGACTTGGCATACTCCCATAGATAAAAGATACAACACAAGATAATAACAATCGAGATCATCATTGGCAGCACGACACCGACCTCAATATCCATTCCCTCTAACCGTTGCGGCAGATTCTATGTTAAAATCTTCCCGCACCGCCAAATTATTTTCGCAGTAAGGAAGTAGAATTAATGCCACAAAATGTCGTCCTTTAAACTCCGCCCGCTTCTATACTCGGACTATCGAGTATGCCGAACAATGTTATTAGATATATTTGGACAAACAGAATTTGCGCAATTTGTTGACGCGTGGCGGAAACGCGACGGCAACACGAGCTTTGGCGTGACGACCGCCGGCCAGCTCATAGGGTATGTGCTTGTTGACCTTCAACATACAATCCAGTACTTATGTGTAGACCCCGTATTTCGAAATTCGAGACTGGGTTCTACATTATTAACACGGGCACTTGATGCTCTCCGTACTGCCGACTGTGTGCGACTGAGGACCGCCAAAGATGGGCGTCTCACGACCTGGTATTCCCGATTCGGATTCGTGGTAGAGAACGTGATCACGGACAGCAGCGGCAACTTCGCGGGAGCCGATATGGTACGCTATCCCTCAGGCGTCTGAATCGCGTTTCCTGCTTTCGGACGCACCAGCAGGGGATGTCGGCCGCGAAGACCGAAACTATCTGTGGATACACCTTGTCAGATGTGCGGAAATCGTTGTGGGAAGCTGTGGATCGCAGAGATACACGTGCCGCCTATCGCTGGACCGCGGAACTGGTGGCGACGCCCGGCGCCGTAGGTTCTCTGTGGGCCTCGTATTGGTTGGCGTGGGCGACGGCACAGGGTGGACCGACGATTCCGATTCTACTCAAGCAGACGTGGGGCTCCATTACGGAAGCAGCGAATGAGCTGGTGAAGGGTCCAGGGGGCTGGGCCGCATTTCGCAACGACCACGATGTTCGCGCCATTGCCGCCGAATCCACGAAACGTCTATTGATGTTACCGCGGCAATCTCCAGTCATATGGCCGTCCCGTGATATCATTTTGTATGACGTCGCGAATATGCGGGGTTCCCCTACTGTTCCGGTAGCGACCGATGGACCGGTTGTTATGCGAGTCTGGAAACGCGACGAAGACGCGATGGAACTGCGGATGATGGCTGGGCGTTGGCTGACACACCTGGAATCGGGCGATCTCCGTGGAGCGCTATCCGCAATGGCGTGGACATTGATGACACCGGCACAGCAGGGTCTTGCCGCGCCGCTACAATGTGCCGAACGCGGCCCATCAACGACGCTGACCAAGAAAATCTGTCAGTCACCGTTGTGGTTCTGGTTGGATCTGGGGCGATCCTATTTCCTGAGTCGACCGGGCTTACATAAAGGATGGATAACGATGAACGGTGCTGTGATGGAGGCCTTTCGCCTGAACTACAAACGCTGGACGACGGTGGAACGGATGCGGATTCTGTTAGCGTGGACACTCCAGATTCGGTCGTCGATGACGACGCAACCTGAATGGTCCGCCGCCTCTCTTACACAGACTGTTGAGGAGATTGACTTGCCGTACAAAGAGATCGCGGCGGAACTCGCGGATCCGAATTCGGTCCTCCAACAGAAACCGGCGGCAACGAAGGGCGGAGCAGAACCAACTCCCAAATCCCGATCAGAATCGAAGATGGCAGAAGCGGATGCCGCAATTATGGCGGCACTCGGCCTCTCGGCAAATGATTTGTAGAATGGGCAAGTAAAAAACGTGACGTGCTCCCGCTCATGGCAAAAGGAATAAGCAAACACAAGATGACAGTGTCCACCCTCGTAGCGAAACTCGAAGCGGCGTCCTTTGCGTATCATAATGGACAGCCGGAACTGATGACGGATGCCGAATACGACGCCACCGTCGATGCTCTCCGCGAAGCCAACCCAGACCACCCATTTCTAAAGAAAGTCGGTGCCCCTGTTACCACTGGTGACGAGGTCGCCCTCCCTATCCCCCTTCCGAGTCTCAACAAAATCAAGGATACCGACGCGATCAGCAAATGGCAAGCCAAGAATCCGGCCACCGCCTATCACGTATCCGTGAAGTTGGACGGATGTTCGGCACTCTGGATACCCGCCACGAAGAAGCTCTACACCCGCGGCGATGGAATGCGAGGACGCGATATTTCCCACTTCGCGCCTTATTTCCAGGGGTTTCCTTCGGCCGCTTCTGATCCAGTCCGTGGCGAACTTATAATGCGAACAGATTCGATCGCAGTCCCTGAAGGAAAGCTCGCCCGCAACATTGTCGCCGGTGCACTCAACCGCAAAGTCCCCGATCCAGAACTCTTCGCGAACATACAATTCATCGCCTACGAGCTCATTAGTTCAGTGGATCCCGTAACAGCGTTCGCGACGATGAAGGCGGCCGGTTACAAGACTGCTACCTCGGTAACCGTGACACCCACCCAAGTAGAACCAACGTATTTGAGTCGCCTCTTTACGGCACTCGAAGCGAAGTCGCTCTATCAATTGGATGGCATCGTACTTGCGCCTGTGGCGCCCAGGATAACGTCTGCAGTAGCAACCGTAGTCAGAAAAGGCGAAGCCGTGAATCCGACGGACAAAGTCGCCTGGAAGACGCGCACCACAGCCGCGACCGCCCGGACCATAGTACGCGAGGTAGAGTGGAATGTTAGTCACCTGGGCTACTTGATACCGCGAGTTCTGTTCGACCCGATCCAGTTGGCGGGAGCCACCATTCGCGCGGCCACGGGGCTCCACGGGCGGTGGATCTTTGAGAACGGTGTGGGTCCAGGCGCCGTCATCGAGGTCCGTCGCGCCGGTGATGTGATCCCACAGATCATCGCTGTAGAAACGCACGTGACACCGGCGATGCCGTCGGAATTCAAGTGGGAATCAGAGGGAGGCGTCCATATTCTTCCTGCAGGTGTCGCCGATGTAGCAGCAGCGGCCTGTGCACAACTAACACACGCCTTAGCGGATCTCGGTGCTGAGAATGTGGGCCCGGGCATCGTTGCCAAACTCTACGCCGCGGGATTCACAACGGTCGGTGCGATCTACAAGGCCTCAGCTGCAGAGTTTGCTGCCAAGGTGGACGGTTGTAAGGACAAGGGGGCAGAGCGTATCTGGACGGGTCTTCGTGTCAAACAAAGTACGTGGACCACACTGACCTTTATGACGGCGAGTTGTACGATGCCGCGGGGAGTCGGCACCAGTAAGCTGACACCGCTTCTGGAGCTGGAGGCGAATCCGGCGCTCTGGACCGCTGCGACGCTGAAGGCGGCGAGGCCGGCGGGGCTCAGTGACAAGACGATTGACGCGATCGTGGAGGCGATTCCGGCATATCTGGCGTGGGTGACCGCGACAGGACTCACAGCCACTACTGCGACTGTCGTGAAAAGCAAGAAGATAACAACGACGGCCCCGATGACAATCGTCTTCACCGGTGTTCGTGATAAGAGTCTCGAAGCGACGCTGGCCGCTGCCGGACACACGGTGGCCGACACTGTTAGTAAGAAGACGACGCACGTGGTCTACGCCGACGGTCCACGCCCGGCAACAACCAAGATCACCAAGGGCGAAGAACTGGGGGCAAAGATTCTGAGCGTATCCGAGTTTCGTGAACAAATGTCGGTCTGAAATAGAGGACAATGGATACGTTGATGAGTACAAAGTTTATAGGTTCCCTTGAACGGGAACTCAATGTAGAGCCGCTGCCGACATCGGCGATATTTAGTATCGCCTTTCACGTGGTTATATTGTTAGTCGTAATCTACATACTTGTATGGGCGTGTATATTAATCAATCACACAATAACAACACCAGACCCACCCTTGGGCTGGTATAAGCGTGATTATGACGCGGACAAAATCGGTCGGTTATCACTGACAGAATACGTAAAAGCCAACGCCGCCGCCATTCCAAACACTACTCCTATGATACAATTCGCCGTCGCCACCGCTTGTTTTGGTGGTATTTTCACCGAAACGAGAAATATGTATAATCCGTGGTTGGGTAATGTGAATCCAGAAGCTGCGCGCCGCCAAGTCGAAGCAGGTGCCCGTGCTATCCTGTTAGATGTATGGCCGGATCCGAACACACGGGCACCTGTTGTATGTTCGATGGAAGATAGTCAAGAATGGGGGATGTGGTGGAGGAACAACGGTTTGGATAAACGTGTAGGGCAATACAGTAATTGGAAGAAACTAACACGTAACACAGCGCCTATCAAATCCATAGTTAGCGCGGCGCTCGGAGCAGCATTTGAAGACGGTCCCCAGAAATCCGATCCGTTTTTCCTTATCCTGCATCTTCACGGTGCGATGACAAAAGAATATCTCAATACACTCGGCGACATCATCAACGATATACTCAAAGAGCAAGGCGTGAACACATTAGCCACGAGCTCCTACCGAGATGATCAGAGTTCATCGACGCCATTCAAAACATATCCCTACACAGAGTTTCAGCATAAGCTAACAATAATAGTGGTACCCGATATTCAACCGGGATATAATATATTGCCTAACATCAATACCTATGCTGGATTTAGTGCGGTCTTTATGCCGACAACGTTAGGACAAATGACGAATGTATTGGAGAAAACTAGGAAAACAGTTATGTTTGAACCGTCCGATAAATTAATGGTGTCGGCACCCAATCCATCTTGTGCCACTGCCGGACAGGAAGCAACACCGCCAACGCTTCCAGAGACAGGATTCTGTATTATCCGCCCATCAACAGGTGGAAAGTCAACAGATAATGACGACTTCTATAAAAAGGACTCCTCTTACACGGATTGTCTACTAACGGGCGCACAGTTCGTAGCGGTGAACCTGTTTTCAAAGAACGACGACGACACTGTATTACAAACATTCTTCGACAATAAATATTTCGGGAAGTATAGTTTCGTGAAACTAAAATAAGCGGGGAGCTAAAAGCGTGATCCTTGAATAAGGGAATGGCTGTTTCTATCAAAGATATTGTGGCGATGGTTCGTGCCGCCGCGATAGAATCCGCGGATTATCAACAGCGCTTCGCAGCGGAAGACGTGGAGGCACGGAAAATCGTCGATGTAATGGAAACCTTTCTCCGTAAGAAGGCCCGTATTGTATACGGAGGCGCAGCGATCAATGCGCATCTGCCGCCGGCGAAACAGTTCTATGATCCCACGCTTTATCTCCCCGACTACGATTTCCTGACACCCGATCCCCTACAGGACTGTGCCGAGCTCATTGTGGCATTCCATCAGGAGGGATTCGACGATGTAGAGGCTAAATTCGGTATCCACGAAGGAACCTACAAAGTCTTTGTGAATTTCCGTGCGGCGGCGGATATTACCTATATGCCACCGGATATCTATAGTCGTGTAAATCGCGACGCCTTCACCCAGAATGGGATCCAGTATGCAAACGCCGATTTTCTGCGAATGAATATCTTTGTAGAACTATCGCGACCGCGTGGAAATACGGAGCGATGGGCGAAAGTGTATGAGCGGCTACTGCTCTTGAATGAAGCACACCCCATAAAGACGGGGCGATGCAGCAAGACGAAGTCGGGTCACGGTGTGGATCGAACACATTCTCGTATCTTGAATGTGGGAATAGATGCCGATGCGATCTTCCTTGGTGAACCGGAGGAAGAGCCGATCCTTCTTATGTCAGATAAGGCGGAGGAATTCGTAAGTAAACTGGGGTGGCTCACACCGGTCAAACACGCCGCGATAGGAGAGCTCGTGCCAGCACGTACGGAGTTCCGAAACAAACAGGGTGACCTTTTAGCCGTTGTCTTTAATACGGTGGCCTGTCACAGTTATACCCTACATCCAGACAAAAAGGACTATAGACTGGGTTCCCTAGAACTGCTCATAGAGATGTATTATGCCTTTTATTTTACTGGTCTTACAGAATACAAACAGGGGCGACTTCTGTGTGTTATTCGTGACCTCATAGATCGTGAGTATGCGCATATGGTGGGCGCCGTCAAAAAACGCGCACCTCCCAGTGACGTATTACCGATAGCGGATTGTGTTGGTTATCAACCCACGCTACCGGAACTCAAGAAGGCACATCGTCAGCGTGTGCGAGAGAAACAGCGGGAATTGATGGATGCTCTAAAGATTACAGAGTCCAAGGGGAAATGAGGGAAGCAGATCGCGTCGCAGCAACTCGGTGAGACACTGTGCTAGACAATCGACGTCGCTCTTGGATGTATGTAATGTCGCTCCCGAGATATCGTAGGGATGTCCGAAGAGCCACTGAAAGAGCTCATTGAGACGGGGCGATTTATAACGGGAAATATTGTATTCTGCCTGTTTGGCTGTAGGCGGCATACATATGAGATCGGTGGTGGCGCGCATTGTGCAGAACTCTTTGAGCTTGGGCGGCCAGAGATCCCGGATCCCTTCGGCATATCCGGCCGCGCGAATAATAGACTTATCGAACTCAAGGTTGTGCGCAACAACGACGTCAACCTCACGTAGAACCGTTGCCAACTCTGTAAGAACAGTGTGGGCAGGTGTTCCATTACGCCCTTCGTATTCGCTGAGGCCGTGGACAGCGGCTGCCCCGGTGTCCCAGGGAATCTCCGGTGCCAAGGAAACGCCAACATCCCGGCTGAATGTTGGGGTCATCCGGTGTCCCCCTTCTTCTACCCGGTACATGGTCCAGCTCAATTGAAGGATGGCTGGCCAAACCCCCGGTTCTGAAATGGGGGCATAGCGATTTTTAGGGAGTCCATTGGTTTCTGTATCTAGGAGGATAATATGTACACTCATTTGTGTACGTGTGGGTACCCGGTGGGCCGCGTTCATCAACTTTTACCCCCCCGATGCCCTGCCACAGGAGAATAAAAATCGTTGCAACAAGTATAAATGGCCAAACACGTTCGCAGCCGTCGCGCCCGCCGCCACAGCAAGAAGCAGCAGAAGCAGTCGCGCAAGCAGTCGCGCAAGCAGCGCCAGAGCCGCCGCCAGCAGCAGCGCCAGAAGCAGCAGCAGGGTGGCTTCCGCTTTTTCTAAGCGGAGAACAGATTCGTAACAGCGCGAACCGGTGCGAAGGATCGCCTGTGTAAAGAATCTGCCCCCCACTGTTTTAGTCCTGCCATATGAGTGGCAGTCCCATATCCCATATTTGTTCCCAGTCCATAACGTTCGTGTAATTCAGGTCGTTCTGAAATAGTGTCTTTGACCCATTTGTCATGCGCCTCTTTAGCGAGAATACTAGCGGCCGCGATTGGTAGACTTACCGTATCGCCATCAATAATTGTTATACCGTCGATCGTTTCCTTCGTTGAAGGGTCGATCCACGGTTTCCATATATCACCATCCACGAGAATTCGTTGGAATGGAGTTGTACATTGTGCTAAAGCCCGGTGCATGGCAGATAAATCGGCCTGGAGGATGTTGATACGGTCAATTTCCTCCGGTTCGGACCAGGCGACAACCGTTTCGATGGCGGTTTCGCGGATATAATCGTCGAGGACGGCACGACGACGCGGTGTTAGTTTCTTGCTGTCTTTAATTTGTCGGAGTGCGGCTCCGTTATCGAAATAGGCCTCATCTTCGGGTGACATAATCACAGCACCTACATATAGGCGTCCCCATAGAGAACCCCGCCCGGCTTCATCGAGACCAATTTCAACGAGTCCATCATCGACCCACTGTCGTTTCATTTTCCTAGTACTTAGTAATGAGCATACTACTGCTGTCACTTTTGTTCGCCGTATTACTTGTGATGGGTGTATATCTACAGCCGCGTCTCACAGAGCCGTTTATGGATACGGATATGGGTATGGATACGGGTATGGATACGCCGGATGAAGTTAGCCCGACATTAGCAGCATTATTAAACAGGCCAGATATGCCGGTAGAGAATATAGATCCTCTGCGCGACGATGTACTTCAAAAGGCGACGAGTGAAGGATTTGAAGTAGAAAGGCCTAAGAAGAAGAAGAGTACGTGCAGTAAGAAGAAATGCCCAGTGTGTCCGGATATGTCCAAATATATTCGTATGGATGAAATCCCTTGCTGGAATTGTTCGTTACCGTAAGTATTTTGTGCT
>Ga0114966_10002676_pt1 | contig 15821 bp, 15 predicted proteins | sample M_130207_XF_Meta_FD_87029 | JGI IMG/M metagenome (GOLD analysis project Ga0114966, IMG submission 87029) | Freshwater microbial communities from Lake Montjoie, Canada to study carbon cycling - M_130207_XF_MetaG | ecosystem: Environmental > Aquatic > Freshwater > Lake | place: Lake Montjoie... | reverse complement strand
TTTAATTGCAATGCATTTATTTGAGCAATGTCATAAACATCCTCAAAACCAGTTGTAGTATAAGTATCCTTTTTTGCCTCTTTCAGTTTAGCCTCTAAGAATACCCATTGAGGGTGTGTGAGAATATCTTCTGATTTAAGGTCATTGTATGCTAGTAATTTATGAAAATTGATATTTTCATTACTTGCAATTGCTAGCAATGAAACGCCACTATCAACAAAGATCGCTTTCAGTCCTGATGTCTTAGCAACGTCAGCAATTATGCTTTTAGGGGCTTCAACTACTTCTTCTTTTTTTGTTTCGATTTTTGCTATTAGCGTTTCTTGGCTTTTATCTGATTTTCCTTGAACAGGTTTGCTATTGTAAGCCTGCACCACTAAATCATTTAAGTGGAAATCTTCGATTGTTTTGATCAGCATTTTTGGGTAATTTGGATTCGTTGCATACCCTGCTTTTTTCAATCCATATGCCCATCCTTTATAATCGGTAATTTCTAAAGTAAATAGTGCTGCATAATTAGGTCTGTATCTAAGGAATTCGCTATGATCATGATAACTTTCTTCAGCACTGTTATACTTTCTAAAACATTCGCCTTTTGCATCATCATCATGATAAACAGTGGCGCCTTTCCAAGTTTCTTTACATTTTATCCCAAAATGATTGTTGGATTTTTTTACAAGTTCACTATTCCCATTTTCAGTCTCTAATACACCTTGCGCTAGCGTTATATCCGCCGGCACACCCAATCTTTTCATTTCAGCTATTGCAATATCCCGATAAGTATTCAGGTATTCTTCAATAGAAATTTTTTGTGCAAATCCAACAGTGAAAATAAATAGAAAGAAAAATAAGAGCAAGGTGTTTTTCATTATTAAAATATTTAAAAAGTACTCAAACTATATCAGCGCTTTTTGATCAATGTAATTCCGTCACGTATTGTCAGCATTATCTTTTCTATTCTGGAATCTTTACCAATATGATTATTAAATTCGTGAATAGATTTTGCATTTTTCCCTTTGATTGAACTTTCTAATACCTGACCATGAAACAATACATTATCAATGATCATCCATCCTCCTTTTCTTAACTTTGGCAAAGTTAATTCGTAATAACTAATATAACTAACCTTATCTGCATCAATAAAAATGAGATCCCAATTTTCTTCTAATTCCGGGATAATATCTAAAGCATTTCCTACGTGTAATTTTATTTTATGTTCAACCCCTGCCTTCTTAAAATTCGAATTCGCTAGAGCAGCATCATCTTCCCTTATTTCAATGGTATGTAAAATACCATTATCATTGAGCCCTTTTGAAAGACAAATAGCGCTATACCCTGTAAAAGTTCCAATTTCAAGTATTCTTGAGGGGGTAATCATTTCGCTAATCATTTCTAAAAATTTACCCTGAACCGCACCACTGATCATATGAGGATGGGCATGATTTGTTAGCGTATGGTGTTCTATTTCCTGTAAGATTGATTCTGGAACAGATGAATGTTGTTGAGCATACATTTCGGCGAGTGGATTAACAATATCCATTATACTTTTATTGAATTTTTTGTTTTATTAGATATAATTAACAACCCTATATAAGTAATAAGTCCGTTTATCAAAATTAATTCATTTCCAATTTTATATCCAGAAAATATCTTATCGGAAATACTAGCCATTCCAAGTGTAGTGCCTAATTTCTTTTCATACCATTCTGGACTACTTAGCAAGTCAATACCCATTGCCATAATCGGAGCAATGATACAGATTGTCCAAATTAGTTTATTATTCAAATTCCTTTTTGTTAAAATTCCAAATGCAAAAAGTCCAAGAAGCGGACCATAAGTGATGCCAGCGAATTTTAAAATGAAATCAATTATTAACTTATCATTAATTGCTTTGAATATTAAAACCATTAAAAAAAATAAAACAGCAAAGCCAATATGAACTAACCGACGAGTTCTTTTTTTATTAATTTCAGTTTGATCTGTTTTGTTAATGGCTAAAATGTCAATACAAAAACAAGATGTTAATGAAGTGATTGCTCCATCTACACTAGGGAATAGTGCCGAAATCAAAGCAATAATGAACAATATCCCTATGCCGCCAACAAACTGGCTACTAAGGGCAATCGTTGGAAATAAATCATCAGGCGGAACATTTAAGTTTATTTTATTGGCATATAGATATAGTATTCCTCCAAGAAATAAAAATAAAAAATTAACAACCATTAGTACAGCTGTAAATGACATCATATTCTTTTGTGAATCTCTCAGATTTTTTACACTGATATTTTTTTGCATCATTTCCTGATCAAGACCAGTCATTGCAATTGCAATAAACATCCCACCCAAAATATGCTTCATGAAGAAGGAGCTCGACTTAACATCTGTATTAAATATTTGAGTATACCCTTTTTGGTTAAGCATAGTCAAAGCCCCAGCAAAATCAGTATCTAAGCCTTTTATGATTGCAAAAATACAAGTAACTAGCCCTAGCAACATGCCTATTGTTTGCAAAGTATCTGTATAAATGATTGTTTTTACTCCTCCTTCAAATGTATAAAAGATGATCATCAACAGTACAACAAATGTAGTAGCAATAAAAGGAATGCCTAATTGATTGAGTATAAATATTTGCAAAATATTTATTACAAGATATAGCCTTGCGGTTGCACCTACTACTCTAGAAAGAATAAAAAATGTTGCCCCCACTTTATGAGCACTGATACCAAATCGCTGCTCTAGATATTTATAAATACTAGTTAGATTGAGCTTATAATAAAGTGGTAATAATACAAATGCAATAACAATATACCCGAGTAAATAACCCAAAACTATTTGAAAGTAAAAAAAATTTCCAGATCCTACACCCCCTGGAACACTCACAAACGTTACGCCGCTTAATGATGTGCCGATCATTCCAAAAGCAACCAGCATCCAATTACTTTTTTTATTACCGATAAAAAAAGATTCATTATTAGACCCTCTTGAGGTATACCATGCTACTGTTAGCAACAATAAAAAATAACCGATTACAAAAGTGAATAGTGTTAATGACGACATAATGATTTGGATAATATTTCAGCAATATTAAGACTGTAATCGAAATAATAAATAAAAAAAAGAACAAAAACGAAAAATCTATCTTTTGCCCTGAAATAATGCAATATTGTAACCTGCTCTTATAATAGGAACCGCTCTTTGCAAATTATCTTTATAAGGCGAATAAATTGAATTCCCCTTATCCCATAAAATGGAGAAATAATAATAAGATTTCTGGCGAGGAAAATTTTTGCCATTAGAAATACCAAATCCAATTAATAAGCAATTGGCCTCTACCTTCCTTTCTTCATTAATTGTATAAGTTCCAATATATTTTAGTCTAATTGAATTATATTCATATTGAGCATGAGCAAATAAAAATTTCAGCGGAAATAATCGAATGAAAGCTCCGGGTGTTAAAATTGTTTGCCGTAATTTATCTCCTGGATAGGAGTAATCCCTTTGTGAAGTGTAATTCACGCCTGCTGAAGCCGCAATATCAATATACTTATTAAAACTATAGCCCAAATAAGGGCTAATACCAAGAGAGGATATTTGATCTGAAAAAGCGATATTTAAAGTGCCCCCTGTGAAAACATTTTCTTTTTTAAAAAATCCACTGGTTTCGCTTTTTTCTTGCCCAAAAACAACAGCTGAAGATGACAAAATCAACAAACAACTGAATAAAAATTTCATAAATGTTTATTTAAAATATTTTTCCGGGATTCAATATATTATTAGGGTCAAAAACTGTCTTTATTCCACGCATTAAATCAATTCCGGCGGGTGTATATACAATATCCATAAATTCTTTTTGAATTAGCCCAATTCCGTGTTCTCCGCTGATGGTTCCCCCCAGTGACTTTACCAACATAAACAAACTTCTTAATGCAGGGATAATCTCTGGATTATTTAAGCTATAAATACTACCTGCTTTTTTTATTCTAATATGTAAATTTCCGTCACCGGCATGTCCGTAACATACTGCCTTAAAGTTATGTTTTATTCCCAAATCTTTAACTCCCTTTATCAATTTTGGCAATTCAGCTCTGGGCACCACAGTATCTTCCTCAATAGTGTACCCATCAATTTTAACAGCTTCAGAAACTCGTCTTCTTAATTTCCACAATTCTTCTTTTTGTTGCGCATCGTCCGCAAATAATATGTCGCCGCAATCAAACTCTGTTAACAACTGTGTAATTGCTTCCATTTCATCCATTAATATACTGGGATTATTGCCATCAACTTCAATAATCAAATGAGCCGCCATATCTTCCGTAACGGGAACGATTGTGCTATCCACAAATTTGGAAACAATTTTTAGCGCATCAATTTCAATCAACTCTAAGGCGCTTGGTATAAACCCTGCTCTAAAAATGGCACTTACAGCAGCCCCGGCATTTTCTAAATTATTAAACGGAACCAGCATAAGCAGGTCGTGCTTTGGATATGGAATTAATTTTAAAACAATTTTAGTGACTAGGCCTAATGTGCCTTCACTTCCTACCATCAATTGCGTTAGGTTGTAGCCAGTTGAATTTTTTAACACATTTGCCCCAGTCCAGATAATTTCACCGGAGGGTAATACCACTTCAAGGTTTAACACATAGTCTTTTACAACACCGTATTTCACAGCTCTAGGTCCTCCACTATTTTCAGCAATATTTCCACCAATAAAGCAACTCCCTTTACTACTAGGATCTGGTGGATAAAACAACCCTTTTTCTTTTACTGCATTTTGCAATACCTCCGTGATAACTCCTGGCTCTGTAATAACCTGCAAATTCCTTTCATCGATTTCTATAATTGAATTCATCCTTTCAAATGAAATAACAACGCCTCCGCTTATAGGTAATGCCCCACCGCTCAATCCAGTGCCAGCGCCTCTTGGTGTAATGGGAATAAGATTTAGGTTGCACAACTTAACTATTGCGCTTATTTCTTCAGCTGTTTTTGGTTTAACTATTACATCTGGTAAAAAATGCAAATTCTCTGTTTGGTCATGTGCATATTTATTTTTGTTTTCGTCATCAATAAAAACAAAAGCTTTCCCGATGATTTTTTCTAGCTCTGGGATAATATTTTCAACCATATTAAACTTGGAAGAAGGCATGTAAATTATTTTATGTAAAATTAAGCGATTTTACCCCAACGTGTTTTGCTTTTTTGAGTTTGCAAATATGCTTTTAATGAAGCGTTTACTGTTAAGGATAATTCGGGGTCTTTATTAAGAATTTCAGCAACAGCTATTGCTACAGCTTCTAACATTGGCCTATCTTCAACAATATTAGCTAATTTAAAGAGCAATGCTCCGCTTTGCCTTGTTCCTTCTATTTCTCCGGGGCCTCTGATTTCAAGGTCTTTTTCGGCAATTTTAAATCCATCATTGGTATCTACCATAATTTTTAACCTTTCCCTGGCATCATTAGATAACTTCGGGCCCGATAATAATATACAATAGCTTTTATCTTCCCCTCTTCCAACACGACCTCTTAATTGATGCAATTGAGAAAGACCAAATTTTTCTGCACTTTCAATCACCATCACTGAAGCATTCGGCACGTTTACACCTACTTCAATAACGGTAGTGCCTACAAGAATATTTGTGTCTTTTTTTACAAACCTTTGCATATTGATTTCTTTTTGCTGTGCCGTTTGTTTGCCATGCACCATGCTAATCCAATACTTAGGTTCCGGGAAAAAAGATTTCACTTCTTCAAATCCTTTCATTAGATTTTCATAATCGAGCTTACTGCTTTCTTCAATCAAAGGATATACGATATAGGCTTGACGGCCTAAAGTCAATTGCTCTTTTATAAAATCCATAACCTGTGGCCTGGCATGTTCATTCCGATGAAATGTAGTTATAGGCTTTCTCCCAGGAGGCAACTCATCAAGTACACTATAATCTAAATCGCCATAAGCTGTTAATGCCAATGTTCTTGGGATTGGCGTTGCAGTCATTACTAAAATATGAGGTGGGATTATATTTTTTTTCCAAAGCCTGGCTCTTTGTGCTACTCCAAACTTATGTTGCTCATCTACTACAGCAAATCCAAGATTTTTAAAAACAACATTATCCTCAATCACGGCATGTGTTCCAATTAAAATATTCACTTCCCCAGTTTCACAAGCAGCCAATACAACCTTGCGTTGCTTTGCACTAGTCGATCCTGTTAGAAGCTGCACATTAAAAGGCATATCTTTGGTTAATTCGGAAATAGTAATAAAGTGTTGTTGGGCTAATATTTCTGTTGGAGCCATTAATACACTCTGAAAGTTATTATCGGCTGCAATTAACATCGCTAACAACGCCACCATTGTTTTACCACTGCCCACATCGCCTTGTAAAAGCCTATTCATTTGTCTGGCGGATCCAAAATCCTTCCTTATTTCTTTAAGTACATTTTTTTGCGCATTAGTTAACTCAAAAGGAAGATACTTTTCATAAAAAAGATTAAAGAAAGTCCCAACTTTTTCAAAAACAAATCCCTTACTTATTTTATGTCTATTTAATTTTATTAGCTGAATGCTTATTTGAGCGAAAAAAAACTCTTCAAATTTCAATCTACGTAAGGCAAGTTGATAATGCTTCTCTGAGATGGGCAAATGTATGTGACGAAATGCCTCAAATCGATTCATTAATTTATATTGATGAATGATATCTGTTGGCAAATTTTCAGGCAAATCCTTTTCCGAAATCTTTGTAAATAACTCTTGCGTTAATTTACCAATCACCTTTCCATTAAGCCCTTTTGCTTTTAACTTTTCAGTTGATGGGTAAATAGGCTCTAAATGAGATTTCCCACTTGCATTTTGCGTTGTATAATTTTCAATATCCGGATGTGCCATTTGAGGCTTCCCCATAAAAAAACCCACCTTGCCGAATACCAAATATTGATGCCCGGATACCAGCAATTTTTCTACCCAACTTATTCCCTGAAACCAAACCAATTCAATGATTCCTGTTTTATCTTGCAAATGAACGACCAAACGCTTGCTTCTTTTTTCTCCGACAATTTGCATTTTTATCAATCGACCAGCTACTTGTGTATAATCCGAATTCACCTGCAAGGATGCAATAGTGTCAACTTTAGTTTTATCAATATGTCTTAATGGGTAATATTCCAACAAATCCTTAAAAGTAAAGACATTTATTTCTTTTCGAAACAACTCTCCTCTTATAGCACTGACACCAGTTAGGTATTCAATAGGACTTGATAATATGTTGGATGTATTTGAAATGACGATAAATTTTTACAAAGATATCTGACTAAGCGGAGTAAAATTAAGTGAACAGGATCAATATTTTTTATAGAATGATTTCTTGCCCGTTTTATATTTTATTTGATTTGGAGTATACGTAGGTGTTGGACCCAATTCATCTGGTATCAAGCCTTTTGGAACTTCATTTCCTAATAATCTTTCAATGGTACTAAAGGTATATTGTTCTTTTGGACTAATAAAAGTATAGGCTGTTCCATCAGCTTTAGCACGGGCAGTTCTACCTATGCGATGTACGTAATCTTCTCCGTCATGAGGTACGTCGAAATTTATTACTAAATCTATATTATCAATATCTATACCTCTACTTAAAATATCTGTTGCAATTAAAATACCTAATCTCCCACTTCTAAAGCGGCTGAGTACTTCTTCGCGCTTATCTTGTTCTAAATCGCTATGAATTTCATCAGCATTAATTTTCACTCTTTGCAATTCTTTTGTAAGTTGTTTTACACTTAATTTACTACTACAAAAAATCAATACATTGGTGAATACATTTTCTTGCAATAAGAATCGCACCAATGGTATTTTTTGTGGCTCGTACACGAAAAATGCTTTCTGAATTATCTTTTCAGGAGGCTTACTAATTGCAATATTGACTTCTACAGGCTGGCTCAAGATCTTCCTGGCTAATTCTCTTATTTTCGATGGCATGGTCGCTGAAAAAAGCAGATTTTGTCTTTTAACAGGCAAATGCTTAATCACAAACATGATGTCATCAAAAAAGCCCATGTCCAACATCCTATCAGCTTCATCTAACACCAAATATTGTAAGCCTTGTAATTTCACATACCCCATTTTAATATGGGACATCATTTTACCGGGAGTACAAACTACAATATCAGCCCCTTCACTTAAAGCCTTTTTCTCTTGTACAAAGGCATTTCCATCACCACCGCCATAAACTGCAATAGAACTAATTCCCGTAAAATAAGAAAACCCTTCTAAATGTTGAGATATCTGTATCGCTAATTCTCTAGTGGGCACAATAATGAGTGCTTTTATGGAATTAGATTGAATCGCGTCTTTTAAAATATTATTAATTAACGGGAGCAGAAAAGCAGCTGTTTTTCCAGTTCCTGTTTGTGCAGAGGCAATAATATCTTTGCCTTGAAGTATGTGCGGTATAACTTGTTCTTGAACAGGCGTCGCGTCCTCATACCCAGCAGCATCTATGCCTTCTAATAATCTGCTATCAAAATCGAAGTCGGTAAATTTCAAAAGGAATTAATTTATGTGAAGATAGCAAATTTCTATGTTGTATGGTTATACTGTATCTTGCATCAAATTAAAATAATGATAAAAGTCGGTGAATACAACGTTCTAAAAGTATTAAGACAAGTAGACTTTGGCCTTTATTTAGATGATGGCAAAGAGGGTATTTTGTTGCCAAAAAGATTTGTGCCAGCAGGCCTTAAAGAAGGCGATGACATCAAAGTGTTTGTTTATCATGATGGAGAAGATCGAATAATTGCTACAACACAAACACCAAAAGGTATTTTAGGCGATATCGTAAAACTAAATACCATAAGTGTAACACCACAAGGTGCATTTTTGGATTGGGGCTTAATGAAAGATCTTTTTGTTCCTAAATCACAGCAATTACAAAAAATGATTCCGAATGGCGCTTATTTAGTGAAAATAGTATTAGATGAACAGACAGGCAGAATAGCAGCAACAGAAAAAATTGATTCATTTTTATCAAACGATAAATTAACCGTAAAAGAATTAGAAGAAGTAACATTAACCGTTTATCGCAAAACTGATATTGGCTATGTAGTAATTATTAATCATCAACATACGGGTGTTTTACATTCAAATGAAATTTACAGAAATATTACATCAGGCGATGTGTTTGAAGGATTTATAAAAAAGATATATCCAAATGAAAACAAGATTGATGTGGCTGCTGGCAAACCTGGATATAAAAGAGTTGAAGGAGAAACTGAAAAAATCCTTCGCTTATTAAAAGAGAATAACGGATTCCTTCCATTCAATGATAAAAGTAATCCAGACGAAATTTATGAAACTTTTCAAATGAGTAAGAAAACATTCAAGATGACAATCGGAAACTTATATAAGCAAAGATTAGTGGCATTTGAAGATAATGGTATTAAATTAATTGCATAATATCATGGGTAGAATCAAAATAGATTTACATGACATTTATAACGACTCAAAAGCAATAGACAAAGCACTTAAAAATGCTTTTGATAACGCCATCGAAAATAGAATCAAAGAAGTCGAAATTATCCCAGGAAAAGGGAGTGGTCAGTTGAGAAAAAAAGTAGAGCGATTTTTACAACAACCGCATATAAAACCTTTGTATCACAGAATAGAAAATGACTCAAAAAATTTTGGGAGATTATTTGTATATTTTAAATTCTAAATTACCAAATCAATAATACTCCAACAGCACAATTTTATCATAATTATTTAAAATACCTTCATCAACAAATTCAACATCTCCTCCGCTTGATAATACTTTTTCAATCACATCATCTACCGCATCTTTAATATAAAAAGCATTTTTAAGATTGTCTTCTCTTTTAAAAATAATATCAGGATGATCAGTATGGTCAGCCGGAAAAATATAGTTTTTTTCTACAATCAACAACCTTCCTCTTTTTTGAAAGGCTGCTTTCCAAACATCCTTTATTCCAATAGCTAATTTTTTATTCCCATAACAATCATTAATTTGTTTTAGCAAATTGACTTGCATTACTTTTTTCCAATCTGCAACATATGGAGACATTATCTCCAAAAGTTGAGCTTCCGACTTTTCTTCAAAGTTTCCAGACACACTATCAATAATACTTTTTGTATTGTGTGTGATAGATTTAAAATGACCAACAGTTTTAGCTGTACCCATTATGAATAAAGGAAGCTTGTAGGCTTGTAAGAGTAACGAAAGTCTATACCTCAAATTGTCGGATGTTCTACATCTACATTAATTCATTCATGGAAAAACACTTCTTCAACAAAAAAATATTCAAAAATACTTGTTGTATCTCTTTCAAATTTATCGGACAATTATTTACGAGAAAATATGGAAAATCATTTAGTGGAAGACCTTAATGAAGCGGGTGTTAAAGCCATTTCATCAATAAATAGGTATGGCCCTAAAACATTTGAAAACAAATCAGAAGAGACAATATTAAATTCCTTACAAAAAGATGGTATAGATGCAGTATTAACTATTGTTTTACTAAATAAAGAAAAAGAGAGGTATTATACTCCAAGTAGGGTTTATTATTCTCCTTATATTATTTATCAAAGAAGATTTTGGGGGTATTATACTACTATTTATGATCGCATTTATGAACCGGGTTATTATTGCGAAAGCACTAACTATTTTTGGGAGAGTAATTTGTATGATATAGAAAATAAGGAGCTGATATATTCTGCTCAAAGTAAATCATTTAATCCAGCATCAATTAACAAACTAGCTGATGAGTATGGGAAAATAATTAAAAAAGATTTGATCAAAATGCAAGCGTTGTAATTACTGTTGTTTTTTAATTCTACTTTTAAATAACTTTTCGAATTTCTCTAATTTAGGTAGTATAACTAATTTACAATATGGTTTATTTTTATTTAAATCATAATAATTTTGATGATACGCTTCTGCTTTAAAAAAAGCATTGAATGGACTCAACTTTGTGACAACGGGATTATCGTAAACTTTATCTTTATTTAGTGCATCAATTATTTCTTTTGTGATTTTGTACTGCTTGTTGTTTCTGTATAATACAACCGATCTGTATTGTTCTCCGATATCATCGCCTTGTCTGTTAATGGTAGTTGGGTCATGAACGGCAAAAAAGACTTTTAATATTTCTTCTAGCGTAATTATTTTTGTATCATATATAATTTGGACAACTTCTGCATGTCCGGTATTTAATGTGCAAACTTCATGATAAGAAGGATTAACAAGAGTTCCTCCAGAATAACCACTTTCTACATTTAGTACACCATTTAATCTGTTATAGATGGCTTCAACACACCAAAAACAGCCACCACCAAGAGTAATTGTATCAATATTTAATTCATTAGTATTAAATAAGCAGGATTTTATATTATTTTTTCCCATTTGAAGATCTTTGCTATCAGCTTTGGAAAAAATGGTAAGACTACAAAGTACAACTATAGAAATTGCTAATATTTTACTCATATATAATTTTTATATCATTAATTATTATGTAAATTTAGATAAGTTTAATTTAATTATTTTTTATAGGTAAAAAAATGATTAAATTTGTTTCAAAATTAACTATAATGAAAATTAAAAAAATAAACTTCTACATTTTTCTAGTATTACTTGCATCCATTTTTGCTATTTCATCATGCGAAAAAGTGTTAAATGCAACTTTTACAAAATCTTATACTAACATTAGATTTGAGTTAGATAGTACAAGTGAAACAGGCAATGTCACTTTTGCTGGTGAAAATGTAAATACAGATATTTCAAATTTTGCTGCTCAGAACAATTTTAACTTAAACAGAATAAAATCGGCAAAAATAAAGATATGCAATATCAATATACTTGATTCTTCAATCTCAAATCCTGTAACTTTTGGTATGATTGATTACGTATCAGCAAAATTGACAGGAGTTGGATTAGATACTTTAGAAATTGGAAGCAGAAATATCACAGCCGGTTCGAATCTTACTTCTATAACATTGGATCTTATGAATGTTGATGTGCTTCCGTATATAAAAGCAGACAGTTTTAACTATATCATATCAGGTAGCACCAATGCGCCAATTCCACACAAAGTTCCTATGTCTGCAAATTTAAGTTTCGAAATAGTAGCTGGATTATAATTATTTACAAAATTTTCCTAGAAAGCCGGCAATTGTATTGTCGGCTTTCTTATGTGACCTCTTTTCTCTTCATGAAGAGAAAAGAGAAATGGTTTTTATTATCAATAATAACCATGCAATCAATTATAATGCAGCTATTTTTTTACCCCTTTAAATTGATACTCTTTAAAATAAAGAAAATAGAAGTACTTATTATTGCGGCAAAATAACACCAAACTGAAATAATATAATCCTGAAAATAGAATGAAGCTATCATGTATGAAAGTAGTATCAATATTCCAAGAACCCAAACTCTTTTTGCACTTGAAATAAAATGCGAAAACAAAGTTGCAATACCATAGAAAAAGCTTCCTTGTATAAGTACCCATGACGGATAATTGAGTTTATATATTATATGATGACCCAATATAGTCGCTTCAGAAGAATACAATATTAAAGAATAAGAATAAATAATAGAAGTAAAAATACCAATACCTACAATAATTGAAAGGCCTTTTTTTCTGATAGATTTTTTTTCCAACTTAAATATTGAATAAGGTATCATTATAGGCCAAATTATATATGCACAAAAGAGAAATATATACTTATACAGTTCCCGCCATTGTGAAAAATAATTACTCTTAAATGATACCCATATAAAACCTTCACATAATTGCTGTACTGCAAAAACAAAAGGAATAAAACTAAAAATAAGCTGATCTGTTGACTTAGTCTTTCGAATAGCAGCAACACCTATAATTGCAAGTACAATTACTGAACCAAAACTTGCATTTGCAGAAAAACACATAATAACATTTTAAATAAAATCTATTCAATTATTGAAAAGATTGAATTGTAAATATTAGATAAAATCTTGAATGATATTATTGTAATTATTATAAAGAAATATGTTTGAAATCAGTACATACAAATTGCAGATGGAAGAACTATAATTATAATTGGACAATAAAAAATAAATTATTTTTTACTTATCGAAGAAAAAACCAAATCTGTTAAAAAAATAATGATATCATTTGGTTCTTTCGAATTACCAAAATCTGTTAATGAGGGTAAGTTTATCATGAAAAAGTTTTGAAAATGGGACATTTCAATAAGCGTTGACGCCAAAGATTTTGGATATTTATATTTCGGATTGCATTCTATAATAATATCCCCTACAATTGAACACAAATCTTTGTATGGTTTAAAAAAATGTTTTTTATTATCCTCTCCTACTTGTTTTGTTAAATATGCCTTTGAGCCTTCTGTAATAATAATTTTATAAAGAATACCTTCATCAATATAATCTGTTTGTAAATCATCTTCCACAGCAGAGCCAAGCAGAGAAATTACCTTTTTGAGTTTTACCAAAGGATTTTTAATGTTGTTGGTTTTAAAAACAATTTGAAATTCTAGCCAGCCCCAGTACCATGAAGTTAGATAAACCAATAGTTTGTGTTTATTTTCAAAATATCTATAAACACCAGCTTCTGTAGTACCAATATCCTCGGCAAGTTTTTTAAATGTGAAATTTTCAAATCCATTATTATTTATAAGTTTTATACTATTACCCACTATTTTTTTCCCAAGTTCTGACAGAGCAGGATTCCTCAGAAATAAGTTTTCATTCATTCTAATCTGTAATTGCTGTTTCATAAACATTTTTTTTACCAATTGAAAAGAAAACAAAGTTACGAAAATATTATTTTACAATTATTTTTGATAGTTTTACTATTATTTATGATTATTTTACTATTTTTGAATTCTAAAATAAATTTTTATGGTAAAAACCAAACTTTTTGATCATGTCAAATCCGACTTACCAGCTAGTATTGTCGTATTTTTTGTTGCAGTTCCATTATGTTTAGGAATCGCTTTAGCTTCAGGTGCCCCATTATTTGCAGGTATTATTGCGGGTATAGTTGGTGGTATTGTAGTAGGAGCAGCAAGTGGATCGCCACTTGGCGTTAGTGGTCCTGCAGCAGGATTAGCAGTAATTGTATTCTCAGCCATTGCTTCACTTGGGGGTAACTGGAATGCATTTTTAGTGGCTGTAGTATTAGCGGGGGTAATTCAATTACTATTAGGTTACGCAAAAGCAGGTTTTATCGCTTACTTCTTTCCTAATTCAGTTATAAAAGGAATGTTAAGTGGCATTGGATTACTGATTATTTTAAAACAAATTCCACATGCATTAGGATGGGATTTTGATGTGGAGGGTGATGATGCTTTTTTTCAAGCAGATGGCCAAAATACAATTTCGGAAATTGGAAGAGCATTGAATTTTATAACTCCTGGAGCATTATTTATTTCTTTAATTTCATTAGCCATACTGATATTCTGGGAGCAATATTTATCAAAAAAACATAAAATTTTTCAAATTATCCAGGGGCCAATTGTAGTAGTGGTATTTGGAATTGTAATGTTTAATTGTTTTAATAATGGCTTACTACCATTTACACTGAAAACAAATCAGATAGTATCTTTAACAGCTCCGAGCAATTTGACTGACTTTTTTCATCAATTTACATTTCCCGATTTTACGTATTTAAACAATTTAGAAGTATGGAAAATCGCAATCGTAATAGCCATCGTTGCCTCCTTAGAAACATTACTTTGTGTAGAAGCCACCGACAAACTTGATCCACTTAAAAGAATTACGCCTGTAAATAGAGAATTAAAAGCTCAAGGATTAGGTAATATTATTGCAGGACTTATTGGAGGACTTCCTATTACTCAAGTAATTGTTAGAAGTTCTGCTAATATAAATTTTGGAGGAAAAACAAAATTATCTGCCATTTTTCATGGTGTATTTTTATTAATAAGCGCTTTATTTATAGCATCATTATTAAACATGGTGCCTTTAGCATGCCTTGCTGCCATTCTATTAATCGTTGGATATAAACTTGCTAAGCCGTCACTATTTAAAGAGATGTACAAACTAGGATGGGAGCAATTCATGCCATTCATTGGAACTATTATTGCAATTCTATTAACAGACTTACTAAAAGGGATAACATTTGGAATTCTATTAGGTATATTTTACACGCTTCGTCACAGCTATAGAAACTCTCATCATCTTAAAGTTATCAAATCTGACGAAAATGGAAAAAGTATTTATCATCTGATATTAGCAGAAGAAGTTTCTTTTTTCAATAAAGCAAATCTCTTGAAAACATTAAACGAAATACCATATAATTCAAAAGTAATTATTGACTGCAGTAAATCAAAATCTATAGCTTATGATGTTATTGAATTAATTCAAAATTTTGAACAAAATGGGAAATCGAATAATATTGAAATCGAAAAAATAAATTTCATTGAAAAAAAATAAATTAATAGGCATCATTGCTTTCATTTTCTGTTTTTATTCTGTGAAAAGCCAAAACAACAAAATCGGAAACTGGTTAATATATTTCGGAAATCAAAAAATTAATGAGAAGTTTAATTTCCATAATGAGATACAATGCCGTAATTATAATTTTATTGGAGACATTAGCCAACTATTAATCAGAACAGGCATTGGATATAATTTGAATAAAAACAATAATATTTTGTTAGGTTATGGATTCATTGAAACATTTACAAATGAAGCAAGTACTAGTAATAAAAAAAAGATTGTAGAAAACAGAATTTACCAGCAGTATTCTAACAAGCATTCTATCAATAATTATTTTATTACTCATAGGATAAGA
>Ga0114966_10002675_pt1 | contig 15822 bp, 13 predicted proteins | sample M_130207_XF_Meta_FD_87029 | JGI IMG/M metagenome (GOLD analysis project Ga0114966, IMG submission 87029) | Freshwater microbial communities from Lake Montjoie, Canada to study carbon cycling - M_130207_XF_MetaG | ecosystem: Environmental > Aquatic > Freshwater > Lake | place: Lake Montjoie... | reverse complement strand
TGGCTGCAGTTACCGATGCGGTTGAAGTTTTTTTTACCTTGGGTAGTGTTTTTTGCTAATTGGTTCTACGTCATCCAACATGGGGTGTGATCGCATCGATCTCGCAACCACTGTTGGAAAACTACCGAATCTAAGAAGGCTCAGGACGCAGATTGGAAGCTTGTCATCCGGTTTGCTGCGGAGCTAACCTGTTTGCAACGAAAAATGCTGCCGAAGAACATCTGATGTGATCGTCGGATGAAAACGAGTGCATTTTAATCGAAGTCAACGGGTTGGGCCCATAGCTCAGGGGTTAGAGCGCGCGACTCATAATCGCTTGGTCGTTGGTTCAAATCCGACTGGGCCCACCATTCGGTGCTTCCATGGTTAGTTTGAGATTTTTTCCTGAGTTAAATTCTGCTTCACGAATTATGGTGTCCTCCTTAATCTGTCCCATAACATGAGTTTGAATGTCTTAAAAATTGCAGCGTTGGCGGGTGATGGAATTGGGCCTGAGGTCATGCGTGAAGCGGTGAAGGTTCTTCACGCTGTGGAAAAAAAACACGCAATCACTTTTCAAATCACAGAAGCACCTGTGGGCTGGGCTGGTATTGATGCAGCAGGGAAGGCTTTACCAGACGAAACGCTCACATTATGCCGGGGGAGTGAAGCCATCCTTTTCGGGTCCGTCGGGTTGCCCGAGCGCGACCCAACAATTCCCAAGGAGGAACGGCCCGAGCGTGCGGCGTTGTTGCGATTACGCAAGGAATTTGGACTGTTCGCGAATTTGCGCCCCGTGCGGTTGTATCAAACCTTGGCCCATACTTGCCCGCTCCAACCAGAACGGCAAGGTGACGGGATCGACCTTTTGGTGGTGCGCGAGCTGACGGGCGGAATGTATTTCGGGCAACCCAAAAAGACGGAGGATGTTGAAATTGACGGAGTAAAATTTCGGCGTGCGATTGATACGATGGTCTATACCACACCTGAAATTGAGCGGATCGCGCACGTGGCCTTTCAATCAGCACAGTCTCGTCGCAAGAAAGTGACCAGCATCGACAAAGCGAATGTGCTCGAAAATGGGGTGCTTTGGCGTGAAGTGGTGACAAAAGTGGGCGCGCAGTATCCTGATGTCGTTCTGGAGCACATGTTTGTGGATAATGGGGCGATGCAGTTGATGCTGAGACCGACTCAGTTTGATGTGATGCTTTGCGAGAACATGTTTGGTGATATCCTCAGCGATGAAGCCGCAGCGTTGGCAGGGTCTCTCGGGATGTTACCGAGCGCGAGCTTGGGCGCACGCAGTGGTGAGCGGACATTCGGATTCTATGAGCCAGCCGGTGGCACGGCTCCCGATATCGCAGGCAAAAATCTCGCTAATCCAATTGCGCAGATTCTCTCCACGGCGTTGATGTTACGTTATACCTTTGGTCTTAAGGATGCGGCGATGGCAATCGAGAACGCTGTGGGGCAAGCGATTGATTCTGGCCTGCGTACGGGGGATATTTACACAGCAAAAGATCCTGCAGCACGCCGGATCGGGACCGCCGAGATGGGCTCCGCAATCGCAGCGGCGATTTAAGGTTTGGTGTTTTCGTCCGCTTGCAGTGACGTGACAAGCCACTTGTGTTTGCCGGATGGAGTTCGTTCGACTTCGATGACTTGTCGAAGGGTGAACTGAAAATCATCGCCGAGTTTTCGGCGGATTGATTGTTCAATAGCCCCTAATCGAGACGGGTTGAAGCTGGGGCCGCTGACGTATCTAAACTGCGCAACGCCCCGCTGATCTTGGTAGAACTGCACTGCGTAAAGATCGTCAAAAACTCGATCGTGCATGTTAAAAGCCGTGAGCGAAATCTTGCGACCCGTCGCACTGATCAAAAACTCCTGCTCACGACCGGCAATTTCCGAAACGGCTGGCCAAGGGAATTCATTCGCCTCCTCGGGATCAACTAATCGAACAAAATCACCGGTGCGATACCTGATGAGGGGCATCACCATGTTGTGAAATGAAGTGCCGATGACCTCGCGCAAGCCATCGACATTAGGCGAACCGAACTCAACAAAACCATATTGAGGCACAAAATAATAGTGGTCGGAATTGCGTCCTTGAGCGGCGAGAACGACCCGTTCCGAATGCCCATACCATGCAAAGGCGCGGCAGCCAAAAACACGCTCGATAATCAGCTTCTGTGGATTTGTCAGACGCTCTGAACCACAGAGAATGCCACGCAAAGGAATCTTCCATTTCAGGCCAGCAGCTTCGATGTAATCAGCCAGCATAAGTGCTGAGGAAGGGTAAACGTAAAGGAGATCAGGGCGAAATTTCTCAAGCTCACTCAAATACTCCCCCACCCTCTCTGGGGTGAGATGGTAGGAGGATAACATCAACCAATCGCGTGTCGCGTCGTAGGTGCTAATCGTTCCTGTGGATCGAGTACTGGTAACATAACCCCGCAGGAGAGCGAGTCGTGCGCCCTCAAAAAAACCACCCCGTTTCCACATGCCTTCTAGCATCGCTTGTTCCTTCGGACGACTGATCCCTTTCTGGAGGTAGAAACCAACAGGCACGCCCGTGGATCCACCCGTGGTAATGTAAAGTTGCGACGACTGCGGATGCGCTCTGGAAACCATCTCGGGAAGGTTCTCCAAAATATCCGCTTTGGTCAGCAACGGACAGGCCGCCATGTCCTCCGGTGTGTGGATGCTTTCAGGGGAAAACCGTGCTTCTGCAAATCGTTTTTCGTAGAACGGACAAAAACCTGCCGCCTGCCTGAGTGTTTTTCGGAGTTGCTGTTTTTGGTATTCCCAAACCTGTTCTTGAGACCAAGTCTCCCCTTCGGTAATGATCTTCTGAAACCCTCGATAATGTTTCCCGCGCCGGATGGATGTGGGCAAACATCGATACACCGCTCCGATGGCTGATCTCGCCCCCAAGGGAAGCCGATCATAGAAGGAAAGCAGGGGATAAAGTTTATCTTCGAGGCTCACGTGATGGGTGTTTTCTTCTCTAACTCAATCGCGCCAACCCAGCCAAAATGAGGCCTGTAATCTGCTACCGGAGTGATGTGTTGTAATCCTCCCTGCCAATGGGGATCGTTGGAAACAATGCGGATCGACTCTGGGCCGAACGGACAGAAACTGAGCCGCGCCATGGACCACACATTTTTTAAGAGCCTGATCTTTTGCCAATTAAAACCCATGAGGGTTGCAGCGACGGTATCCACTGCTGCAGGGTGTGTTCCAGCGATGATGACCCCAGTCGGCTTGGCGTCGGGAGCCATCGGGCCGTTTCCCTCCCCGCCGATAATTCCATCCACCACTGCAAGATAGCGGATCGGTTTGCTTCGTGGTTGACCCTCGCCATTGAAGGAGAATAGGCACTTGTTCAGATCAAGAACCATTCGCCAACAAGTATCGTTGCCATGCCAATTTCCTGAGCGCACAACGGTTTGAGTATCACCAAAATAAAGGCGGCCCAACTTCTTCACGGGCACGAATAATCGAGAGAGAACGGGACTATTTTTCAGCCAACGCTTGGCAGTTCCCATCCAGTTTTGCTCAAGCCGCGCTTTGGTGGAGGCCACAGGAAATTGATCTCCCCCTTGGTCGGGAGTGCCTTCGGTATGATGCGGCAACCAGTTCTTATTCGCATTGATTCCAACCAAGTTTTTTAACGCACAGGTGACCCCCACTTTCTTGTGTGTTTTCAACTTGGGCAAATTGATAAACACATCCGCATCCAATGGGGTGCGGCACAAAAGATAATCATGGCGTGAACCAACGTGCCGATCATTGGTTTCCTGCATGTCATAAGACGCTCCGTAGAGTTTTCCTTGCCCAGCAAAATCAACGAACTCACTCGACTCGTTCAAACTCACCTGCGTCGAACCTAGAGGATCTCCCGCCTGCAGCGTCTTGGAGACCACCACCCCATCAACCGCATGCCATTCCTCCGGTCGTAAATCCAGTAGAATAAAATGCACCCCCGGGTGACTGGCATTCAGTCGATCGATCATGCCTTGAAACCCGCAATACTCGGCGAGCTTGCGAAAAGAGGAGTCCGTTTGCGGAGCGTCACAAATCGTGACCGTCCCCTGTCCTTGCAGCTTGTCGCCCACCCAATCGGCCACGGCTTCGATGACTGAGGGATGAGTCACCACATGTTCCCACTGGTCGGGCCCCGGTTTACGTTCGTCGTGTTCCTTGACCCAATTTGGCTTTAACACGACGCGATTACCCGGGCTGATGAAACCCTTACATAGTGGCAGGGCGGCCAACGTTTGCAGCACTGCGGAACGAACGTCCTCCCGCGGTGAGTAGCTCATGGGCCCACGCCAAGCTGCCACAGTCATCGCAGAGTTGATCTCGGAGGAGTCCATAAAAGGTTAATCGAATCTGCCGCCACCTTAACAATTTTTGAACAGACTCCCAAGTTTTTTTCAGGCATTGTGAAAGAAGAAAATGAAGTTGTTAGTTTTTGCTTACACACCCCCGCCGCATCATGGCCAGAGTTACATGGTGAAATTGTTGCTCGACGGATTTAAAGAGGCTGCAAGCACGGAGCTCAATTCACAAAATAAAACCCAGATCACCTGCTACCATGTGAACGCACTTTTTGCCTCAGATGTCGCAGATATGGGCCGGTTTCGTTGGCAAAAGGTGGGCCTAGTTTTTAAGTATTGCTGGATGGCCATCACGCTTCGGTTTCGGCACGGCATCGAGAATTTCTATTATGTCCCAGCACCTGCACTCAAGAACTCGCTGATCAGGGACTGGATCATTCTTTTGCTATGTCGCCCGTTTTACAAAAGGCTCTTTCTACACTGGCACGCAGCTGGGCTCGGAGGATGGCTCGAACAAACTCAGTCACCGTTCAGCCGTTGGTTGAGTCACCTAGTCCTAGACAAAGCGGATCTCTCCATCGCCGTGTCTCGGGTGAACATTCCGGATGCTGAAAAGTTTTTCCCAAAACAGCAGGTCTTGGTCTATAACGGCATCGCGGATCCGTTCCCAAACTTTACGACTGAAATTCTACCCATGCGTGTCGTTCGTTTACAAAAACGATCGCAGCGCACCGAGGAAATCCCTGTCGTGAATCTCCTGTTCCTTTCCCTTTGCTGTAAGGAAAAGGGGCTATTCGATACGGTTCAAGCCGTGAAAATTGCGAACGACATCGCGCTGAAAAACGGCCTAAAATTGAGGTTTCAATTAACCGTTGCCGGCAAGTTCCTCAGCACTGAAGAGGAACAACTCTTTCACACAACAATCACTACCTTAGGGCTTGAGAACTCTGTGACCTATGTCGGATTTCTAGGAGGTGAAGCTAAAAAAACTGCGTTTATTGAGGCAGATATTTTTTGTTTCCCGACTTACTACTGGGCAGAAGCGGCAGTCCCATTGGTGTTGATCGAAGCCATGGCCTGTGGACTTCCGATGGTGGCAAGCCAATGGCGTTCACAACCTGAGTTTTACCCTCCCCATTACACGGGTCTCGTGGAAATACAAAATCCGGCTCAGATCGCAAAAGCACTCTTGGAGCTGGCCAACGCCAACCTGTTTCAAACATTCCGACACTGTTTCTTGCAAAATTTTACCCTGTCTAATCACCTTGAAACCCTCCAAAAAGCCTTTCTGCAAACCGAGAATCCTGACCCGTGAACTTCTTTTCTTCGACCACGATTGACAGCCTTGCCTTCCAAACTTAGTGTTCCATTCTGACAATTATGAATGCCAAATTGATCTTCAAAACCCTCTTTCTTATTGTTGTTCTCCTTCTCTTGGTGATGATGGGAATGAACAATCGCGGCACGGTTGCTTTTAGTTTGCCGCCGTTGTTGACGAAGTCTGTCACTCAGCCAGCGGCTCTGATGTATATCGGGTTTTTCGCCATTGGCTTGTTGAGCGGGGTAATCCTTGCTTCCGGCACGGGGGGTAAGAAAAGTGCAGCAAGCAAAAGTAGCTCCAGTCCAAAGTAAGGGATCCCACCTATGAGTATCGCAACCAAGACGGGTGATCAAGGGACCACTGGGCTCATGTATAATCGCCGGGTTTCAAAAACAAGCCCGAGGGTAGAAGCCTACGGTTCGGTTGATGAACTCAACACGGCTCTCGGGTTGGTCCGAGCCACATCTACCAGCGACTTTGTCGGGGGTCATGTGCTCACGATCCAGAAGGATCTTGTGGTGCTCATGGGGGAATTGGCGACACTCGAGGAAGACCTGCCTCGTTATGTGCGTGGCGGCTTTTCGGTTTTGACCCCAGATTACACACAGAAACTGGACGGATTAGTTGCCGAGATTGAGTCCCAGAATGTTTCATTTAAGGGCTGGGCAACACCGGGTGCGAGCCTCAACAGTGCCGCATTAGACCTAGCGCGAACAGCCTGCCGCCGTGCCGAACGACGGGTCGCTTTTTTACAAGAATCAGGCACCATCAATAATCAGCAGATTCTGGTTTATTTGAACAGACTTTCGGATGCGCTGTGGTTGCTCGCTCGCTGGGTTGAAACGGCGTTGAACAAAGGCACTAGCCCAATTACTTAAACTACAACGTAGATTAGCGTTGTGGCCACCTTGGAATGGGTGATGGAAAATTAAAACCTCGCATCCAGACTTGTTTTCGCAAGGTTTCGCTTTATTTTTAAGGGATGACAATTTCCATCCAACCCGTTCGACGTTGGCTCACGTATAGTGTGTGGTTGTGTTCATGCGTAGGAGTTTTGGGAGCGGCACCGGCTCCGGTTGATTTTAATCGAGAGATTCGCCCCATTTTGTCGGAGCATTGTTATGCCTGCCACGGGCCGGACGAAGGCAAACGTAAAGCAGGATTGCGTTTGGACGTAGAGCAGGAAGCGTTCAAGTCGTTGAAATCGGGCGAGCGAGCAATTGTGGCGGGCGACCCTTCACAGAGTGCTTTGGTCTCGCGCATCCACTCCACGGATCCCGATGAAATTATGCCACCTCCGGATCACGGAAAACCACTCTCACCCGCGCAAGTTAAGTTGCTTGTGCAATGGGTGACGCAAGGGGCACGTTGGCAACAACATTGGGCTTTCATCCCTCCACAGCGTGGGCCCTTACCCCAGGTCAAACAGAAGACTTGGCCTCGCAATCCTGTGGACACATTCGTTTTGAAACGATTGGAGGCTGGGGGATTCAAGCCTAATCCAGAGGCGGATAAATCTGATTTGTTGCGCCGTCTGACCTTCGACCTGACGGGTTTGCCCCCCACGATTGAGGATGTGGACTCTTTCTTAGCGGATGCCTCCGAGGGTGCGTATGACAAGGCGGTGGATCGTTTGATGAGTTCTCGTCATTTTGGCGAACGAATGGGGCAGCAATGGCTCGATCTTGCTCGGTATGCGGATACGAGTGGTTACCATTTTGATGGCGTACGGTTCATGTGGCTTTGGCGAGATTGGGTGATCGATTCATTCAATGACAACAAGCCCTTTGATGAGTTTACGATCGAGCAATTAGCGGGTGATTTACTTCCAAAACCGACCCAGAATCAACGGATCGCCACCGGGTTTGTCCGCAACAACATGACAAATGATGAGGGAGGTGCGGACCCTCAGGAGTATCTCAACAAATACGTGACCGATCGCGTCACCACGTTGGGCTCCGTCTGGCTTGGAATGACGGTCGGATGTGCAGAGTGCCACGATCACAAATACGATCCGATCAAAACCAAGGAGTTTTACCAATTCTATTCCTTCTTCCATAACGTTCCCGAAAAAGGTTTAGATCGAATCCGCACCGACAATCCTCCCCCACGTCTTGCGGTTCCCTCGCCCGAGCAGGCCACGCGATTTGTCGAAGCCGAATTTACCTTCAAGGATGCAGAGAAAACATTACAAGATAAGAATAGTGAACTCGGCGAAGTTCAAGAAAGATGGGAGCGCGAACTCTCAGAGCAACCTCCGACGAAACTAGACATGACCGGAATCTTAGGCGAAATGCCGCTCAACGATTCCAAGACTTGGACCACTTCCTCAGGAAAAAATGAAGCACGCCAAGCCTCGACCAACGCTCTTAAATTCGTCGATGGAAGGCTCGGACGCGCCCTGCAATTGGACGGAGCGAACCATCTAGAAGTTGATGTCAAACTCGCTTTGGATCGCACCAACACCTTCAGTTATGGTGCTTGGATCAATCTCCAAGCTCCGACTGGGACGGTTTTCTCTAAGATGGAGAAGGAACCCGGTTTCCGAGGATTCGACCTCATTCTGGTGGATAGTCGCCTCAATGTTCACCTCGTGAACACTTGGCCAGATAACGCCGTTAAAGTGCGCACCAAGGATCCGTTGGCCCAAAACCAATGGGCACATGTCCTGGTCACTTATGATGGCTCGTCCAAAGCTGCGGGGATTCGACTTTATATCAATGGACGTTCCCGTGAGCTCGAAACAGAGAAGGATACCCTCTCCGGATCGCTGACAAATTCGGAACCCCTCCGAATTGGTGCACGCCATGCGAAATCCGATTTCGTTGGCCTGATTAGCCATGTCCGCTTTTTTGATCACAGCTTTTCTGCGGCGGAGGTACTCGCCCATACACTGGAGGGGTACTGGCCGATTATTAGTAAATCACGCGGCAAACGAAACGATCAGGAACGTGCGGAGATTGCACGGTTCTACAAAGAGAATTTTGCTTTTGATTTAGTGCGCGCCGAAGCTGCTTTGGTAAATGCACGCCGCGACAAGGATGCGATCTATGCCTCCATACCCACGACGATGATCATGGAGGAGATGAACCCACCACGAGAAACTTTCGTGTTGGTCAGAGGTGATTTTCGCACCAAGGGCGAGAAGGTCGCCCCCACGACTCCCGCATTTTTACCGCCATTGCCTGCTGGATCGACCAATCGGCTCAGCCTCGCCCGCTGGTTAATGACGCGGGAACATCCACTCACCGCTCGAGTGACCGTGAACCGATTCTGGGCGACATTTTTTGGCACGGGCCTTGTCAAAACAGTGAATGATTTTGGTTCGCAAGGAGAATGGCCAAGCCATCCTGAGTTGCTCGACTGGTTGGCCACACAGTTTCGCGACGGTGGCTCGATCGACCTGCGGCAGGTCAAGAATCCACGCTCGAAACAGAACCTTGTCCCCGCGTGGGATGTCAAAGCTCTGGTTCGTCTTCTCGTCACCAGTGCCACCTATCGACAATCAGGTTCTGTGACTCCAGAAAAACTGGAACATGACCCATACAACCGCCTCCTGACCCGTGGGCCGCGTCTGCGACTCGATGCGGAGTTTATCCGTGACAACGCTCTCGCTGTCGCAGGATTACTCAATCGGAAGATTGGGGGGCCCAGCGTCAAGCCCTACCAACCCTCGGGCATCTGGGACGGCGTCGATGCCACCTACACCCAAGATCACGGCGAACCCATTTACCGGCGCGGCATGTATGTTTTCTGGCGACGATCGGCCCATTACCCCTCGTTCGCCACGTTCGACGCGCCCAACCGCGAGGTTTGCACTTTCCTCCGTCAACGCACCCAAACGCCCTTGCAATCGTTGGTGATGATGAACGATCCCGTGTACATCGAGGCCGCACGCGGACTAGCCCAGCGGGTTCTTGCTGAGGAGCCCTCAGATTTACAAAAACGGCTGATCAAAGCCTTTAGGCACACGTTAGGCCGCCCTCCTGCAGCAAGCGAAATTGATGTCTTGCGGAAGACGTATGAGGAGCAACGGGCCAACTTTCAACAGGACCCAAAAGCTGCCGAAGCTTTCCTCAAAGTCGGTGAATTAAAACTCCCCGAAAAAATGGAGCCAGTCGATTTCGCCGCTCTTGCGGCCACAGCCAGTGTGCTTTTGAATTTGAACGAGACCATCACTAAATAACGCCTTACTCATGAATCTCGACTCCGAAATCCAGCGCATCCTTACCCGCAGAACTTTTCTAGCCCGCAGCACCACGGGCCTCGGGGCGATCGCTTTTGGATCAATCCTTCGCGCTCAACAGGCCGAAGCAGCGCAGGGAAGCACGAAGCCGTTGGGCGCGCTCAAGGTGCTTCATTTTGCGCCCAAGGCCAAACGCGTCATCTACCTCTTTCAATCAGGAGCCCCTTCACACCTCGATTTGTTCGACGGTAAACAAAAGCTTCGCGACATGACGGGCGAGGAACTTCCACCCAGCGTGCGCATGGGCCAACGAATCACCGGAATGACCGCTGGCCAGACCGTGCTTAAATGTGTCGGTCCAGCGTTTGAATTCAAACGCTACGGGAAATCTGGTGTTGAATTGAGCTCGATGCTCCCCCACACCGGTTCCATCGTTGACGAGATCGCATTGATTCGTTCGATGCATACAGAGCCCATCAACCATGATCCGGCGGTGACCTTCTTTGGAACTGGAAACCAGCAGCCAGGTCGTCCCACCATGGGTGCGTGGTTGGCCTACGGGTTGGGCACTGCCAACGAAAACCTACCGGCCTATGTCGTGCTCACCAGCGGAAGCGGCGGACAAGCCTTACAGTCTCGTTATTGGGGCAACGGATTTCTCTCAGGCAACTTTCAAGGCGTCCAACTGCGAAGCCAAGGCGACCCCGTGCTTTACGTCTCCAACCCGCCAGGACTCAGCACGAAAGCTCGCCGACAGATGCTTGACTCGATGCAGGCACTGAACAAACGCCAACTCGGAATCTTCGGTCAACCCGAGATCGCAACTCACATTGACAACTATGAGCTCGCCTTTCGGATGCAAACCAGTGTGCCGGAGCTGATGGATATTTCCAAGGAACCAAAGGCAGTTCTGGAAATGTATGGCGCAGAACCTGGCAAAGCCTCGTATGCCAATAATTGCCTCCTCGCACGACGGTTGACGGAGAGCGGCGTCCGCTTCGTTCAACTCTGTCACCGCGACTGGGATCATCACGGCGGTTTACCCGACGGCATCAAAGCCCAGACAAAAAACACCGACCAAGGCAGTGCCGCGCTGATTAAGGATCTGAAACAACGCGGCTTGTTGGATGAGACTCTCGTCATTTGGGGCGGTGAGTTCGGTCGCACGGCTTACAGCCAAGGTGAAATTTCCAAAACCAATTTCGGTCGCGACCACCACCCTCGCTGCTACTCCATCTGGATGGCAGGTGGTGGTATCAAGCCCGGTCTCGTTCTGGGTGAAACCGACGACTTTGGCTACAACATTGTCAAAGACCCCGTCAACGTTCACGACCTCCACGCCACCATGCTCCACCTCCTCGGCATCGACCATAAACAATTCACCTATCGTTCCGAAGGCCGAGACTACCGCCTGACCGATATCAGCGGCGAACTCGTGAAGCCCTTGATCGCTCAATCATGAGCAAAGGCCGAGCTACACGTGTTTCTTAACTATCCACTGCCGAATCGTTTCTCCTTTTCCTGTTTTGGATGAGCTGCTATAGAGACGTTATGGGTTCACCCTTTAAAATTGGCTTTCTCGGGGCGGGGCGGATGGCGTCGGCTTTGGCCGGAGGTTTTTTACGAGCGGGGTTGACTACTCCCGACCTCTTGATCGCGAGCGATGTCTTCGAACCGGCGCGTGCTGCTTTTTCAAAAACTTTGAACGCCCGAGTCACTCCTGCCAACTTGGATGTTGTAGAGGCTTCGGAAATCTTGATCCTCGCGGTCAAACCCGATCAGATCGTGAATTTACTCGCAGAAATCAGCCCTGCGCTTCGACCGAGTCATCTGATTATTTCGATTGCGGCTGGGGTCACCTTAGCCCGCATGGAGGCCGTTACGCCTCCAGAAACGCGATTGATTCGCGTCATGCCAAACACTCCCGCGTTGGTAGGTGCTTCGGCTTCGGGTTATGCGTTGAATCACGCTGCCACAGTCGAGGATGCAGTGTTAGCTCAACAACTTTTAGGAGCCGTGGGAGTGGCCTTTCAGGTCAAGGAATCGCTCCTTGATGCGGTCACTGGATTGAGCGGTAGTGGCCCAGCTTACGCTTACTTGATGATTGAGGGCCTCAGCGACGGCGGGGTTGCGGCTGGGCTTCCGCGCGAGGTTGCGACTCAACTCGCGGCCCAAACTTTGCTGGGTGCTGCGAAGATGGTTCTGGAAACAGGACAGCACCCAGGAGCATTGAAGGACGCCGTAACCAGTCCAGGCGGAACGACCATCGAAGGAGTTCATGAACTGGAAAAAGGCGGCTTGCGTGCTGCTCTCATGAACGCGGTCCGTGCTGCGTCTGAGAAATCCAAGCGGCTCGGCCAAGGATAATATGGCATTTCCCACCCCGACTGAAAAGCAGGCCAAGATCCTTTGGCTTTCTCTCACATTGCTGGCGGTCGCAGTCTTGCTCTCCCTTGTCGTAGCGTTCGCGTGGCTGATCGGATGGGTGCTGAGTCAGCTTTCCTCCGTCCTATTTCCGCTGGCTATTGCCGGCATCATTGCTTACCTGCTGGATCCTCTGGTTGATTTTTTGGAGCGAAGAAAAATCTCCCGTACTTGGGCAATCATGATCGTGTTTCTGGTTGGACTCATTTTGGTTGGCGTGGCGGTGAGTGTGGTTGTTCCTAAACTGGTCATTGAAACCCAACAGCTTCTCACACGCGCACCGGACGATGCACAAACAGCCGTCAAATGGGCGCAGGATTGGATGCAACGCAGCGCGTTGGGGGCAAGAGCGAAGGAAGCTTGGCAATCGGATTTAGGTAGTAATATCGGGATATGGCTACAGAAAAGTCTACCGATCGTTTCCGAGTGGTTGCTCAAGCAGATGAATCGATTTGCTTCTTGGATCGGGTTGTTTGTGGGCCTCAGTTTGGTGCCCGTTTACTTATTCTACTTCCTGAAAGAAAAACGGGGCATCTCCACGCAGTGGACCGATTATTTGCCGGTGCAGGACTCTTGGATCAAGGATGAGTTGGTATTCATTCTCAGTTCCATCAACGACTACCTCATCGTTTTTTTCCGTGCGCAATTCCTCGTGGCAATGTGCGACGGGGTATTACTGATGATTGGATTTTCTTTTGTCGGCCTGAACTACGCCCTTCTCTTGGGTCTGGTGGCAGGTTTGCTGAGCATCATTCCTTACTTAGGAATTACCTTAAGCCTAATTCCTATCCTGATCCTCGCCGCAGTGCAGTTTCAGGATTGGCAACATCCGGCGGGGATTGCGGTTGTGTTCATCGCGGTTCACGTTCTTGAGGGCTACGTCATCGCACCAAAAATTATGGGCGACCGCGTGGGGCTTCATCCTTTGACTATCATCATCGCAGTGATGGTTGGCATCGCGGTGATGGGCGGAATATTGGGCGGTCTGCTGGCGATTCCACTTACCGCAGCTCTGCGGGTAGTGATGTTTCGATATGTCTGGCACCGTCGGAGAAAGCCGGAACCAGAACCCGTCTTGCGATCTCCCAGTTAACCTTCGCTAGAGAGTTTCAGTCCCCCAGATCAATTTGATCTGCGTGTGCGGATTTGCAACCTTGATCGCCTCGACCACAACCGACTCGACCATTGTGCCCAGCTTTTTTGCTTCGAGCTTCATGTCGGGAATCGTCTCCATCGTAGCTGTATAACCAGAAAGATGGATCACGCCCTGATGCGCGATACCTTCCACTTCCAGATGACCTGAGACGCGGTTTCGAGTTCCAGCAGGAAACATGCGGACGTGCGGTTTGATAGACACCTTGGATGTCGGCATCAAAGAACCCTCAGCCAACATCGCCTTAAATTCCTCAAGTGTCAGTGCCAGATCTTCGACCGGAGCCATTGGCCGTTCCTCAACACCATAAGTGGCCGCGTTGAAGGACGAAATCGACGGTTTCATCAGCGGGAAAAAAATCACGTCATCGATATTCTCCTGCTCCGTAAAAATCATTGCCATGCGTTCCAATCCGGGCCCAATTCCAGTGGTTGGTGGCAGCCCATATTCGAGAGCTTCGATGAAATCTAAATCTAGAGCGTGGAACTCACCGCTATCCCGTTCCTCGGGACGATACCTCTTCTTCCAAGTAGCGAACAGACTGACGGGATCGTTCTGTTCGGACCAATTATCGCCACACTCCATGCCGGCAATAAAAATCTCGAACCGTTCGACAAAACGTGGATCCGAAGCCATTGGTTTGGCCAATGGTGATATTTCGATTGGGTGTCCGTGAACCAGCGTCGGCTCGATCAACGAAGGCTCCACCGCGACCTCAAATGCCCGCACCATCGACTCGCCGATGGTGGCTGGGAATTCCGCCTCAGCCACGTTTAACCGTCGTAGCACTTCGTGCGCATCACCCACCGTCGCGAGAGTGCGAAAATCTACGCCGGTTTTATCAAGCACGGCGTCCGCCATCGCCAACCGCTTCCAGGGATTCGCAAAGTCAATCGTATGACCACGCACGTTGAACTGAGTTTTTCCGAAAGCCGTCTGCGCGATAAAACGAAACATGTCCTCAATGAGATCCATGTTGTATTCGTAATTCTCGTAAGCCGTCATGGTCTCCACCATCGAGAACTCGGGGTGATGACTCCGGTCGATGCCTTCGTTTCGGAAATATCGACCGATCGTGTAAACTTTATCGTAACCCGCAGTGACGAGCCGTTTAAGATAAAGCTCATGCGAGATCGCCAAATACATATCACACCCCAGCGCGTTGACATGCGTCTTGAATGGTTTTGCAGTCCCGCCACCATACTGGGGTTGGATCGCTGGCGTCGTGAATTCCATGAAACCCCTACCATTAAGAAATGTGCGAATGGCGGCGATCATGCGCGTGATCGATGCAAAACGCTCCTGACTCTCCGGAGTTAAAATGACATCAAGATATCGTTTCCTCAGAATTGTTTCTCGATCCTTCAACCCAGCCCACTGATCAGGTAGAGGTCGCAGAGCCTTCGTCAACAACCGGAAACCTTCTACCATCAACGAAATCTCACCGCGCTCCGTCCGCATCACCGTTCCGGTTGCCTCGACAATATCCCCGAGGTCAACATTTCCCATGTCCGCAAATCCAAGCCAACCAGCGGTTGCATCCGTGGGCTTGACCCGTTGTTTGCGGAAAAAAAACTGGAGCCGACCGGTCTGATCTTGGACATGAGCAAAAGCCAGCGCCCCCTGTTTTCGGAACGACATGAGTCGCCCAGCAACCGTCACTTCGAGACCTTCCAACTCAGCAAACTGATCCACCACTGCCTTGCTGTAATGCGTGCGCCCGCTTTTGGCAGGATACGGACTCAACCCAAGGTGACGCATCGCATCGGCTTTCCCGATCCGAATATTACGAATTTCAGTTAAAGGATTTGTGGCCACAAGTATTTCCGTTCCAAAGTTCCAAACTACAGCTAGCACCTTAGTCCAAACCCGCAGGAGCGTGGAAGCATTTCTTCCTCAACCTTTCAAAAATAAATTTTGACAGGATTATCACCAAAGCTAACTTATTTGCAATGAACCCGATTACTGGCAAAGTTTCTCAACTTTTAAAGCATGCTGCAGTCTGGATTGTCTTACTGCTACTCACCCTCACTCATGCTTCACAAGCAGCGTTATTATACTCGACCAATGGAAACACTATCACCATCACAGGAAGCAACCCCAAAGCCTCCGGTGCCTTGGTCATCCCATCCACAATCGATACCCTCCCAGTCACGGCCATCGGCGACTCTGCGTTTGAGAGTTCCCCTGCATTGACGAGTGTTACGATCCCCACCAGCGTCACCTCCATCGGAATCTCTGCGTTCTATAACTGCGGTGGAATGAAGAGCGTGACGATCCCCGCCACCGTCACGTCCATCGGCTCTGATGCGTTCGCTTGGTGCAGTGGATTAACGAGTGTGACGATCCCCACCAGCATCACCGCCATCCGCAACTCGGTGTTCTACCAGTGCAGTGGGTTGACGAGCGTGAC
>Ga0114966_10002674_pt1 | contig 15831 bp, 16 predicted proteins | sample M_130207_XF_Meta_FD_87029 | JGI IMG/M metagenome (GOLD analysis project Ga0114966, IMG submission 87029) | Freshwater microbial communities from Lake Montjoie, Canada to study carbon cycling - M_130207_XF_MetaG | ecosystem: Environmental > Aquatic > Freshwater > Lake | place: Lake Montjoie... | reverse complement strand
TTTAATTGGTTGACATGGCCCAATTCCATGCTATACTTACTAAGTTAGGAAAACAATAAAAACAATGACAACAACATCCATATCCATAAATCCCACTGGAAGAAAGGTAAAATACCTTAACAACAAAGATTTACTAGCAGAAATTCACCATAGTAAATGCTCATTTTCCAGTTTCACACAACCCGAGTACAAACAACACGATATTATTTTATCCAATTTGGACAAAATTAATATTAGAACTATTGCAGAAGCTAAACGTGCTAGAGCAAAAAGATTGGGTCTACAAGCATTTGCCATAGCAAGGGCATCTGGTGATAAGAAAATCAAATTGGCCGATTGCACTGCCGACTATAAAACAATTAACAAAACAGATGTTGTCATACGTATTATGACTTTTGATCATATTCCATTGGCGCCGGGTCGTAAGAAAACTGTTAAGAGTACAGCAGACAGTCATGATAAAGTTAACTTCCCTCCATTCCAACATTGGAAGTTTGATGATCAAGATACATTAATATGTGTGGGCAAGAGCCATTGGAAAGGTACTGTTGATAATGGAACTTTTTCTAAAGAACATGGGCGTATTACAGAAAACTTGGGCAAAATGTTTATTAAACTAAGTGAACGTTATGCACAAAGAAGTAATTGGCGCGGTTACACATACGTTGATGAAATGAAGGGGCAAGCCATTTTACAACTAAGTCATATTGGTCTACAGTTTGATGAAAGTAAATCAGAAAATCCATTTGCGTATTATACGGCAGCAGTTACAAACAGCTTTACCCGTATATTGAATATTGAAAAGAAGAGTCAAAATATTCGTGACGATTTATTGGAAGAAGCAGGTCTAACTCCAAGTTTAACTAGACAGAACAGTCAAGAGTATGCAGAAGAAATTGCACGGCAAGCAGAATTATATAAAAATATGCGTATGCCCAAGAGTGAAGTTATGACTGACGAAGAAGAAATAGAAAACGAAGATATTTAACATTGACTTTAATTTTTAAACCCGCTATACTTTTAATAGGAGAACTATATGCCCTTATTTAAAAAGGTAGCGGTCTTTACCGACCTTCATGTTGGATTAAAATCCAATTCAGCAACACATTTAAAAGACTGTGAAGAATTTGTAGATTGGTTTATTGATCAAGCTAAAAAAGCCAATTGCGAAACTTGCATTTTTATGGGCGATTGGTCACACAATCGAAATAGTCTTAACTTATTCACACTGAATACGTCATTAAACTTATTAGAAAAGCTGGGTGCGGCATTTGAACAGTTCTATTGGTTCCCTGGAAATCACGATTTATTCTATAAAGACAAACGTAATATCCATTCCAGTGCATTTGGACGGCATATTCCAGGAGTCACTGTTGTAGATAGCATCACAACTATGGATGATGTTACCCTAGTACCGTGGCTAGTAGGCGATGAATGGAAAGAAATGAAGAACTTAAAGAGCAAATATATATTTGGCCACTTTGAACTTCCGTTATTTTATATGAATGCAATGGTAGCTATGCCGGATCACGGTGAATTACGTGCTAATGACTTTAATGGTCCAGATTATGTCTTTAGTGGACACTTTCATAAACGGCAAAATCAAGGAAAAATTTGGTACATAGGCAATGCGTTCCCACATAACTTTGCAGACAGTTGGGACGATGCCCGTGGAATGATGACATTGGAATGGGGCGGCGACCCGCAATTTATAGATTGGCCCGATTGCCCCAAGTTTAGAACTATCAAACTTAGCCAATTATTAGACGACATTGATAATATCATGAAGTCTAAGATGCATTTGAAAGTTAATCTTGATATTGATATTACATTTGAAGAAGCTAACTTCTTAAAAGAGAAGTTTACTACAGAACATGATATCAGAGAGATTAGTTTAATTCAAGAAAAGGTTAATCTAGACGGCACCATTGAAGATACTAACGATAGTATGTTTGAAAGCGTTGATCAAATTGTTACTGATAGTTTGGTTAGCTTAGAAAATGGTCAATTTGACAAAAACACACTATTACAGATTTATAACGACTTATGATATTCAAGATTAATAATCTAACTGTAAAAAACTTCATGAGTGTTGGACAAAATACTCAAGCAGTTACATTTGATAAGGATCATCTAACTTTAGTATTAGGTGAAAACTTAGATTTAGGTGGGGATGATACTGGATCACGCAACGGTACGGGTAAAACAACCATTATTAATGCATTAAGTTATGCATTGTATGGGCAAGCACTTACTAATATTAAAAAAGAAAACTTAATTAACAAGACCAATGGCAAAGCCATGCTAGTCACAGTTGAGTTTGAAAAGAATAATAACAAATATCGTATTGAACGAGGCAGAAAACCCAATGTGCTTAAACTGTATGTCAACGACAGTCAAGTCAAAACTGACGAAGTAGAAGACGATAGTCAAGGCGATAGTCGTGAAACACAAAAGGCCATTGAACAAATGCTTGAAATGTCACACACAATGTTTAAACATTTGGTGGCATTGAATACCTATACCGAACCATTCTTGTCAATGCGTGCCGCTGATCAGCGAGAAGTTATTGAACAACTATTGGGTATTACATTATTATCTGAAAAATCAGAAGTACTTAAGGTGGCTCTTAAAGAAAGCAAAGATTCTATTATTAGTGAAACTGCTAAAATTGAAGCAACCAAACGGGCCAATGATAATATTCAGAAAAGTATTGATAGTTTGATTACAAGAAGCAATGCTTGGGAAAATAAAAAAGATCAAGACTTAAATTCTCTAGTAAACAGCATACAAACATTGATAACTGTGGACATTGATGCAGAAATTGAGGGACACATTCAATTAAAAGCATGGGAAGAATCAAATACTAAAATTAATAATCTCAATAAACAAAAGTCTACCCTACAATCAGCAGTAACACAAGCAGAAAAAAGTGTAGCAAAGCATACACGAGAATTAGAAAGTCTAGCAAACAAAACATGTCATGCTTGCGAACAAGAGCTTCACGATCATAAACATGAAGAAATGACTGCTACCGCTACTCAGCATTATGATGAAGCGTTTGATTATTTTCAAAAGATAAGCGCACAACTCAAACAGGTTGTAGAAGAAATAGGTGACGGAGATGTTCCGCAAAAACCCAATACATTCTACGACACAGAAGCAGAAGCACATGGACATAAGAACAACCTTGCTAGTTTAGAACGTAAGTTAACTGAGCGAGCTGACGAATTAAATCCATATGACGAACAAATTGAAGAACTCAAAAGGTCTGCAATACAAGAAATCTCTTGGAATACAATTAATGATCTAACTGTGCTTAAAGATCATCAAGAATACTTGTTAAAATTGCTGACCAACAAGGATAGTTTTATCCGTAAGAAGATTATTGATCAAAATTTAAGCTATCTAAATAAAAGATTGGGATATTACATTGATAAACTTGGATTGCCACACAGGGTTGTGTTCCAAAATGACTTAACAGTTGAGATTACGCAACTAGGACAAGATTTAGATTTTGATAATTTGTCACGAGGCGAACGTAATCGATTGATTTTATCAATGAGCTTTGCGTTTAGAGACGTTTGGGAAGGTTTATACCAAAGTATCAATTTATTGTTTATTGATGAACTGGTAGATGCTGGAATGGATGCTGCTGGAGTTGAAAGTGCATTGGCTGTATTAAAGAAAATGACTAGAGAACGACAGAAAAACATTTACCTTATATCTCATAAGGACGAATTAGTTGGACGAGTAAACAATGTACTTAGGGTAGTAAAAGAAAATGGATACACCAGTTATTCCTCCAGTGAATGAAGAACTAATAGAGTATAAGAAGTTATACTCAGAATATATGAACATGATAGTGGAATTGCATAACTACCATGTAAGATTCTTAGATTTGCATCCTGGCATCAATAAACACGGTATTCAGCTAAGGAGACATATTAGACGTATGTCTGTTTTAGCTGGAAAGATAGGTAGTAAAACATTAGATGTTTTAGAAACTCAAAGAATTTTAGTACCAGGACCAGCGTATAAGGCGCCAAAGAGGACTGAAAAGAATACTAAGCCGCCTAATCACACTGGTGTGAGAAGAAAAAATACAGACTTATAACAATTAAGGAAAATAAAATGTCATCAACAACACAAATTAAAGAACAAATGGAAGAATTCCTTGCAGAAGATGCAAAATTTGAAGCAGGCAATGCTGCCGCTGGCACTCGTGCTCGTAAGGCATTGGGAGAACTAGGCAAGGCTGTTAAAGCTCGCCGTAATGAAATCACTGCTGAGAAGAATGCTCGCAAGGAAGCAAAGGCAGTAAAATAATCAATGTCTTGGACATACCAAGGACAAAACATAACTGAGCTTCCTGAAGACTGTATAGGTTTTGTCTATTTGATTACAAATTTAATTGATAATAGAAAATATATAGGAAAAAAGCTCGCAAAGTTTGCAAAGACCACATATAAGACTGTAAAATTAAAAAATGGCACAAAGAAAAAGAAGAAGATCAGAAGCAAAATAGATAGCGACTGGCAAGAATATTATGGCTCCAGCGTTGAACTCAACGCTGACATCACAAAATTAGGCAAAGAAAATTTCAAACGAGAGATATTACATTACTGCAAAAGTAAGGCAGTCTGTAGTTACATTGAGGCCCGCGAACAATTCGACCGCAAAGTACTAGAATCTACAGACTACTATAACGGACAAATCTCAGTCCGAGTCCATGGCTCACACATCATAAGTAAAATTTAGGATCAGTATTTCAGTTAAAGCTCGCACAGGCTAATATCGTGTGCCGAACAGTAGAAACCTGGTTTAATTACGCAGGGATCCGAAGTCTTACCGCTGAAGTAAGCACTCAATCAGTATCCTTTACAGGACCTAGATCGCCAATCGCCGCGGTTTGATTGTTTGAAAATAGTAAATGGCCCAATGAAGGGATAGTATTCCCTACGTTTACATATATGTTAGTGTATATATGTAAGCCGCCGTCGTATAAAGACGCAACTCGAGGTACAGGACGACCGCCTCTGTTAATGTTGTAACACTAAGTGATATATGTTCGACTCGAATAATGTTTCTTTGCCCGCAAGGGCAAAGTGTGACTGAACGATCTGAATAATACTAATACGTCTTCGACGAATAAATGTACTGAGCGTGAGCGATAGGACGAATGAGCGTTAGCTCATTCCAACACATAAATAATCTATTACATAGGAATTATCATGAAGATCCATGAAATTATAAATGAGGCAATGCCTTATGGCTTTGGCAGTTACTTAAAAAATAAAATCAGATCAAGTATTCCTGTTGGTATGGCTGGAAACGCACAAGCGCAAGGAAAAATGCAAAGTGGAGTGACTGCTAATAATATATTTCAAAAATATCATAACTGGCTTGGTCAACATAATGGGCAACCCACGGCTGACAGTTTAAAACAATTTCTTGAATTGAATAAGATGAAATCTGATACTGCATTAGCTGGTATTCCATCTGCTGTGGGATTAGGAACTAATCAACCAATTAATGATAAGATTGTAGGTGCTGCAATTAATGCCGCAGTACAACAACAGGCAACGCCAGCGGTACCCACTGCACCGAATCCTTCTGGGGCTGCACCAGCAGCACCTAGTGGAGCACCAGCGCCTAGAGCACCAGCGCCTAGAGCGCCTGGTGCAACTAAAATTGCTACTACTGCAATTGATGATACTATTTCTAAGATACAACAACTCAGACCTAGAGATCGTGCTAAAATTTTACTATATGCTCAACAACAACTGTCAGGCATCAAAGAAGAAACTAAAAATTGATATCTTAAAAAAACGGAAGTCCACTTTCTTTAGTGGTTTCTAAGTTCTTCTCTACAAGTTTACTAACTAGGTTTCTTTCTTCTTGTGTCATCATATGGGCTTCATTGTAACTGATCCCGCCTCGCATATACCAACATATTTTTAACAAATCTTCTTTTAAGGCTTTTACATTACTGTCGTATTCTTTAACAAGGCGTTCAATACCTTCAGTATCTAACTGTAAAAGCCTTATGCGAAAAAAGTTGAAGCATCAAATACCAATGGAACTTCAACTGTATCCCCTGTAATGCCCTTTTCGCGCATCTCGTCAGTGACTGCAACTGTCATTGGCTTGATAGAATTTTGAATTTTCAATTTTTCCAAGTGCCCTTGGATTATACCAAACACTTCTTTATCAACGTTATCTATATATTCTTTAATATGTTTTGGATCTTCAGTACCGCCGTTGATAGTATCAATATGACTGATACTGGCAACAATCATTCCCACTGTGGCATTAGTGAGCTTGGCAAAACTTTCTTTGAACATTTTAATTTTGTCATCGTCATTTATTGTTTTATCATTAGTAAGTTGAATTATTTTTTGAGTTTCAAAAGATTGTAACGATGCTTCAGTCAATTGTTTGTAATTGGCTGGCTTAACAAATATTGTAATTTCATTATTGATTGGAATTGCCGAATCCCACTGTGCAGATTGCATGATTCCATCTAATACAGTTCTCAAATCAATTTTAAAATCCATTTCTACATCGTCGTTGAACTTGATTGGGGTAGTCATCATTTCACCGTATGTGGCAATTCTAATAGCAACCAATATTGCATCTAAATCAATACTGGGTGTCAGCCAAGCATTTTTAATATTGGGAATACAATTTTGAATAACATCTACTACAGCTTGTCCGTTCATCAATGCATCAGGAATATTCATCAATATTTCATCTTTTGCAGTCATTGAATATACTGGCAATTGCCCAGTCTCTGGAATTACTATACTTCCTTGTGGCCAAAATGCTCCACCGCTGGGCAATTTCATATAAATTTTAGGTTGACGCATGAACATGGTCAAGGGATTACTCATTGGTTCTGCAGCTTGGGGTGGGAAATGTATTTTAGAAGTTTCCATAGATTTTTCTCCGAATAAATAACTATATAAAATAAGATCATATCTTATCAGTAGTATTTATATACGCAGAAAACTCGGGAAAAACAATGGCAGCAGAAGTCACAGGATTTATAGGGCAAGAGCAAGTAGAGCTTAATAATGCCGCCACGGAGTCAACACTACGGTTGTTATTACAATCGTCATTGGCAACTTCCAAGGGACAAAAAGAACAAATTGCAGCAATTGCAGCAGCAGCTGGGCTTAATCCAGCCGTTGTTGAAAGAGCTGAAGAAAGCGTCGCTGGTTTGGGCAATAACAGTGGGCAATTAAATGCTGGATTTACTAAGTTAAACGAAAATAGTCGACAAATCAGTAATATATTTCGAAGTATAAGTGATTCTACTGGTGATTTAATCGACGGCACTGAATCTTTTAGTAAGCTGTTAAGCACAATGGCGAGAGAGTTGCCAAATGGAATTAGTCAAGTTGTCAGTGGGTTGTCAATGCTTGCGCAGTTTCAAGAGACTAATTTAAAAACATATCGAGCTATATCTGAATCTGGAGTAAACTTTTCTGGCAGTCTAACTGAAATGAGAATGGCTGCTTCTAGAGCATACTTAACATTAGATGAATTTAGCAATTTTATAAAAAATAACGGTGCTGCATTGGCAAGCCTTGGCGATAATACTAATGTTACTACTCAACAATTTTTTAAATTTTCAAAAGCATTAATATCTAGTGACGTTGGAACCCAATTGTTGAATATGGGTTATAGTTATGAACAAATTAATCAAAGGTCGTTAGATTATCTACAAGCAACTGGTGGTAGAACTACTGAGCAAATGACACAAACTGCCAAACTTACAGAAGGAACCTTGGCTTACATGGCGGAATTAGATAAGCTGTCTAGACTTACTGGAAAATCTAGAGAAAAAATTTCCCAAGAAATTAAAGAGTTAGAATTAAATCCTGCATGGCAGGCATTTTTAAGTGATCCAAAAAATGCAGCATCTAGAGATGCATTAGCTTATGGATTACTGGAGGCCAGTCGACTTGGAAAATCTGCTGCTCAAAATTTCCAAGCGGCTGCAATAGGCACTGTAGTATGGAGTAAAGAAACTGCTGCCATGGCTGGCATGTTGCCACAGACATATCAATATTTTAGACAAATTGGCGAAGTGGCTAGAACTGAAAAAGATGCGGTAGTGGCTAGAACAAAGATAAGCGAGTTAGGTTCAAAAGCAATGTGGGCCGCAGTATCACAAGGCAATGCATACGGTTTACAGCAATTAACCGCAATGCTCAGTCGTGGTAATGCAGATCAAAAAGCCGCTGCCGAAGTAATGCTAAATGCTATAGCATTGGCTAATGAACGTGGCATAACTAGTGCTCAACAACAAATAGATTTTGACAAAAAAGCCGCAGCAGTGTCATTTGAACTAACAAAATCGCAAGTTAACGATGCTAATCTTGTATCCAAAGCTATGAAAGAACTTGGTACAGCAATATTAGCTAATCTAATAGGGCCCATAACCTTCCTTACTCCTATATTAAGAACTCTTGCAGATAATTTTACGTTAGTTGTTGGTTCGCTAGCAGCAGCAGGTGCGTTATTGGCTACATACATGACATTTTTAAAACAAAGCGGAGGTTCGATGGCCGGCGGCGCAGCAGGCGGCTTATCAACTTTATTTGGAACTCGCGGACATTGGCCCAATAAACCACTATATGTACAAGTGGTTGGCGGATCAATTCCAGGCGGAGTACCTGGTGGCACCCCAGAGGGCGCAGGCGGCGCTGGCGGCGGAAAATTGACTTGGAAAGGCTTTTTAAAAGGCACTGCCGCAATAGCAGCAATTACAACTATGATGCAGATTCCAGGAATACTTGATAAACGAGGAGAATACGATAAAGAAGTCAAATCTGGTACTATGACCGCAGATGACGCTGCCAAGGCCAAAGGTGGGGATATTGGGGGGTTAGTAGGCGGCCTGGCCGGCCTGGCTGTGGCTGGCGCACTTCTTGCCCCATTTACCGCCGGTATGTCAGTTCCTGTGTCGCTCGCGCTGGGATCAGTAGTAGGCGGAGTTGGATTTGCCGCAGGCGACTCCCTTGGTAAAAGTATAGGATCAAGTGTATCAGGTGCATCATCAGAACCGTCACCTGAAGCCGCAACAATTAAAGAACGAGAACTTCGTAATACTGCAACTTCTGCCAGTTCTTCCGAACGCATGGTACTACTGTTGGCTGAAATACGAGATGTTGTTACTGAACATAGAGATATTGCCAAAGGTGTCAAAGAACATAGAGTACTTGATAAATCAACTGGTTTATTGGCTTGGCAAATGGGTACATTGAATTAATTGTTAATACCAACAGTTGGCCATAAATACCTCATACACCAGAGAAGTTACTTATCTAACAGCCTGGATGAAGAATTGAAACAAACATCGGAGCGAACATATGAGTTGGCGTAAGTATTTTACCCCTGTTAATTTAGCAGGAAAAATGAGTCCCATTAGCGGAAACGTGAGTGCCAGTGCTGGTGGCAATAATCCCAGCCGTACAAATTATTCAAGCTATTTGCCTGATGTTTATGCAGGGCACCCTAATCGTTTAGAACGATATGGACAATACGATACAATGGACAGCGACAGCGAAGTTAATGCAGCTTTGGATATTTTGGCTGAATTTTGTTCGCAACCAAACGAAGAAAACGGCACGCCATTTCAAATTAAATTTAAAGAGCAAGCAACTACAACTGAAATTAAGATTATTAAGAAATATCTACAACAGTGGGCAAAACTTAATAAATTTCCAGTTCGTATGTTTAAAATCGTACGAAATGCATTTAAGTACGGTGATAGTTTCTTTATACGTGACCCTGAAACACAAACTTGGATGTATGTAGATCCAGCTAAAGTAGACAAAATCATTGTAAACGAAAGTGAAGGCAAAAAGCCTGAGCAATATCAAATCCGTGATTTTAATCCTAATTTTGAAGCATTGAGCACTACTGCTATTCAGCCAAGTAATCAAAATGGCGGCGGAAGCCAATTTGGTGGCAGCTATGGCTCTGGCGGCGCAGCAGGCGGCGCTCGAGGAATGACTGGTTCATTCCCTACGACAGCTAACTCAAGTCGATTTAGCGAAAATCAAAATCAATACGCTATTGATGCTAGACACGTAATTCATATTAGTATGAGTGAGGGTTTAGATAACAACTATCCATTTGGTAACAGCTTGATGGAAAGCATCTTTAAAGTATTCAAACAAAAAGAACTATTAGAAGACGCTATCTTAATCTATCGTATACAACGTGCTCCAGAGCGCAGAGTATTCCATATTGACGTGGGAAATATGCCAAGCCATTTGGCTATGGGGTTTGTTGAAAGAGTTAAAAACGAAATTAACCAACGTAGAATTCCCAGTATGGGTGGCGGCGGCCAAAGTATTATTGATGCTAGTTATAATCCGTTAAGTATCAATGAAGATTACTTCTTCCCGCGAACCGCAGAAGGTCGAGGCAGTGATGTTACATTGTTACAAGGTGGACAAAACTTAGGAGAAATTGATGACTTACGTTATTTTACTAATAAATTGTTTAGGGCTTTACGTATTCCTTCAAGTTATCTACCTACTGGTAGTGATGATGGAGGGAGCAACTTCAATGACGGACGAGTCGGGACTGCCTTTATTCAAGAGTTACGATTCAACAAATACTGCGAACGATTACAAAGTTTAATTAACGAACCTTTTGATGCAGAATTTAAACTATATCTGCACAATAAAGGTATCAACGTTGACAGTAATATCTTTGACATCAAATTTAATCCACCACAAAACTTTGCAAGTTATCGTCAAGCAGAAATGGATACTGCTAGAGTTAACACATTCAATACTATGGTAGCAATCCCATTTGTCAGCAAACGATTTGCTTTAGAACGATTCTTAGGATTGACTAAAGAAGAAATTGCACAAAATGAAACACAATGGAAAGAAGAAAATGTTGATGAAGATCAATATTTGAGTGCAAGTAGTGAATTACGCAGCGCTGGTATTACTGCAAATAATATGTCGGGAGACATTGGAGGACTATCGTCTCCCACTCCTGAACCAAATATGGCAGGTGACGAAGGCGCAGAAGGTGAATCTCCAGTGCCTACAGCAGGAGGCACACCTGGCGAAGAACCCGGTGCCCTAGGATAAATAATACTATGATATTACGTGAATTCCTTTATTTTGATCGAAACAAGGCCGGCCCTGATGAGGACGATCGATACTCAAGCCAAAACGATACATCAATTTTAAAACAAAAAGACTTGCGTAAGACACGTTTGACTTTGAAAATGATTAATGATATTCGTAAGGCTAGTGAAGCTCACGACAAAGAACATAAAGAAGAATTGGGATTAGTTAGAAAAATGTATGCAACACCGCCTCCTGAACAAGCGGCTGGCGCACTATAAGGAAAATAATGGATACGAACCAATACATGATTGACAATGCTCTACCTGGAGTATTTTTTGATATTGGAGCAAACGTGGGGTATTACACTGTACCTATGGCCGCAAAGGCAACTAAAGTTTATTCTTTTGAACCATCTATATTAAATTATAGTAGTTTAGTAGATGCCGCGACGGGTCATGATAATGTTATTACTGAAAAACTTGCAGTATCAAATAGTAAAAGTATTGTAAAGTTGTTTGCAGCAATACAAAAAGACCTGCCAGTAGGTTGGGGTGGATTTAGTATTAATCCTGAAATCCCAGCAGTGGCACACTTGCATCGTAGTTTTGACAATTATGAAGAAGTTCCTACAATTACTCTAGACGAATATTGTTTAACAAACAACATCACTAACATTACTGGTATGAAAATTGATGTTGAGGCCGCAGAACAGTTTGTATTAGAAGGTGGATTGAATACATTAAAAAATAATGATATTCTAATATCTTTGGAAACACACCTTGCAATCAACTGTCAACGGATTTACGAATTGTTATCTGAAGCAGGATATTCAGTATACATCAATGGCACTACTGAGGTCAAAAATATTGAGTATGATCAACAGTATATTTGTCGTAAATAAAGTATACTATTACTCTTGTACAGCAAAACTAAATATTTTTAACAAAAAATAGTCAATAAAGAGTTAAACTCTATCACTTTAAGGCCAAAACCTTCAGTTTTCAGCCTATTTCCCGTACGTATTCTAATTGTGGTGTAAATACTCTACAGCCTTGCCGCTACCCTAATAGGAGAAATATTTTATGTCAACAAAATTTGAACAATTGTTAGACTTTTTAGTTAACGAAGATCATGAAAAAGCAAATGAACTTTTCCACGAAATCGTAGTTGAGAAGTCAAGAGAGATTTACGAAAACCTTATCGCTGAAGAAGAAGATGAGAATATGGATATGGACGAATCTGCTGAAGACGCAGAAGAATCCGTTGAAGAAGGTGCTGATGAAGAAGCCGAAGAAAGCATGGATCTAGAAGATAGTTACATGATGGACGGTGACGACACTGGTGATTCTGATGATGATTTTGGTGGTGAAGTTTCCGCTGACGGCAACAACTTTGATGCCCCAGCTGATGACGAGCACGATCATGAAGATCAAGAAGACACTGCGATCATGGACATTAAGAATGCCATTCAAGAACTAGAAGCAGCATTTGCTGAACTAGAAGCTGCTCAAGGTGGCGAAGAAACAGATATGGACATGAAGCCAGAAGTTGACGCCAAAGCAGGTGAAGACGAAGGAATGGGATTCATGGAAGGTCGTCGTATGACACGTGAATACGTTGAAAAAGTTGGACACGACTACGGTAAAGCACAAAAGACCGAAGGTGAAGATGCTGGAGCAGGCACTGGTGAACGTCAAAGCAAGCCACTAGCAGGCAAGAGCCCGATTAGTTCCGGATCAGGAAAGCCACAGACTGGCGCTGGCCCAATCAGCAGCAAAGACGGTACCGTTGGAAATAACACAGGCACAAGTCCTGCCAAAGTAAACAAAGGTATCAATCCAGAAAAAGGTGAACAGTTTACTGGTAAAGACTGGGAAGCTAATAGCAAGCCAGGTGCTCATACTAAAGGTTATACTAAGAAAGAAGCTGGCTGGCCACAAGGTGGAAAGACAGCAGGTCCAGTAGGATCTGGTTCAGGCGACAAAGCTGGTCAAACCAGTGTAGCCGCTGACAAGTCGTTTTTGAAGAAAATTTAATTAGAGCAATAGGATGAAATTAAGTTACCTAAGAGAACACCTAAGTTTTGATCAATCCGGCATCGTAATGGAGTCGGATGACAAAGAAGGCAAAAATCTTTATCTAAAAGGTATTGCCATTCAAGGTGGTATCCGTAACGCAAATCAACGTGTCTACCCCGTAGACGAAATTGAACATGCAGTTAAGGCTCTCAATGACCAAATCACAAATGGTTATAGTGTATTAGGTGAAGTAGATCATCCTGATGATTTAAAAGTTAATTTGGACCGTGTATCCCATATGATAACTCAAATGTGGATGGAGGGACCAAATGGTTACGGGAAGATGAAAATTCTTCCTACACCAATGGGTAACTTAGTACGTACTATGCTCGAAGCAGGTGTAAAACTTGGCGTGAGTTCTCGTGGTAGTGGCAATGTCAACGACATAAACGGCCATGTATCCGACTTCGAAATTATCACAGTAGACGTAGTTGCCCAACCCAGTGCGCCAGGTGCGTATCCCACTCCCGTTTATGAACATTTAATGAATGCTCGTGGCGGGATGAGAGCGTTCAAGGTTGCACAAGAAGTAAAAGAAGATCCAAAGGCCCAGAAATATCTTCAAGAGAGTCTCTTGAATATTATTAAAGGTCTAAAATAAGCCCGAGGAGAAAAAAATGTTGGACGCATTCAAACAATTAGTTGAGTCAGGCGTAATGACAGAGGAGACAACACAAGTTGTCGAGGCTGCTTTTGCTACCAAGATTCAGGAAACACGCGACCAAGTAACTGCCGAACTTCGTGAAGAGTTTGCTCAAAAATACAACCATGATAAAAGCATGATTGTAGAAGCAATTGATAAGATGTTGGCTGATCGCTTGACCGTTGAGATGTCTGAATTGCATGAAGATAAAAAAGCCCTAGCTGAAGCAAAAGCACAATACAAACAACGTATTAGTGAAGATGCTAGAAAGTTAGAAGGATTTGTCATCAAGCAATTAGGAAAAGAATTAGTTGAATTTCAAAGTGACCGTAAGAAAGTTTCTGAGAATTTCAGCAAGTTAGAGCAATTCGTAGTTCACGCTCTAGCAAAAGAAATTAGTGAATTTGCAACTGATAAGAAGGACCTAGCTGAAACGAAAGTTAAGTTAGTTCGTGAAGCTAAGGATAAATTTACCGAAATTAAGCATAACTTTATTCAACGTGCCGCTAAGGTAGTTGAAGGTACTGTTACTAAGAAATTAACTTCTGAAATCAAGCAATTGAAAGAAGATATTGATGGCGCACGTAACAATGACTTTGGTCGTAAGATCTATGAAGCATTTGCACAAGAATTTGCCGGTTCCTTCCTAAATGAGAAATCTGAGACAAGTAAATTGTTAACGATTATCAAGAAGAAAGAACAAGAACTAGCAGAAGCAAAACAAACTGTAGCAGATAAAAACAATCTAGTAGAATCCGTGCAACGCGATCTTCGCATTACTAAAGATTTGATGGAACGTAAAAATGTTATGAGCGAGTTACTAGCTCCGTTGGATGCTAGTAAGAGAGATATCATGAAGGATCTTCTTGAGTCAACCCCGACCAAGAAGCTTAATGAATCTTTTGACAAATACCTACCAGCAGTGATGGATAATCAATCACGTAGAGCGGCTCCTAAGAAAGCTATGCTAAGTGAAGGTGCTGCCGTTACTGGCAATCGTGAAACAAACAAAGCCGAGGTAGGCTTAGACAATATTTTAGATATCCGCAAACTAGCGGGTCTATCTAAATAATTTATTCAAGGAGACAATAAATGTCACAACTATTAAATGAAAGATGGTCAGAGACCAAAGAAGCTCTGCTTGAAGGCCTATCTGGTAACCGTCGTGCTTCTATGCAAGTTTGCTTAGAAAATACACGTAAGTACTTGGCTGAAAGCGCAACCTCTGGTGGTACATCCGCTGGTAACATTGCAACACTTAACCGTGTTATTCTGCCTGTTATCCGTCGTGTTATGCCAACAGTTATCGCCAACGAAATCATCGGCGTTCAGCCAATGACTGGTCCAGTTGGTCAAATTCACACTCTACGTGTTCGCTACGCTGATACCGCAGCTAACGTTGTAGCTGGTGAAGAAGCATTGAGCCCATTCAAGATTGCTCAAGCATATTCTGGTAATGCAAATGATACCTACCCTGGTGCTGCTTCCACAAGCGCACTTGAAGGAACTCCTGGAAACAGAATGAGCATCCAAATCTTGAAGGCACCAGTCGAAGCTAAGTCTCGTAAACTAAGCGCTCGCTGGACTTTTGAAGCTGCTCAAGATGCACAAGCCCAACAAGGCATTGACATCGAAGCAGAAATTATGGCCGCTTTAGCACAAGAAATTACTGCTGAAATCGACCAAGAAATCTTGTACAGTCTACGTGCTTTGGCTACTGTTGATCAAACTTATGATCAATCTTTAGTTAGCGGTACTGCTACATTCGTGGGTGACGAGCACGCTGCTCTAGCTATCCAAATCAACCGTGTTGCTAACTTAATTGCTCAGCGTACACGTCGTGGTGCTGGTAACTGGGCTGTTGTTTCTAACCAAGCATTGACAATTCTACAATCTGCTACTACCAGCGCTTTTGCTCGTACAACAGAAGGTACATTTGAAGCTCCTACAAACACCAAGTTTGTTGGTACATTGAATGGCGCTATGCGTATCTATGTTG
>Ga0114966_10002672_pt1 | contig 15839 bp, 11 predicted proteins | sample M_130207_XF_Meta_FD_87029 | JGI IMG/M metagenome (GOLD analysis project Ga0114966, IMG submission 87029) | Freshwater microbial communities from Lake Montjoie, Canada to study carbon cycling - M_130207_XF_MetaG | ecosystem: Environmental > Aquatic > Freshwater > Lake | place: Lake Montjoie... | reverse complement strand
CGAACCGGGATCGACTCCTTAATATCATCTTTTCATGCCCACGACCGACCTGATCGCCGATCTCGAATGGCGCGGCCTGCTCAAGCAGTGCAGCGACTTAGAAGCCCTCAAAGCAGCCCTCAAGACCCAGCAGACCTTCTATTGCGGCTTTGATCCCACCGCAGACAGCCTGCACATCGGCAACCTGCTGCCGCTCATGGCGCTGCGTCGTGTGCAGGAGCATGGACACAAGGCCATCGCCATCGTCGGCGGCGGCACCGGCTTGATCGGCGATCCCAGCGGCAAGGCGAGCGAGCGCACGCTCAACACGCCCGAGACCGTCGCCGCCTTTGTGAAGCGCATTGAGGTGCAAATCAGGAGCATCCTCATTCCCGACAAGACCATCATCGAAGACAACGCCTCGTGGATTTGCAAACTGAGCGCCGTCGAACTGCTGCGCGATGTGGGCAAGCACTTCACCATCGCGTGGATGCTCGCGAAGGAATCCGTCAGCGCTCGTCTGGAGTCCGGCATCTCGTTCACCGAGTTCACCTACATGATTTTGCAGTCGTATGACTTCGTCGTGCTCAACGAGCGCCACGGCTGCACCGTGCAGATCGGCGGCAGCGACCAGTGGGGCAACATGACCGCCGGCATCGATCTCGTGCGCAAACTGCGCGGCCAGCAGACCTTCGTCGTCACCTTTCCGCTCATCACCACGAGTTCCGGCAAAAAATTCGGCAAGTCCGAGACCGGAGCCATCTGGATGGACCCGGCGAAGACCAGCCCGTATGCCTTCTACCAGTTCTGGGTGAACTCCGAAGACCCCGACGTGCCGCGCTTCCTGCGCCAGTTCACACTGCTTACGCATGCGGAGATCGAAGCCATCGAAGCCGAGCACAACGCCCGCCCCGAGCTCCGCAGCGGCCACAAACGTCTCGCCGCTGAGGTTACCCGCATGGTGCATGGCGAAGACGAACTGCAAAAAGTCATCCTCGCCTCGCAGGCGCTCTTTGGCGGCGCTGATCTCGCCACCGCCGATGTTAGCACGCTCATCGAAGCCACTGCTTCTGCTCCGAGCACCGAAGTCGATCTCGCGAACATCCCGCAGGTGGCCGATCTCCTCGTTACTCTTGGCCTCGCCACTTCGAAAGGCGACGCTGGCCGTCTCATGAAAGGCGGCGGCTTCTACATCAACAACCAGCAAGTCGATGCCGGTTCCGTGCCCACCTTGACTGCTGATCATTTCCTCGGCGGCAGGCTCTGCATCTTGCGCAAAGGCAAAAAGAGCTACGCAACGGTGCGGGTGGCGGGAGTTTGATTTCAGCAAAGCAGCGACTCTCGCTGTCACAGCACCACTTCTATGAAGCGACTCATCCTAATCCTGTTTGCAGCCTTCATCGTGGCTGCGAATGCCGAAATCATCGAAGCCGACCTGCTCATCGTCGGCGGCAATGAATCCGGCTGTGCTGCTGCTGTTCAAGCGGCACGCCTCGGTGTGAAGCACATCGTGCTCGTCAACGACATCGACTGGCTTGGTGGTCAGTTCAGCGCGGAAGGCGTTGGGTGTCCCGATGAATGGACCACCGTGAATGGCCGTCGTGTGAATTTTGCGCGCAGTGGCATCTATAGCGAGGTGATCGACCGCATTCGTGCTCACAACTCGCAAACCTATGGCATCGCCACACCAGGAAATGCGTTTTGCGGCACTGAAACCATTGAACCAGCCGCAGCAGCGAAAATCTTCGAGGAACTCGTGAAGCCGTACGTCGATGCCGGTGTGCTGCGCATTGAACGCGGCTGGCAGGCCGCCGAAGTCCGTGTCGAAGAGAACCGCGTGACTGAAGTCAGCTTCGTTCGTAGTTCGGGGTTCGCTTCGCGGCTTCGCAGTAGCCCGTCTGCCCAGCCATTAAGCGTGCGTGCGAAGCTCACGCTCGATTCCTCCGACTGGGGCGATGTGATCCGGCTCAGCGGTGCCAAATACGGTGCCGGTGCCGATTTGAAATCCCGCTTTGGTGAAGCAAGTGCGCCCGCGACTTACGATGACGCTGACTCGCAGGAGATGAACCCGCTGTCCTGGTGCCTGGTGCTGCGTGAGGCTGGCAAGGACAGCACCATCCCGAAGCCGGCGATCTACGATCCGCGTTCCTTTGCCCAGCTCGATAAAACACCGCCGTGGGTGGACAGCGACATGAGCGCGGGCATTTACAGCCAGTCAGGCTGGAGCGTTTACACGCATCGACGTCTCGTGGATCGCTGGCACAACGATCTGGCCGAAGGCACTGAGGCGACGTTCCTGAACTGGCCGGTGCAGGATTATCCGCTGTGCCAGTTGCCGCAGCGTGTCGTGGATGCGCTCGAAAAAACCGCGCCGGGATCCTCGAAGAAAAACCTCGTTCATCTCACGCCCGCACAGCGCCAGATCATCTTCGACGACGCGAAGCAGCATGCGCTGAGCATGCTGTATCACCTGCAAACCGCCGTGCATGATCGTGTGGGCGACTTTCCCCAGACCTTCCGCTACATGAAGCTCACCACCGAGTTCGGCACGCCTGATCTGCTGCCGCCGAAGCCGTATGTGCGGGAAGGCTTGCGCCTCGAAGCGCTCTATATGCTGCGCGAGCAGGACATTCGTGCCGAAACCCGCGAACCGAAGTGGGCGAAGGTCATGGTGCCAGATGCGGTGTTCGGTTTTCAGTTCAACATCGACTTCCATCCCACGCGGCGTCGTTTCATCGGCGAAGACCGCAACGGTCCGTGGCTCTATGTGCAGACGCCTGCACGTGGTTGGCACACCGACACTGATCGCGCGATGTTTCCACTGCGCGGACTCGTTCCCGTGCAGATGAACGGTCTGCTCGGCTGCTCAAAGAACATCGGCGTCAGCAGTGTGGTGCAAAGCGCACTGCGTCTGCACGGCCAGATGATGCACGTTGGGCAGGCCAGCGCTACGCTCGCATGGATCTGTCTGCGCGACGGCCTGCAACCACGAGCCGCAGCCGCTTCGCAGAAACATTGGCGCGAGATTCAACTCCGCCTCGTGCGCGGCAGCGGTGGTCCAGGCATCTTAATCTGGCCCTGGCAGGACATGCCCGCCGACGCGCTGCACTTTGAAGCCGCGAACATGCTTGCGGTGCGTGGTATCTGGCAGGCGGATGTGGACAGCGTCTCGTTTGGCGCGGATCAAATCATGACGCGTCGCGAACTCGCCCGCGTACTCGCTCGTCTCGTGCGTTCGCAACCCAAGACGCCACAATGGGCCATGATCGCAGCTCCGCGCTTCACGGATGTCGTTCAAGACGACGCGGATCGTGCCGCCATCGAATCGCTCTGCACTTGGGGCATCGAGACCAAGGACAAAACCTTCAACCCCGACAACAAAGCCGACTGGAGCACGCTCTATCGCTGGTCGCTGGCCTTAAAGCTGCCTGCGAATCGCGGCCTTCTCGCCAAAGACGTGGCGCAACGCCCGCTCACTCGTGCGGATGCGGTGATTCAGCTCTGGAACATGCTGCGCAAGCATGGCGAGTGGCTGAACGAGGATGATTCCTGGCTACAGCCCGACAACGATCACGATGAGGACGAGCGCAAGGATCTCGATGATCCACTGCCCTTCGATAGCAATAACAACAACGTGCCGGATCGCCTTGAATACCTGCCGTGAGCATGGAGGTGCTTAACTCACCGGCGTGAGCAGCACTTTATGCACATCGAGCACAGCGCTCTTTGCTTTGGTCACCGGATCAATGACGAGGCGCAGTTTACCCGCCTCTTTGATCTCGACTTCACCAACCGGAGCTTCAGACCATTTTTGGAAGCCACCGGTGTCCTTCACGGTGAACTTCAATTCCTGCGCGCCAAGCTTCACAGCCACTTCGCTGCCTTCATTGCCCGTGCCGCAGCCGTGAACGACGGTAACCTTGTAGCGGCCGGGTTTGAGGGCTTCAAACTCCCACTCGGCGATGTCGTCCTCGCTTGTCCAGAAGCCGAGGCAATTTTTTTCAGCTTTTGGCTCGTAGCGCATGTTTTCAGACCATGTCGTGGCGCTGCCAGCTTCGAGCACGATATTGCCATCGGCGGCTTGCACCGGCAGCGTTCCTTCAGGCGCTGGAACAAAGGCCACCTCATGAATTTCGAAGCCGGGTTCGTTTCCGGTTGCCGCAGCATAGAGTGAGAAGGGATACTGGCCGTTCTTATCGACATATACGGTGCCATAGACGGCACGCTTGGGCTGGCTGGAGGCCATCAGCGTCTTTTTCAGCGGCTGCTGGGCGAAACGGAACTGGGTTCCAAGCGTGGCATTCCTGAGTGTGTAAGTGACTCGCACCTCATAGCGGCCCCAGCGCTTCGCATTGAAGGCTGTGCAGTCATATTGATCCCAGTGCTGCTGATTCGTGTGTTTGATGTCTTTGGGTTCAATGATGATCACGCCGCGAGTTGGTTCATCGGCACGATGCGCAGGTTCGTCGCTGCCAAAGCCATTGAGATCAACCGGCATGGCCGCGAACACGGGTTCCGGTGGTTTAACTGGGGCTGGTGGCGGAGTCGGAGCCGCAGGCTTTTCTGCCACGGGTGCAGGCGGTGCCGCTGGTGCAGGCTTCGCTGCAGCAGGCTGCTCCGTTTTGCCACAGGCGTTCAGGAGGAAAATGAGCGCAAGAGCGCCGGCGGCGTGGATGAGGACGTGGCGTTTCATGGTGGTCAGGGCCGCCATGATGCAGTCACTGGGCATGTCCGGCAACAGAAACGCACGGAGACTTTCGCCCCAGTGCGTCTCTACTACTCGACACCAATGACCCGAAAAATTAGAAGCGGATGCTCATGTCCATGGTGAGACCACCCAACACAAGTGTTTGAATGTCGCCGCAATGCATCAAACTTGCCGCCACCTCAGCCCTGCCCGCATTCATTATCACTGCCCCATGTCCGCCTTTTCCGATCCCTTCCAAAAAGTCCGCCAGGAATCTGGCGTGCTGCAGTGCCCGTTTCATGGTGAAAACATCACCATGATCCTGCGCCATGAAGATGTGCGCAAAGCGGCGAAGGATTGGCAGACTTTTAGTTCGGATGCTCCGTTCCGTGTGCCGATTCCGTCTGAAGAAGATGTGCGCAGCATGCGCCAGCTTCCCATCGAGACGAATCCGCCTGAGCACACTGATTACCGCGAAATCGTGGAGCCTTTTTTCCAGCGCGCCAAGGATCCCGCGATGATTGCGCAGGTCGAGGCGCTGCTGGATGACAAGTTAACACAGGCGCTTGGGCGTGACTCCATTGAAATCGTGAACGAGTTCGCGCTGCCGGTGCAATCACGTGCGCTGACGTATCTGCTCAACACCGCCGAATCCGAAGCGGACACATGGATTGGCTGGGGCATCCACGTCTTCAAAGTCACCGGCGGTGAGTTCAAATCAGGCACGGTGTTGGAAGACTACCTGCACGCCAAGTTCGATCAAGCTGAAGCCAATTCAGGCGCGGATTTCTTCAGCGCCCTCACCCAGGCGACTTTCCGTGACCGCAAACTCACGCGTGAGGAATGCATGGGTTTCGCCAATCTCGCCTTTGCCGGTGGTCGCGATACGATCATCCACACCATTTCCTGTGCCCTCGGTTATCTTGCTGAGCATCCCGAGGCACTGGAATACCTCCGTGCTGATCCGAAACGCATCACTTTGGCCAGCGAGGAGTTTTTCCGCGTCTTCATGCCACTCACGCACATCGGTCGTGTCTGTCCTGCCGATACCGATGTCAACGGCGTCACCGTCAAAGCTGGCGAGCGCATCTCTCTCGCTTGGGCATCCGCCAACTTCGACGAAACCGCCTTCCCTGAGCCACAAGAGGTCCGTCTCGATCGCAAACCCAATCCACACATCTCCTTTGGCTTTGGTACGCATCTCTGCCTCGGCGCGCCTCATGCGCGTCTGATCCTGCGCACACTTCTGAAGCTTTGTTGTGAGCGTGTGAAGAGAATCACCATTCTTAAAGCGGATGAGCGCGTCGAGCACGAAGCCAAATTTGACCGCACACTTGGTTACGATGCTCTGACGGTAAAGCTGACGCCACTTTGAGGACGCTGACGAATACGAAACTGCTTTTGCTGAGATGTTTGGAGCGAGCGGTTCGTTACACGCATTGCCATGAAGTTTCTCACCTCTCTCTTCCTCTTTGCTTTAGGCTCATCGCTCCTTGCAGCTGATAAACCCAACATCGTCTTCATCCTAGCCGATGATCTTGGTCAGATGGACATCCGGGCCTTCAATCCGAAGACGTTTTATGAGACACCGAACATCGATGGACTGGCAAAGCGTGGGATGAAGTTCACGCTGGGGTATGCGGCTTGCTGTGTGTGCTCGCCGACACGAGGCAGCATCATGACGGGGAAATATCCGCCGCGTTTTGGTATTACTAATTTCATTCCCGGCGGTCGCACAGGCAAACTGCTACCAGCGCCAAATGCAGGTCAGTTGGCACTGCAAGAAGTCACGATTGCCGAATCCTTGAGGGATGCCGGCTATGCGACCTTCATGTCTGGCAAGTGGCACCTAGGCAACGAAGGCTTCATGCCAAAAGATCAAGGCTTCACTCACGATGCCAGCGCGGCAACTGGACCGAAGTCTGACATGAAAAAAGGCGCAGAGGACCCCAAGAAAACTGACCGCATCTGTGACGACGCCATCGCATTTATCGAAGCGAACAAGGACAAGCCTTTCTACGCCTACCTGCCATTCAATGCACCTCACGTTCCCATTGGTGCACGCGCTGACTTGGTCGCGAAATGGGAAGCGAAGGCCAAGCAAGCTCCAGCTGATGCTTTTGGCGATGAGGGCACGAACAAGGTGCGACTGGTGCAAAACAACGCCGTCTATGCAGCGATGCTGGAGCAACTCGACACGGGCATCGGTCGCGTGCTCTCTGCTCTGGAGAAAAATGGACTCACCGAAAAAACGATCATCGTTTTCATGTCCGACAACGGCGGCCTCTCCACCGCCGAAGGCTCGCCCACTTCGAATCTCCCGCTGCGCGCTGGCAAAGGCTGGCCGTATGAAGGCGGCGTGCGTGAGCCTCTCATCGTGGTGGCCCCCGGCGTGGCCAAGCCCGCTAGCACCTGTGATTCGCCAGTCATCAGCACGGATTTTTATCCCACGTTGCTTCAACTCGCGGGCCTGCCTTTGAAACCCGAGCAGCATCTCGATGGCGTCAGCTTTGTGCCTCTGCTGAAAGGTGAATCGGCATCGCGTGGCAAGCCGCTCTTTTGGCACTACCCGCATTATGCCAATCAAGGTGGATCACCCAACAGCGTCATTCGTGATGGCGATTGGAAGCTCATCGAGTGGCATGAAGATGGCGCGCTCGAGCTTTACAACATCGCTCAGGACCTCAGCGAGAAAACCAACCTCGCCATCGAGCAGCCTGATAAGGTGAAGGAACTGCACTCCAAGCTCATCGCATGGCGCAAAGAAGTCGGCGCCCTCATGCCAACGCCGAATCCCAAATTTGATCCCAATGCCAAAGTGCCCACTGAGTCGCCTAAAAAGGCTAAGAAGAAAGAACCCAAAAAGAGCCAGGCTGGAAACGCAAAATAGTTTGGCCGAATGTTGATGCAGGCTGCGCGACAAATCCGTTCGTGAGGTGTTCATTCACCGATCATGAAGCGCATCACTAAAATTCTATTCTTCAGCACCATCGGGATTCTCACGTTTCTCGTTCTCACCAGGCCTTTTCGCTCGAGCGCAGAGAGCGTCATCGATACTTCCAGCAAGCTACTCGCCGGTGATTTCACACGCAGCGTTACCGTGGGTGATCTCAAGCGTCGCTACCGCGTGCATGTGCCTGCGAAATACGATGCCAACAAGCCCACACCGGTGATCATCGTGTTTCATGGCGGCGGCGGCAATCCCGAGAGCATGGTGCGTCTCACGGGCATGAACGCGAAATCGGAACAGGCTGGTTTCATCGTCGTGTATCCTTTTGGCACCGGCCGACTGGAGGATCACATGCTCACCTTCAATGGTGGCGAGTGCTGTGGTTATGCCATGCAAAACAAGATCGACGATGTGGCTTTCACGCGTGCACTACTGGATGATCTCGCGGCAGTGACAAACCTGGATGCAACCCGCGTCTTCGCTACTGGCCTTTCCAATGGCGGCATCATGTCGCACTACGTCGCTTCGGAGTTGTCTGATCGCATCGCCGCCATTGCGCCAGTCGGCGGACCTTTAATGATGGAGGCCTGTCACCCTAAGCGAGCCGTTTCTGTCATCCATTTTCACGGCACAGGCGACGAGTTCGCGCCGTTCAAAGGCGGCTTTGGTAAAGGTGCTCTGGGGCGTGCAGGCATCACTGAGTTTCGGTCCGTGGATCACACCATCCAAAGCTGGATCAAAGCAAATGGCTGCAAGCCCGAACCCGAAATCATCGCGCTGCCCGACAAGGCCGACGACGGCATGAAATGCACTCGCAAAACGTGGAGCGGTGGCAAGGACGGCAGCGAAGTCGTGCTCATCGAAATCGAAAACGGCGGCCACACCTGGCCCGGCAACGAACCCATCGTCGCCATGCTCGGCAAATCGACGAAGGACATCTCGGCGAATGATTTGATGTGGGAGTTTTTCCAAAAGCATCCGATGAAGCCTTGAAGTGCCATGCCACCCACAATCTCCGATGACATTCACGCCTGGGTGGCGAATCGCGATGAAGCGGCGGCGCGGCGGGTGATGGAGGAGTTGCACCCGCGTGTTGCGGGGATCATTCGGCGACATTGGGCGCGGGTGGAGGAGTGGGAGGATTTGGAGCAGGAGGTTTTCATGCGGGTGTTTGAGGCGTTACCGCGCTGGAAGACAGAGGGAGCGCCGCTGGAGCATTGGGTGTCGCGGATCGCGATGAATGTGTGCCGGAAGCGCTGGCGCACGATGTCGCGCAGGCCGGAGTGGCGATGGTCGGACTTGAGCGAGGGGGAGCAGCAGGCGTTTCTGAATGCACAGCGCGATGATGAGCCGCTGGAGGGCATCGAGACGCGGGAGGCGCGGTCGTTGATGCACAAGCTCCTCGATACGCTGAGCGCGGATGACCGCATGATTTTGTCGCTGCTGCATCTGGATGAGAAGTCGCTGGAAGAGATCGCGCAGGTGATGGGCATCAGCCGTATCGTGGTGAAGGTGCGGGCGTTTCGGGCGCGGAAGAAGCTGCACGCGGCGCTGCAGAAGCTGGAGGGCGGAGAAAAATCTTCGCCCTGATGTAACCGGTGCCGGTGAGCGGGATGTGAGTCTTTGAAAACCAAACTCACACTCGCCATGAACGATCCTGACAAGCTCCTGCAACGCCTCGCTGCCGCCACGCGGCGTGAGGGTGTTCCAGCCGCCGATGAACTGCCCTTTGGTCTCGCCACGCGTGTGCTGGCAAAGCTGCGCGAGGGCCGTGCGCCGACGCTTTGGGAGACGTTTGCCCTCGGGGCGCTGCCAGTGGCGGCGGTGCTCACGATTGCCTGCGTCATGCTTGCTTCGCCAGAAGCACAGCCGCAAGACGACGCGGATGTGATCGCCCAAGTCATGCTCGAAACCCAACTCATCACCTCCCGCTGATCATGAATGCCAAACCTATTCTTAAAGTCGTTTCCTGCCTCGTCGCCTTGTTCGTAATGGGCAGCGTGTGTGGTTACGCGGTCTCAGGTCGCGTCACTCGCAGCCGTCCCGCTTGGACACAGAGTCAGGCATGGGCCGAGCGTTGGCTGGAGCAGCGCATGGCGCAGGATTTCGCCCGCATCGACGCTACGCCCGACCAGCAGGCAAAACTCAAGCCGAGCTATAATCGTCTGCTGTCGGACTTCAATACCATCCAGCAGGAGTCCGCGCAAAAGGTCACGGATGCCTTCAAACGTCACGGCCTCGACATGTGGAAGCAGCTCACGCCCGAGCAGCGCGAAATCATCCGCCAGACCAATCAAGAACGCCTTCAACGCAAAGCCCCACAGCCATGAAACATCCCCTGTTTGCCTTTCTCCTCATCGCCACCTGTGTCGGTGCCCAAAACGCGACGCAGTCAGATGGCTTCAAAAAGATCGACCGCAATGGCGATGGCAAGGTCACGCGGGACGAGATGCCGAAGCTGTTTGATCAGATCGACGCGGACAAAGATGGCATCGCGTCGGCTGCGGAGCTGACGGCCTATTTCACCAAAGCCAAAGGCACGGCAACGAAGCCCGTGACCCCGGGTGAGCAAACAGACGCGGCTCCAACACCGGATGATGTGGAGAGGCGGCCGGTGGTCATCATGAGCGATGGCACGCGGATGATGGGCGATCTGTATTTGCCGAAGAATCGCAAGCTGGATGTGAAGCTGCCGGCCATCGTGTTTTGCTCGGGCACAGGCGGCACGAAGAAAGGATTGCCGACGCGCCTTGGGCCGATCCTCGCGAAGGCTGGGTTTATATGTCTGGGCTTTGATTATCGCGGTTGGGGCGAGAGTGATCCGCTGCTGATGCTGACCGGATCTGTGCCTGCGCCGGATGAAAAAGGCGAGGTGACAGTGAAGGCGAAGCCGGTGCGCTGGCAGATGAATCTCGATGATCAGACGCGCGACATCCGCTGCGCGATTTCTTTTCTCCAAGGCCAGCCGGAAGTGGATGCGGAGCGCATCGGGCTTTTCGGCAGCAGCTATGGCGGTGGTTTGGTCACGCTGATGGCGGCGATTGATCCGCGTGTGAAATGCGTGGCAGCACAAGTCGCCGGACTCGGCACCGGGCCGCAGCGCGACAAAGCGGGCTATGATTTACTCGGCAAGCAGGCGCGTGGTGAGACGGAAGCGGTTCCTTTCGAGACGGGCAAGCTGGGCGGCAAGATGTCGCGCTACGAAAACATGCGCAGCAATCCGGCGAAGAGCATTGGCTATCCCGAAAAATACGAACTCGTGGGCCGCATCCGCATCCCGATGATCTTCATCGACGCGGAGCTGGAGGAACTCTCGAACCCGAAGGAAAATGGCGAGAAGTTTGCGAGCATCCTCCGCGAGAACGGCGTGCCGGTGAAGTATCACGTCATCAAAGGCATCACGCACTACGGCATCTATAAGGAAGGCTTCAACGAGGCGACGGAGTTGGAGCTGGCGTGGTTCAGCGAACACCTGAAAGGCGTGGTGGCGAAACCGGTGAGTGCTTCTGCTTCAACGACGACCCCAACCATGCCACCGAACACCGACGCGGCACGTCCCACCATCGAGCAAGGTTTCACCGCGATGGATGCGGACAAGAATGGCAAGCTGAGCGCGACGGAGTTCGACGTGATCAAGGGATCGGCCAAGTATTTCAAAGAGCATCCCGAGGCCGTGGACCCTGCGTTCAAAAGGCTCGATGCAGATGGAGACGGCGCTTTGACGTTGGAGGAGTATCGAAACATCGCCAAGCCTCGCCAAAGCAAAGGCGGTCAGGGCAAAGCAAAGCGGCCACCAGCGGAAACGGAGATTCCGAAGTCTGCGGCGAGTGCTCCCGCATCGGTGAAAAGTGCCAGCACGCACGCCGCGAGCGATGCCGATCTCGCGTTCTTCGAGAAGAACATTCGCCCGGTGCTGATCAAGAGCTGCTACGAGTGCCACAGCGCGGAGGCGGAGAAGTTGAAGGCGGGCTTTGCGCTCGATTCGCGGGATGCCTTGCTAAAAGGCGGTGACAGCGGTGCGGCGGTAGTGCTTGGGAAGCCGGAGGCGAGTTTACTCATCACGTCGCTGAGTCACGCAGATGAAGATTTGAAGATGCCGCCGGAGAAGCATGGCGGGAAGTTGTCGGACTCGGTGATCGCGGACTTTACGGAGTGGGTGAAGCGTGGCGTGCCGATGCCTGCCGCAAATGCAGTGACGACGAATGAGAAGATGGAGGCGCGGCTGGCGCATTGGGCGTTTCAGCCGGTGAAGAACACAGCTTGGCCGCGTTCGGAGGTGGATCGGTTCGTGTTGGCGGAGTTGGAGGCGAAAGGACTCGCGCCAGTCGGTGATGCGGAACCTGCGGCGTTGCTTCGTCGTGTGCATCTGGACCTGACCGGACTGCCGCCGACGGCGGAGCAGGTGCAGGCGTTTCTCGCCAGCGCGAGCGAGTCGCGCATCGAAGGTGTGATCGATGAACTCATGAAGTCGCCGCAGTTTGGCGAGCGTTGGGGGCGTCATTGGCTGGATGTGGCGCGGTATGCGGAGAGCAGCGGGAAGGAGACGGACTTCGCCTATCCGCAGGCGTGGCGGTATCGCGATTATGTGATCAAGGCCTTCAATCAGGACATGCCCTTTGATCAATTCATCCGCGGGCAGATCGCGGGCGATTTGTTGGAGGCCCGCGATGACAAGGAACGGGCGGAGTTGCTCATCGCAACGGGCTTCCTCGCCATCGGGCCGAAGTCGCACATTGAGAAGAATCCGCTCCAGTTTGAAATGGATGTGGTGGACGAGCAGATCGACGCGGTGAGCCAGGCCTTCCTCGCCACGACGATGGCCTGCGCCCGCTGCCACGATCACAAATACGATCCGATCACGCAGCGCGACTATTACGCGCTCGCGGGCATCTTCCGCAGCACGGACACGAAGTTTGGCACGATCAAGCTGGTGCAGAACAACAATGTCAGCCCGCTGGTGCCGCTGCCTGCGAGCGCAGGCCAACCGGATGCGCTGAAGCCACTGAGCCCACGCGAGCGCGAACGCCTGACGAGGCAGGTGGAGCAGGGCTCGGCTCGACTCGCGGAACTCACCAAGCAGAAGATGTTCGCGTCTTCCGAGTTTGTGCAGACGCGGCTTCGCACCCAAACATCCGCCGCGCATCTCGAGGCCTACGAAGCCGACGGCACGCCGAAGCAGTTCGTCACCTGCGTGCTGGAGCGTGACAAGCCGCGTGACTCCGCGCTTCTGCTGCGTGGCGAGGTGCAAAAGCCCGGCGACATGGTGCCGCGTGGTTTGCCCATGCTCGCTAAATCGAGCACCGAGATCGCCAAAGGCAGCGGTCGCAAAGAACTCGCCTCATGGATTTCATCGCCGGAGAATCCTCTCACCGCACGCGTCATCGTGAACCGCGTGTGGTTGCATCTCTTCGGCCAAGGAATCGTCGCCACGCCGGACAACTTTGGTTTGTCTGGCCAAGCGCCCTCGCATCCCGCGCTGCTCGATCATCTCGCCACGCGCTTCATGAAGGAAGGCTGGTCCGTGAAGAAACTCATCCGCGAGCTGATGACGAGCCGCGTCTATGCGCTGAGCACCGCACATGACGCGAAGAACTTCGACGCCGATCCCGACAACACGCTGCTCTGGCGCATGTCGCCGCGTCGGCTTGATGCCGAGTCCATTCGCGATGCCATGTTGCTCACCGCTGGCAAGCTCGACCTCACACCACCCACCGGCAGCGCTGTGGCCATGTATGGCGAAGGTTATGTCACCGGCGTGCAGACGCAGAATCGCGGCGCACTCGATCAAATCTCGCCGCATCGCTCGGTGTATCTGCCCGTGATGCGCAACGCACCGCTGGAGTCGCTCACGCTCTTCGACATGCCGCCCGGCAGCATCGTCACCGGCCAGCGCCCGCAGACCACCGTGCCCGCGCAGTCGCTGTATTTGCTCAACAGCGCCTACGTCATCAGAATGGCCGAGTTCGCCGCGCAAGCCCTACTCACCGAGCGCCCGAAGAGCGAACCCGCCCGCGTGAAGCTCGCCTACGAGCGCATCTTCAACCGCCCACCCACCGACACCGAAATCGAGACCGCACTCACCTTTGTGAAAACGAAACCGACACCGCAAGCAGGCTGGGCCGCCCTCTGCCAGAGCCTCTGGGCCAGTCATGAGTTTCTCGCACGCAGCTAAACTGAACCTTTCTCACCGCCATGAATCCCTTTCTCCAACACTCCACCTCCGCGCTCCCTGCCTTCTCTCGTCGCGACTGGCTGCAAAGCACCAGCGCAGGTTTTGGTTATCTCGCTTTGAGTGCGCTCGCCACCCAGCGGGCACTCGCGGATAACGCAGCGCCGCTCGCACCGAAGCAGCCGCATTTCCCCGCCAAGGCCAAGCGCGTGCTCTTTCTCTGCATGGATGGCGGTCCGTCGCATGTGGACAGTTTTGATTACAAGCCCGAGCTGGCGAAATACGCGGGCAAAGCCATCGGCAAGGGCAAGGTGCCCACCGGCAAGCTCATGGCTCCGGTGTGGGAGTTCAAGCAACGCGGCCAGAGCGGTCTGTGGATCAGCGAGCTGTTCCCAAAAATCGCCACGCATGCGGACAAGCTTTGCCTCGTCCGCAGCATGAAGACCGACGTGCCGAATCATCCACCCGCTTTCCTGCAAATGCACTGCGGCATCCCCACCGCACCGCGTCCCAGCATGGGCGCATGGATCACCTACGGCCTCGGCACGCTGAATGAGAACCTTCCCGGCTTTGTCACGCTGAGTCCGAATCCTGGCAACGGCGGCCCCGCGAACTATGGCAGCTCGTTTTTGCCCGCCATCTATCAAGGCACCCGCATCGGCAATGGACGCGCTCCCATCGCCCAGGCCAAAATCAGCAATCTCGCGCATCCGCAGCTCGCGCGGCCTGAGCAGCGTGCCCAGCTCGACTTCGTGCAGCAGCTCAACAAAGCCGCACAGCAACGCCAGCCAGAAAACGCCGCCATCGAAGGCCTCATCGAATCGCACGAACTCGCCTTCCGAATGCAAGACGCGCTGCCCAGCGTGCTTGACATCGAAAGCGAGTCCGACACCGTGAAAAAACTCTACGGTATCGGCGAAAGCGCCACCGACGACTTTGGCCGCCAGTGCCTCATGGCGCGGCGCATGTTGGAGGCCGGCGTCCGTTTCGTCGAGGTCAATCACGGCGGCTGGGACCAGCATCGCAACCTCACCGAAGACCACGGTAAGCACGCCGCCGCCGTCGATGGCCCCATCGAGGGCCTCCTGACCGATCTCGAAGGTCGCGGCCTGCTCAAAGACACGCTCGTCATCTTCGCAGGCGAGTTTGGCCGCACGCCGTATGCGCAGATCGACGACGGTCGCGACCACAACCACACCGGCTACACCACCTGGTTCGCCGGTGCCGGTGTGAAGCCCGGCCACAGCCACGGCGAAACCGACGAGTTCGGCTACGAAAGCGTCATCGACCCCGTCCACATCCACGACTGGCACGCCACCATCCTCCACCTCCTCGGCCTGGAGCACACCAAGCTCACCTTCCGCCACGCCGGACGCGACATGCGGCTCACCGAGGTGAAGGGGAATGTGGTGAAGGGAATCATCGCGTGAGTCTCCATTTCAACTTCATGACTCCAAAGCTCCACCAATCCCTTCTGCTCCTCTGCTCTCTCTGCGTCTCTGCGGTTCAAACCAGCGCACAAACCGCCGCTAGCGACCGCTTCCTGCAGCTCGATAAGAACAGCGACGGCAATCTCACTCAGGAGGAGTTTCCGTATCCCTTCTTTTTCAAAAAGCATGACAAGGACGGCGATGGAGTGCTCTCGCGTGAAGAAGCGGCGGAGATCAAGGCCGCTGGCGGGAAGACAACAACAACGCCACCGACAGCCGCTTCCGCCGCCGCGTCTGATTTCAAACCCCGCCCACATGGCGACGAGGCCACGAAGGCCGGATTGAAGCCCGAGGTGCTCGCGAAGCTCGACATCGCGCTGCAACAAGCCGTGGCGAACAATGAAATCTCCGGTGTCATCGGCCTCATCCATCACAAAGGCGAGCGTGGCTACTTCGAAGCCTTCGGCTGGCAGGACATCGAGGCACAGAAACCGCTGGCGAAAGACGCGCTCTTCCGTTTGCAGAGCATGACGAAGCCCGTCATCGCCGCCTGTGCCATGTCGCTCTTCGACGCGGGCCTGTTCACGCTCGACGAGCCGATTTCCAAGCACTGCCCCGAATGGG